>Ga0075777_110_pt1 | contig 2225 bp, 3 predicted proteins | sample RifGroC1_FD_67870 | JGI IMG/M metagenome (GOLD analysis project Ga0075777, IMG submission 67870) | Microgenomates bacterium GW2011_GWC1_43_11 | reverse complement strand
TATATCAGGGTAACAACGCTCCTATCGCATTTCTCACAAATGGTAACTCGACTCCAAGAATGGTTATATCAGGAGCCGGCCTCGTCGGTATCGGGACGACGGGACCCCTTTTCCCTTTACACGTCATTGGAACCGGTGGTGCTGTTGTAATGCCTGAAATATACAGCGGAGCTGATGGCACGGCATTAGCTTGGTTTCCAGTATCCACAAGAGCTGCAAGAGGAACTTTAGCGTTGCCATCAGCCCTTCAAGCTAATGATGTTATCTTTGGTATGGGAGCAAGAGGCTATACTGGTTCTGCTTTCACTACTGGAGCAAAGGTAGCGGTGGTAGGTTATGCCGCAGAAACCTGGTCAAGCACAGCGAACGGAACATACAAAGCACAGCGAACGGAACATACATTACTTTCAATACGACAGACAAGACAACGACAACATTAGATGAAAGGATCAGAATAACAGACGCCGGCCTCGTCGGCATCGGGACGACGGGACCGGGAGCAAAGCTAACAGTACAGACAAGCGGAACAACTGATATTTTAAATTTGTTTGAAACTGGGGGAACAGAAGTGTTTACCGTACTGGAAAGTGGCAGCGTCGGCATCGGGACGACGAGTCCGGCTACAATTCTGAATATTGTGAAAGATCAGGATGCCGATACGAGTTTGGTTGTGGACAATGCAAGCACAGGGACCGCTGCATTTTCTCAACTAGGATTGGACAATCAGCGGAGCGGAGACTCCCGGGCGCACCTCTATCTTTTCGGAACTGCCTATACAACTGCAGGCAGATACATCCAGGACGGAGCACTTTTGGAGTCAGGAAGCAATCTGGCGGGCGGATTGGGTTTGTCGGCTGCAAACGCCAGCGGGAATATTTATTTTTACACAGCGGGAAACAGCGAGCGCATGCGTATCACTTCCGCAGGCCGCGTCGGCATCGGGACGACGAATCCGGGGTATGAATTGGATGTTGTCGGAACAGTCTATGCCTCCGGAAGCTCTAGGGATTATAAGGAACATATTACTGATCTTGTTGTTGATACGGAAAACCTCTACCGCTTGCGTCCGGTTTCCTTTGACTACAAACCGGAATATATACACTTGGGGAAAGTCCTTGGCAACGGCCATCAGATCGGACTTATCGCCGAGGAAGTCTATCAGACAATCCCTGAACTGGCAATTTACAATAACGGAGAAATCCGCAACGTGGACTATGAAAAACTCTCCATCCTTCTTCTTGCTGAACTAAAAAAACATAAACAGGCAATCGAGCGCCTGAACCAGCAGATTGATCTCCTTGATGCCAAAATAGAAAAGCTGGTACAATAAATAGTATGAAAGCTACAAGAAGAAAAACGAAAAAAATGCAATTTAGAAATAACGTCTTGTCTTTTATGTCTCCATTTCATCTTTTGGTTATTTTAGCGGGATTGTTTCTGATAGTTTTCCTCATATTAGAACTCTTGTCTCCTGCTACTTTCCGGCAGAACACAAAAGTTTTTGCTGCTTGCCAAGTAAAACCAATAACAATATACGCAATCCCTTACGCTGATAGCGTAACCATGTATGCCGATGAGGATTGCTTTGTGGTTCTACCCACTATTGACACGTTACCGTTTACAATAGGTGCAACGACATATTACCAGCTTCCTGCGTCTATAACTTATTATAAGTTATAAGCCTCATGTTGATGATATCCGTCGTGGATTCCTAATTAGCGAAACTAGCTTCAAAAGGAAGTTCCTTTTGAAGCTGATTTTTCTTGCATTTTATAGAGTCCTCGTGCATACTTAACAGATACGGTCGGGATTCCCGCGTTGACAAATACGTCAATCGTGTAATAGTATCTATAGACATATATGAAACGGATAATTCTTACCATTGTTTTTTGTCTCATTTTTGTTTTTAGCTTCCTTCAGTATACTGTTTTTCAGATACCTGATTCCCGAAAAGTTCAGGCAGCCATCGGCGGGATGACTACCACAGACGCACCTCCGACTATCCGCGGAGCAAGCGGTACGTTTACCGGTCTTCTACCCGATGGCGCGTTTGCAGGCGTAACACCGTATTGGAATGGAGCTGCCTGGGTCGTAACCAGCGGAAATATTTTCAATAATGGCGGCAGCGTCGGCATCGGGACGACGGAACCGGCATACCTTCTGGATGTCTACACAAATACTGCCGCAGAGGAGGGCATCGGAATAAAAAATGCTAACTCTGGCGG
>Ga0075777_123_pt1 | contig 2546 bp, 2 predicted proteins | sample RifGroC1_FD_67870 | JGI IMG/M metagenome (GOLD analysis project Ga0075777, IMG submission 67870) | Microgenomates bacterium GW2011_GWC1_43_11 | reverse complement strand
ATTTCCGAAGCGGGAAGCTCCGAGGCTTTAAAAAACCGAACACTCTCTAAAAGAATTGGCATTACCAGGATATCCCAATCCCTCTTTCTTCTTCCGCCAATAGTATTCCGTCAATTTCCCCCTCTTGACAGTGCCCACTTTAGCATGTTAACATGCTAAAGTGGGCAGGAGAATAATTTTGAATTTTTTATCTCTATCTCTATGAATAGTGCAAAGGACACAACGAAAGCAGTTAGCTGTCAAATCTATCGGATGACCGGCAATAGGCTCGGTATTTCTTCGTGCTCCTCGCTCCTTCATCATACCCTCACCTAAATCGTGCGCGTGGTTGAGGCGAGCATTTTCCCCCATTTGCCATTTGTAGATTAGTAGATTTGTAATTATTCCTCCCCTCCACCATCCGCAGGATTTGTATTATTTCTGCGGCAATAAAAGGAGGTATATGAATATGGAATCCGGTAATCAGACATTTGTTCTCACAGAAGACACAAAAGGGATATGGCGAAAACTATCGCCGGATATTCCTATGGATGAAACGGGTATCAATCGATATTTTAGCGATGTATCAACCATGCTCACATCTTCATTACTTGAAAACTGTATTGATCTTGCTTCATTTCGTGAAGAAATAATCGATGATGCGCTTTCCAAAAAAGTTAAAGAATTTCTTGATACCGATAAAACGTTTTGTTTGTGTCTTGACAGGTTTCTCCTTTCTGCAATTGAAGGCGATGAAGCATATCAGGACAAATTCGCACGGTTTAGTATCTGCAGAACATCAGATGGAAAACGGATTCCCAGAATCACTGATTCAAATTTTTCTGATCAGTTGGCTGCGCTGAATAAAAGAGTTCCTGATATTGCCGATCGTCAAATTATGATTGTTGATGACGGTGTATTTACCGGCGGAACTGTACAAGAAACCGTACAAAAGTACTTATCTACCATTGGGATAAAAAACGAACAGTGCACCGTTCTCGGATTTATCGGTAACGGTGGGCAAGAACAACTTAGCGATCAAAACATTTCCACGGACATCATCAATCCCATACGTAATCTTTATGATTGGGTTGATCTTCGGGATTTCGGTATTTTTGGCGGCAAACTGATAAATCAGGAGGATAAAAATGGGTTATGGTATGCAACTCCGTATGTATATCCATGGAGTGACGGAAAAGGTGCAAGCTTTGACATGTTCGATAACTTTTTTGATATCAGTTCCGCAATCATTGATGCTCAGACAAGCCTCTTTTTGTCATGGGAATCGGCCTTGGGAAAGGAAATCACGTTTTCAGATATTCAAAAAGCCGGCTTTACCCTACCAACTGACGAACGAAAAACTCTCCCAGCAATCCCCACCATGCGGGTTGTAGATTATCTTCTTTCCTGCGACGCATATATCGAAAAAGAACAAAATCGGGAAGTCGTTCTTTTTGATATGGACGGAACGCTCTACCAATTGGACGGAGAAAATAATGGCTACGGAGGGTCTCAATTGGAGCGAAAGGTTCTCCAAAATGCACAAGCTTATATTGAAATGCTTTCAGAATGTTCATCTTCAGAAGCGCAAAAAGTGGTAAGAGAAGGTTTGAAAGATCCAATCGGATTAAGCGCGTATGTAAGACAAAAATTCGGAGTCTCGCGTAAAGAGTATTTTGATGCTGTCTGGAATATCAATCCCGAAGGAATACTCCAAAACTATACCATTCCGGTAAATAAGATTCGGGAATTGGAAAAAACAAATAAAAAACTGGTTCTTGTCACCTCCGCTCCAAATATATGGCAGACAAAAGTCACTGAATATCTGGGTATAACGGATGCGTTTGAATCCATATACACAGGTGAAGATTTTGAACTAAAACAGGAAATTTTTTCCATGCTCTCAAAAAGATATAAACCGCAAAACATTATATCAATCGGAGATCAGGAAGAAACAGATGTTGCTCCAGCAAAGGCTTTGGGGTGGAATGCCATACTCATCTCTTCTCCCGATCAATTAGAAAGGATCGCCATATGAATACAAATATTCTTATCGATACGGATGCCGGAATGGATGACATTGTTGCAATTCTGATGCTTATGGCGAAACTGTCAAACCGTATTATTGGAATCAGCACGGTATTTGGTTTGGTAAATCCGGACACCGGAGCACGTAATCTACTTAAGATCTTAGACTATGTGAGCATCAAAAAAGAAATATGTGTCGGCTCCTTGAGAGCACTTTCGCGAATTTCATGGAATGACAGCTTCCCCGCACAGGATTGTATAAACTCAACACAACTGACATTTTTGCGATCCGCATTGTCCGTGTCATCAATGACCGTACCGACAACTATTCCCATAGAAAAGTGGTACGGTCAGAAAGTATTGAACAGTTCCCGTCGTACTACAATTTTCTGCCTCGGTCCTCTCACAAATATTGCTAAAGTTATAAATAAATATGGAATGGCGTTTGAAAAAAAGATTGCTCAGCTTATTATCATGGGTGGAGCCGTACAGACAAAAGGGAATGTCGGGCCTGATTTCGTATCGGAATATAATTTCTT
>Ga0075777_160_pt1 | contig 5319 bp, 6 predicted proteins | sample RifGroC1_FD_67870 | JGI IMG/M metagenome (GOLD analysis project Ga0075777, IMG submission 67870) | Microgenomates bacterium GW2011_GWC1_43_11 | reverse complement strand
TCGCTGGCAAGATAGACCACTGCGGATGCAATTTCTTCGGGTTTTCCGAAGCGCTTCATGGGAATTCTGGCAAGCATTCCCTGAGATTGTTGTGGATCACCGGTAATCCCCTGGGTCATTTCTGTTTCGATCACTCCGGGTCCGATTGCATTGACTGTAATCCCCAAGGGCGCCAGTTCATCGGCTAAGGCTTCCGTCATCCCTACAATCCCGCCTTTACTGGCACAATAGTGGACTACTTGAGGAAATCCGACAGCGACTCCTCCTGATGCAATTGAGGAGATGTTGATGATCCGCCCCCATTTGTTTTTAGCCATCTCCCGTCCAGCGGCTTGTGCAACATGAAAATACGCTTTGAGATTGGTATTGAGCGTCTTGTCCCACTGCTCGTCGGTCATATCAAAAAATGATGCAAATTCAGCTACCCCTGCGTTGTTCAGAAGTATATCCAGCCTTCCAAATGTTTCTACAATTTTTTTTACTCCTGCCTCAATGTCTTCCTTTTTTGTCACATCCATAGGAATAACAAGAGCTTTCCCGCCTTTTCCTTCAATTTCTTTTTTGAGTTCCTCTAGTTTTTACATCCATAGGAATAACAAGAGCTTTCCCGCCTTTTCCTTCAATTTCTTTTTTGAGTTCCTCTAGTTTTTCAACGCGCCGAGCAGCAATGGCAACTGAGGCCCCCTGACCGGCAAGAGCAATGGCTGAAGCCCGGCCGATACCGGATGAAGCACCGGTAATGAGAGCAACCTTGTTAGCTAAGTCAAACATATTATCCTCCTTAATAGTAAAAAGTTCATAAAGTTATTGAGTTATAAAGTAAAAAATACTTTATAAACCTTATGAACTTTATAAACTTGCAACTAGTTTTTATGTAGCGCTTCTTCTACTTTTCTTTTCAAATCATCCGGCTTTCCTATATCCAGTTTAACACCATTGAGGAAAAATGTGGGGGTGGCGTTGATCCCCAGAGACACACCAAATTGTTTGTCCTGTTCAACGAGGGCTTGGAGCGAAGGATCTGCAGAATCGGATGCGAACTTCTTTTCGTCAAGCCCGAGCGTCTTTACAATTGCTGAAACAGAGCTTTCCGAAAGCGTTTGGGCAGCGTACAGTTCTTTCCACATCTCCCAGAATTTCCCCTGTTTTCCGGCAGCTTCTGCCGAAACTGCTGCTTTGACGGAAAACAGATGCTGGGGGAGAGGATAGTGGCGGTGGGCAAACAGAAGGGCATCTTTATTGTCGTTTATGAGCGTTTCAATGGTTTTGGCAAATAGTTTACATGCCGGACACTCAAAATCCGAAAATTCAACCAGCCATACGTTCGCATTTTTATTTCCCGACGTGTATGTTGCGGGAGTGATAAGCCTGTCTTTTTCAATGGGTTTTTGCGGACGGGAAAGAAGTATGACGGCTATGACAACGATAAGAATCGTTCCCACGATGATTCCGAGGAAAAATTTAGATTCAGAGGTGAACTTCATAAAAAATTTTATCAACGAATTACAAATAAAAACTACGAATATACGAATAAGAAAATTTCAATTCGTTTATTCGTACAGATTCGTTATTCGTTGATGCCACTTTGTGGACATTACTTTCGGGACAAAAGCATACTCTTTATTACTAATCCAAAGACGATATACATATCCACTGCTGATATCGCGCACCACGTGCAAATGCCTTTGATGACGAACAGCTCCATAATGGTAAACCAAGAAACGAAGCAGACGCCGAATATGGCGATACCAAGCATAAATTTTAACAGTTTATTGTTGCTTGCTGATCGATCGGTTGTTCGGAGAAAGGAAAGGATGGTAAGTCCGGTGTAGCCGACCAGACCAAATGCCGGGACCGGAATGCCGAAGGGGTATGAAACAGGGCTTTTCCTGACTAGCTCACACCCGCCGCCGGTGAGACAGAGGATTCCGGTGTTTCGCAAAAAACTCTGAAGGACATACGCGGCCATGAGGACTCCTGCCAGAGAGAGAATAAAGATGATGCGGTTAATCATTACTATTTTTTGTTTCATACTAATCCGCTAAAATCATTCAAGGTTTAGCCTTGTCGTCAAGGCTAAATCTTTATATGCTGCCGCGGCGGGTTCTGGCAAAAAATTTGCCCCGGTTGTCCTGACGGATTTTCAATCCTCTGGCAAATGGATTGGTAAACACCGGCCGCGGAAACGCAACAGGCACTGCCGGTATATGCGCTTTCTTCGAAGTGCTTGGTTTGGGAGGCATTGTGGGTTTGACCAGAGGTACTTTTTCTTTTTTCATAGTGCTCCTATTATGGCAAAGCTATTCCTCCTTCGCAATACCGATTCTCACAAGATTTAACCGCAGGGAATTTCCTACAACTGAAAGAGAGCTTGCGGCCATGGCAAAGGCCGCAAGAGCCGGATTGAGCATCCATCCGGTGAACGGATAAAGAATTCCCATTGCCAATGGAATGAGGAGTACGTTATAGGAAAACGCCCAAAAAAGATTCTGTTTGATAACGGATAGTGTATTTCTGCTTAACCGTATAGCTGATATGACGCTCCGCAGGTCTTTATTGAGAAGCGTAATGCCGGCTGATTCTATAGCAACATCGGTTCCCGTGCCTATGGCAATACCAACATCAGCAGAAGCCAGCGCTGGAGCATCATTGATGCCGTCGCCAACAAAAGCAACCGTAGAAAATTGTTGTTTTAGCTCCTTTATCTTGTGTGCTTTGTCTTCCGGTAGCACCTCTGCCATGACATTTTCAATTCCAGCTAGTTGTGCAACAGCGTGTGCTGTCCGTTTGTTGTCACCGGTGATCATCCAGACGGTTATACCCATCTTTTTCAGGTTTTTCACCATGTCTTTTACCTCGGGTTTGAGCGTATCGGCAACAGCAATAATTCCTTTGAGTTTATTGTCTACGGCACAAAGCATGACTGTTTTACCCTGTCCCTCAAGTTCAGCAACCTTTTTTCCCAGAGAAGCATACCCAATGTGACGTTTATCCAAAAGGGCCCGGTTGCCCAGCACAATGGATTGTTTTTCTATGGTTCCTGTTATACCAAACCCGGGAATCGCTTCAAATTTTGTTGTTTTAAGAAGTGTCAGGTTTTGATCTTTGGCTTTTGCAGCAATTGCTTCAGCCAGCGAATGTTCAGATCCTTGCTCCAGAGAGGCAGCATACTGAAGAAGGTGTTGGGTTGGATCCCAGCTTCCGCCTTCGCTAAAGCTACGTCGGACAGGCGGGACGACAGTGACTGGAATTATATCGGTCACTGTCGGTTTTCCTACGGTGAGCGTACCGGTTTTATCAAAGACTGCTATAGAAATTTTGTCGGCAATTTCGAGGCTTTCTGCGTCTTTTATGAGAATTCCGTGTTCTGCGCCCTTACCCGTTCCCACCATGATGGCAGTGGGGGTTGCCAGACCGAGCGCACAGGGACATGCGATGATAAGAACCGCAATCATATTAGTTAAACCTTGGACAAAAACGTTGTTGAATCCGCCGACTGGCGGACCGAGGTCAAACCACAGAACAAACGTGCCGACGGCAAGCATAAGAACAATCGGGACAAAATATCCGGATACGCTGTCAGCCAACCGTTGAATCGGCGCCCTCGTGCTTTGGGCCTCTGTCACCATTTTGACGATTTGGGAAAGCATGGTTTCACTCCCCACCTTAGTTGCAGTCATCACAAACGTTCCTGTTTTATTCATCGTTGCGCCAATCACCGGATCACCGTTTTTCTTGTCAACCGGCATGGATTCACCGGTAATCATGGATTCATCAATACTGGATGATCCTTCAACGATGGTTCCGTCTACCGGGATTTTTTCTCCGGGTCGGACACGGATAACGTCGCCGACGATAACCTGATCAATGGGAATATCTGTTTCATCATAATTATTATATGAAGCGTATGCGCGAGGTTTTCTTGTGTCCGATGGGGGTCCCTCTCCGTCAGCTGACGGAGAGGGACGGCTCGAGTTTTTACGCAAAACTCTCGCCGTTTTAGCCTGAAGATGCAGGAGTTTTTTGATCGCATCTCCTGTATGGGCTTTCGCTTTTGCCTCCAAGTATCGTCCAAGAAGGATAAGTGTGATAATAATGCTTGATGTATCAAAATACATGATGAGCGGAAATCCAAAGCGAGAAAGTTCTTTTCCAAAAAGCGTGGTTGCGGCGGAGAATCCGTACGCGGCACTGGTCCCGATGGCAATGAGCGTGTCCATACTTGCCGTTCTGTTCTTGAGTCCTGACCAGGCGGCCTGGTAAAATCCCCATCCGGCCCAAAATTGGACAGGGGTAGCCAAAAGAAACAGGACGACAGGGCGCGTTAACAGTTCATAAAAAGATGAGAGTGACAAGAAAGAAAAGAATTCTTTGAACCATTCGTTCGGGAAAGCTACCCAAAAATACGAAAGTGCTTATGATAACTGATAGAACAACGAGTGTTTTTAAATGCGCTAACTCTTTGCGCTTCGCCTCCTCTTTAAGATTCTGCGGGGTTTTTGTTGTATCTCCTTCAAGAATAGCCTGATAGCCGATATCATTGATTGCTTTGCCCAGAGTTTGAAGATGTGTGATTTTCGGATCAAAATTGACTGTTGCCTCTTCACTGCCGTAATTGACAGTTGCAGTTTCCACTCCTGAGATGGAGCGGAGTTTGTTTTCAATGTTTTTCGCACACGAGCTGCAGTGCATGCCGACAATGGGAAATGATACTTTGCTCATACGATCCGTATTCTTCCATGGAACATATTCATACCGCAGTAAAATCCCGAAACGCCTTTCTTTTTTGGGGGAAGAGTAATGGTGATCGGAATATTAAGCGGAAGATATTCTTTTATTTTATAATCCGGAAATATAATCTCCTCGAGACACCTGTTGCTGTCGGTCCTGATAAAGGTGAGTGTTGCCGGTTTTCCTTGATTGATCGTAATTGTGTTTGGTTTATATCCACCTTCCACATGAATATTCCATGTGCTTTTTGTTTCCTCTCTGGCGAAGCCAGATCCGGCTTCGCCGGACTTTTTGCCAAAGAAAAACCAGTACATACCAACGATAACGGCTAAGCCTCCGGCTGTAACAATAATTTTATCCATAGTATGATGATAGCATTTTTTCAACACCTTGTTGCCAATGGGAACTGACTTCTTTACAATGACACATATGCCAGGAAGTAGAATTTCGATGCGTTTTTACCTTTGCCTTGAATGACTTCCTGAATAATGAGACATACTATTATATTTTGAAAGGAGATTGAAATTTCAAAAAACGCAAATAGGCAAAGATCGAAATTTCACTTCCTGGTATGCCAAATTTGATTGT
>Ga0075777_152_pt2 | contig 6127 bp, 7 predicted proteins | sample RifGroC1_FD_67870 | JGI IMG/M metagenome (GOLD analysis project Ga0075777, IMG submission 67870) | Microgenomates bacterium GW2011_GWC1_43_11 | reverse complement strand
ACTCACATCCGAAAAGAAGTATCTTTTCCCCGACGTTACGTCGGGGCAATCTGGATGGCGGAAGTAACCCTCCTTCGCATAAAGCTATGGAGGGTGAAATAAGAAGATACACTTGTTGACCCGATAAGCCACTGGTGTATCCGGTGGCTATTTGTTTCTATAGACAGACATGTGTTACATGGAATTTAAAATTTAAAATTAGAAATTGAAAATTAATTTCAAATTTTAAATTTAATATTTTAAATTGATGAACGATATTACCTTACAACAACTTCTCGAAGCAGGATGCCATTTCGGCCATAAAGCGGAACGCTGGAATCCGAAAGCAGTTGACTATATCTATACCGAAAAAGACGGGATACATATTATAGATTTAGCAAAAACAAAAGAAGGCCTAGATCGCGCGTGTTTATTTGTCTCGGAGCTTGTAGCCACCGGCGGCGAAGTGCTCTTTGTCGGGACAAAGCGTCAGGCAAAAGAGATCATGCGAGCTGAAGCAGGAAGAGTTGGGGCACCCTTTGTCGTTGAGCGGTGGATCGGCGGATTTCTCACTAACTGGGAAGGCATCCAGCGGACCATAAAAAAGATACTCACCATGACGGAAGAAGAAAAAAACGGCGCGTGGAAAAAATTTCCCAAACACGAACGGGTAAAACTTTCTCATCACCTGAAACGCTTGAATATGTTTTATGGCGGTGTCACAAATCTTATGAGTCCGCCCAAAGCGCTTTTTATCGTCGATGTGAAAAAAGAAAATGTTGCGTTTCGGGAAGCCGTGCGCTGCAGCGTTCCCATGATTGCGATAGTAGATACCAACGTCAATCCGACGGAAGTTGTCTATCCAATTCCCGCAAATGACGATGCAGTTGGTTCCATTGCCATTATTACAAAGGCAATTGCGGACGCGTATGAAGAAGGAAAAAGAAAAAGGGAAAAAGGCGCTGGGGGTTCTCCGGAAGAAAAATCTACTGAACCGGTCGGTGTCATAGATGAAAAAAAGATCGAAAAACCAAAAACCGAAACTCTCGTTGAAGAAAAGAAGAATGAACCGGAGAAAGCAAAAAGACGCGGCAGGCCCGCCTTGACTCGCACTGCTGAAGTTTCGGTGGAGCGAACAGACATTCAGCGAGGCAGGCCAAAAAAAGTGGTATCATAAATGTCGGATTCGTCCTACTGCGCCCTGCGTAGCCTTGGCGGAGTAGGGTTTGGGTTTGTCTTATTCGTCCTATTCGTCGTACTATAGAACTATGAACATATCCCTTGATCAGCTTAAAAAACTACGGGAAGAGACATTAGCCGGTGTTTCCGACTGCCGGACTGCTTTAGAAGACGCCGGCGGTGATTTTGAAAAAGCAAAAAAGCTCATTCAGAAACGCGGCATTGAAAAAGCTTCCAAAAAAGAAGGCAAAGAAACCAACGAAGGGGTGGTAGAGTCATATGTTCATGCTAATGGAAAAGTCGGGGTATTGGTTGAACTTACCTGTGAAACGGATTTTGTCGCCAGGAACGATGAATTCAAAAAACTCAGCCATGAAATATGTTTACAGGTAGCATCGATGAACCCCAAAAATGTCACGGAACTTTTGAAATCTCCGTATATCCGCGATGGAAAATACTCGATCGGAGATTTGGTGAAAATGACGATTGCCAAAGTTGGCGAAAACATCACCATCTCCCGTTTCTCCCGTTTGTCGCTATAAGAGAGAAAAACGCGTGTGCTAAATTCCTTTAGATTCCTTTAATATCCTTTAATCAGCCTTGATACCGGGAATCAATACTACCGAACAATATCAATTTCTTACATATACCATATACCATATGCTATTATCATGGATAATGAAAAAGGTTACTGTTTCCGCCCCGGGTAAAATTCACCTCATGGGCGAGCACGCCGTCGTCTACGGCAAACCCGCACTTCTATCAGCAATTAATAAGCGTCTCATAGTAACGATAGAGGGGTCGAAAGCTGTGAATTCAAGGCCGGGCCTTGAAGCTGGAGAAATACAGATTAGGACGATTCCTCAGGAGGCCGATAGTTATATCCGCCATGCGATTAATGTGGCATGTCGTTCGTTAAGAAAAGAATTACCTTCCATACAAATATTAGTGAAAACAGATATTCCGCCAGGTTTCCATCTTGGATCCTCCGCTGCTATCGCGGTTGCCACTGTTGGCGCCATGTATTATTTCTTCACAAAAAAGTGGGATCTGGAAAAGATCAATGCACTTTCTTATGAAGTGGAAAAAAAGATGCACGGCAATCCTTCCGGCGGAGACAATACGACTGTGACCTACGGCGGATTTATTCTGTACCAGAAAAAATCAGAAAGCGAAAAAGTATTTAAGAGACTTTTTTTTTCTGTACCGCAATTATTGAATCATTTTTATCTAATAAATACCGGGCGGCCGAAAGAAAATACGGGAGAAATGGTGAATATGGTAAGTAAAAAATTTAAACTTCAAACCTCAAAATATAATGAACTTTTTAATACAAATGAGAAACAAGTGAAACGGATTGTTGACGCTCTTCATAACGGAGACGAAGAAACGCTTGTTGACGCCATTCGGAAAGGAGAGCAGACGCTTGAAGATATGGGGGTTGTGAGCGATAAAGTGAAGCCATTAATCCGAGAGATAGAAAAAGCCGGCGGAGCAGCAAAAATTTTAGGTGGCGGCGGAATTTCCGATGGTGTCGGATTTTTGCTTTGTTATCATCATAACGTAAAAAGCATACAGCCCATCCTAAAACAATATGGTTATGCTATTCAAAAAGTAATTCTGGGCGAAGAGGGAGTACGGATAGAAACGAAATAAATTGAGGGAATAGTCTGTAACTGTGTTATAATTTTTCACGTATCAACAGAGACTGCCATTAAAAGGAGGCCGTATGGCAAAAATGACAAGAGAAATTTGGCGCAGATACGTTGCAAGCGCCCAAGAAGCTATAGATGAAGTAGCTGCAGATCATCCTGAATTTAGAGCCTGGATTGAAACTGCAGTAGATGCGCTTACTCCCAAATCTGAACCTCTTTTTCAGGGTGATAAACAACGAATACTGCTTCAGCAAAGAGCTTGTATTGAAGTTGTCGATCACGGTCCAACCGTTTTTCCTGAGGAATATGAACCTTTGGCAAGAAATCTTACCGAAATATATCACGAAAAGTTAGAAGATCAATTTGGACACAAAGGAGTGCCAAAGGCACCGTTGCCGGATTATGCCGGAGATTTTATGGATGCATCGTTGCCTGAAAAAGTAACGGGATTTCTTGGACATATAGGAGAAAAATTTTTCTCCGGCAAATAAACTATGGCACAGACGGTTACCGTATCGGCTCCGGGGAAACTTATGCTTTTTGGTGAACATGCCGCGGTATACGGGTATCCGTGTATCGTTACGGCAGTATCGGAACGGATGTTAGTGTGTATTGAAAAAACGAATGATGATAAAATCACAATAGATGCTCCACAGGTAAAAAATTTGTTATTTGTAGAAAAAGCTGTTGAAAAGACCTTAAAAACAGTACATATTCATCATACAGGACTCCACATTCAAACATCCTGTATGTTTTCATGCCAGTATGGTTTTGGCTCCTCGTCTGCTGTTACCGTTGCTGTTGTATATGCACTTACCGCTCTTTTTCAGAAAAAAATTGACAAAAGACAAATTTTTGATATTGCATATCAGACGGTTTTGGATGTTCAGAAAACAGGGTCGGGATTTGATGTTGCTGCAGCGGTCTGGGGAGGGACATTATGTTATAGCAATAAAGGAGAAACAATTGAACCGCTCTGGGCTAAAAATATATCTCTCGTCGTTGGGTATAGCAGAGTAAAAGCAGATACGGTTATGCTTGTTGAGGAAGTCCGGAAGAAAAAAGAACAAGAACCTGAAAAAATCGAGCGGATTTTCCAGGCAATAGCAAAGATAGTTCAGGAATCCCGGCAAAAAATTGAGGAAGGAGATTGGGAGCGGGTGGGAGTTTTAATGAACTTTAATCAGGAATACCTCCGCGACCTGGGCGTGTCGACAGAAAAGCTTGAATCGATGATTTCAGCAGCCAAGAATGCCGGTGCATATGGAGCAAAACTCTCCGGCGCCGGAGGCGGTGACTGCATGATTGCCCTTGTCCCGAGCGATAAACGGAAAGCGGTAAGTGATGCGATAATTGCAACTGACGGTCAGATTATCGACGTTGCCGTCAACGCTGAGAGCGTTAAGATAGAAAATAATATAGGTTAATGACCTCTGAATTCAAGGCCGGGCCTTGAAGCTGGAGGTTACCAATTACAAATATATGAAAGCAACGGTAATAGCTCCAGCAAATATTGCATTTATCAAGTATTGGGGAAAAGCTGATAGTGTGTTACGGTTGCCTTTAAACAGTTCGCTTTCAATGAACCTAAGCAATGCATATACCACGACTACAGTAGAATTTTCTTCCGTCCTTAAAAAGGACTCTGTAAGATTGATTGGCGGAATGTTCTTTCCTGATGAAATTAACCGTATTATCGTTGCACTTGATCGCATTCGAAGTTATAGCGGAATAAGGCTTTTTGCACGCGTTGTGACCAAAAATTCATTTCCCAAAGGCATTGGTGCTGCTGCATCTGCCTCCGGGTTTGCTGCTCTTACCATTGCAGGATTTGCTGCATCAGGGAAGAAGCTCACGGAAAAAGAATTAACTATTTTTGCCCGCATGGGTTCTGGATCTGCATGTCGGTCAATTCCAGACGGTTTTGTCGTTTGGGAGAAAGGAAACTCATCAGATACGTCGTATGCATACTCGCTCTATTCACATACATATTGGGATCTCTATGATATTTTGGTAATTGTGGATACCGGAATGAAAAAAGTATCAACGTCTGAAGGCCAGAAGGGCGTCAAAACAAGTCCATTTTGGCAAGAAAGGGTTCAAAAAATACCGGATAAAATTAAAAAAATGAAAACAGCTCTTCGAGAAAAAAATTATCCGATGCTCGGAGCGATGATTGAAGATGATTGCCTTTCGATGCACCGCGTCATGCAGACGCAAACGCCGCCGATTTTTTACTGGAATAATGCGACGAAAAAGCTTATGGAAATGGTGAGGTGTTGGAGGAATGAGGGGATTCCTGTATATTTTACTATTGATGCCGGACCGAATGTTCACCTCATCTGCGAAAAATCAACAGTTGAACTATTGAAAAAGAAGCTGAGAGAAATTGAAGAAGTGAAAAACATTATCGTCAACACTTCTGCACCTGGCGCCCATCTTGTTGATAAGCACCTTTTTTAAGCTGTAAAAAAACATAACCCAAAGCATTGATTTCACGGGAACAATAAAGATACATGACATATATTAACGTGTTACCACGTTAATACGTTACTCTTCAAGGCAGGTCGTAAAGGAGTGGCCTTTAAAGTTCAAAAAGTACTTTATCTTGGATGCACGTGCATGTCAGATAAAGTACTTTTTCTTATCTTGTGTTTATACCCATTATTTCGTAGTATTAAACCATATGATTGATACCATCCTTTCCCAAACGCGTATAAAAATGCAGAAAGTGTTGGATATTACGAAAGCAGACCTTGCATCAGTCAGGTCGGGAAGGGCAACACCGGCGCTGGTTGAAAACATCGTCATTACTGCCTACGAGGGGACACAGAAACTCAAGGTTATGGAAATGGCGACTGTGACCATTCTCATCACTCCGTATGATGTAACGACAGTAAAGGATCTGGTAAAAGGGATCATGGAGAGCCACTCAGGGCTCAATCCGGTTTCTGACGGTGATGTTGTCCGCGTATCGATACCGCCCCTTTCGGAGGAGCAACGGAAGGAATACTTAAAACTGGCCAACGCGAAACTGGAATCCGGCAGGATCATGATCCGTCAGGTCCGTCAGGAAGCGATGAAGGATCTGAAGCGTGCCAAAGATGAGAAGCAAATCGGCGAAGATGAAGAGAAAATCGGAGAAAAGAAAGTTCAGGAACTGACGGACCGCATGATTCGGGACATTGACGAAATAGGGAAGAGAAAGGAAGAAGAATTGATGCAAGTCTGAGCCGAATATCAAAAATCAAAGATCAAAAATCAAAAATACATATCAAAAAGAAAAAAAGATAAAACGAAATTCTATTTTTGAT
>Ga0075777_162_pt1 | contig 6136 bp, 5 predicted proteins | sample RifGroC1_FD_67870 | JGI IMG/M metagenome (GOLD analysis project Ga0075777, IMG submission 67870) | Microgenomates bacterium GW2011_GWC1_43_11 | reverse complement strand
CTGTCGGCTGCCATCCGTATGAAACAAAAAATTTCCCTGACGTGAGGCAATTGGAAAAAATGATTGACGGGAATGTCATTGCCATCGGAGAATGCGGACTGGATTACCATGCATATAAAGGGTTTCCGGCAATCGGCAAAAAGGAGGAGCAAAAACAGCTGTTTGAAGAACAGCTCCGTCTTGCCCAAAAACACCATCTTCCGGTCATCATCCACTGCAGGGAAGCCTATCATGAAATATTTGATGTCCTTGACCGCCTTCCTTCTCTGCCACAGGGTGTGTTTCATTGCTTTTCCGGAGGGCCGGATGATGTTAGACACGTTCTTCGCCGGGGATTTTTCTTCGGCATTGACGGAAACGTCACATATTCCAAACAACTCGCACTCACTGTCCCGTTAATCCCGTTATCCAAGCTTCTTCTGGAAACTGATGCTCCGTATTTGCCTCCGGTTCCTCATCGGGGAAAACGCTGTGAACCGAAATATATTCCGCTGATAGCAAAAAAAATTGCGGAACTGAAAAACTGTAATGTCAAAAACGTGGAAGAACAAACAACAAAAAATGCTCAAAAATTGTTCGGAATATGATACAATGGAACAGCTTGTTTTTATGCGACGACTCATAGAAATTGCGATCCCTTTATCTGCATGGCTTCTCATCACAATGCCTCTGTGGCTTTCGTTTTGGCATCCTGCGCTTGTTGCGTATATCATCATCACGTTTGACATCTACTGGTTTTATAAATCATTTTCCCTTGCCTACTATGCTATACGGTCATATCTCACCATGCAGGCTCACATAAAAGTCGACTGGGTAACTGAGGCCAAAAAACTCAAGCAATTTTCAAAAATCCGTCACGTTATCATCATACCTGAATACAAAGAGCCTATCCATATTTTAAGGCGAACTCTTGATAGCCTTGTATCCCAGGATTTTCCAAAAAGACGCCTCTGTGTCGTTCTGGCCACGGAAAAAAAAGACAGTGAACGGGAGGAAACAGCCCGCATATTAACCAATGAATATGGAAAAAAATTCGGCAGGTTTATCGTCACAACCCATCCTCTCCGTACCGGAGAAGTGGCCGGTAAGTCTTCCAACATGGCATTCGCAGGCAAACTCATTACCGACTTGCTTCAAAAAGAACAGGTCAATCTTTCCTACACAACGGTAACTTCATGCGACGCAGATGCCATGCTTCACCCGAAATATTTTTCGTATCTTTCGTATGTTTTCCTTACGGATCCGGACCGGCAATACCATTTCTATCAAGGTGCGATTCTTTTCTATTCAAATATTTGGCGGATTCCCTTACCCAATAAAATGTTCAACACGATCGGCAGTATCTGGAATTTTTCGCTTCTTTCCCAATCTCAGCGGTTTATCAATTTTTCTACATACTCATTATCTTTAAAGACTGTTGTGGATGCCGGTTTCTGGGATACCGATGTCATACCGGAGGACTATCACCTGTATTTCAAAGTGTATTTCACCAAAGGAAAGAAAGTTGCGACCAAGGGGTTGTTTCTGCCGGTTTTGGTGGATGCAGCGGAAAGCCGCGGATTTTTCCGGACATTTGTCAACCAATATGAACAGTCAAAACGGTGGGCATGGGGAGTTTCAGATGTCCCCTTTGTTATTATGAGTGCGTTTACCCATAGGGAAATTCCTTTCGGCGACCGCCTGCGAAGAATAGTTCTTTTATTGGAACAACACATATTTTGGCCGAGCAACTGGTTTTTGCTTACCTTAGGAAGTACGCTTCCGCCCTTAGTCAATCCGGCATTTGCCCGTACGGTACTCGGGCATAATCTTGCCAGAATTTCTTCAGGAATTCTTACTCTTTCTACAATATTTCTTGTCATTGTTTTTGTTATAGACTGGCGCATTAAACCGCCCCGTCCGAAAGAATTTGCCATGTGGAAACTGCCTTTCTTATACCTCCAATGGTTTACGCTTCCCGTTATTTCGTTTTTCCTTTCCGCACTCCCGGGGCTGGATGCCCATACGCGGCTCATGCTTGGGAAAAAATTGGAATATCGGGTAACGGAAAACAGCCTTCGCTAAAGCTACGGCCGGCGAAGCAAATTCAAAATTGCTTTGCCCATCCGAAGCTCGTAAGAGCGAAGGAGGGTTTCGTATTTCGATATTCGAATTTCGAATTTTAATGTATGTTTCTAAATTTTCTATTTACCCATACCCCTCTTTTTTATTTTATCCAGAGTTTTTGGCGGGATGAGGCGTATTCCGTCCTTTTGGCCGGTCAGCCTTTGTCCGTAATCATCCAAAAATCATCGATAGAGCCACCTGTCTATTATGTGCTTCTTCATTTTTGGATACAACTGTTCGGCACCAGTGAAATTGCAACCAGGAGCCTTTCGCTTCTCGGATTTATGCTTGCGACCATTGTTGTCATAGAATGGGCGGATAAACTGTTTGGGCGCAGTTGGCTCTCAAAATTCATGCCGCTTTTTTTCTTTTTCAATCCCATGCTTCTGTATTACGCATTTGAGGTTCGTGCATACGGATGGTATATCCTGTTTGCTGTCCTTTCCATGTTTGCCTATGACCAAAAAAAATGGCGTTTGTACCGAATTGCGGTCATACTCGGCATCTATACGCACCTGTATTTGGGACTTATTCCTTTTGTCCATGTGATCCAGTATGGTGTTCAAAAAAAAGTATGGCGGCTCCTGAAAAAACCTTCCAGCCTGCTTCATGATCCGATGATCCGATCGATTGCTATTATTGGTGTTTGGTTTATTCCCTGGATCATCCGCTTGGCCGTTGAGGCACACAAGTTCAGGGAGTCATGGTACTTTCCTGTGGATATCCACCTCATCCGATCCGTATTGGGAAATATGTTTGTGGGGTATGAAGGAACACCGTGGTATGTATGGGGATGGACGCAACTTCTTTCTGTCGTTCTTTGTATCCTGTTTGGTATTGCGCTTATCCCGAAACAAAACAGAAAACATACCATTCAATTGTTCCTCATGATTTTTGTTCCCTTGTGTGTTGTCATCGGCATCTCCTTTATCAAGCCGCTTTTCGTGAATCGGTACCTCATCCCCGTCACGATTGCCCAAACTCTCCTCATCCCGTTTACCCTGAAAGCATTACCGGGTGCTACCATGCAAAAAGTCTTTGCAGGCCTTTTTCTTTCCGGTATACTGCTCTTTAACTGTTGGTATCCCCAACAGCACAAAAAACTGGACGTACGGACAATGTTTCAGGAAGTAAATCGCATAAAAACTCCCAAAGATCTGATCGTAGCATCCGATGCGATCATTTTTTTGGAAACCCTCTATTATGCTGGGGATAAAAAGAGCGTTCGTTTGTATAACCCGAATCATGTTCCGTTTCCCTGGTATGTCGGGGATTCCGTCTATTCTCCGAAGTTTCAACTGTCATCGCTTCCTCCGTACCCGATCCGCGCATTTTTTATCCATACCGACGGAACGTACACAGTCAGATATGCGCTTGACAGGTAATGATATGAAACTATTTGATTCTGTCTTGGCAGGAGTGAAAAAAGAATACGCTCTGTTTACGTCGCTCAATACGAACGCCATCATCCGCTGGTCGGGCAGAATGACGGTTGTACTGATATTGGCCTCTCTTGCGGTTCTTTTGATTTCCTACAATTCACTGCCTGCCCAGGTACCCCTCTGGTATTCAAAACCCTGGGGAACAGATCGGCTTGCCGAACCCCTTTGGCTTTTTCTTTTGCCGGGAGCAAGTTGTATCTGGCATATCATCAACTCCTTTCTTTCCATACATATCACGAAAGAACATCTGGTATTTTCTCAAATCCTTTTTTTAAGTTCACTTTTAGGAAGCATATTCTCCTTTGTCACATTGACCATGATTATATGGGTTATCAGCTGATTCTTTCCATCGTTACTGCATTTTTTCTTGCATTGACATCTACATATCTTATCACGCCGTATGTCATCACATTCGCCAAGCGTTTCGGACTTGTCGACAACCCGAAAAAAAGATACCACCCGGCTCACACCCACACGGGCATTGTTCCGAGGGCCGGAGGGTTAGCTCTTTTATCCGGCATTATTATTTCCTCCTTCATTCTGCTTCCCATGAATCGGTTGCTCATCTCTATCGCAATCTCTTCGGCAATCCTGGCTTTTGTTGGACTCCTGGATGATAAAAAGGATATTAATCCCTATATCCGGCTTATGACCAACGGTGTTGCGGCCTTCATCGTCATTGTGGCAGGAATTGGAGTACCGTATGTCACAAATCCGTTTACCGGCGGAATAATCTTTTTTTCAATGCTGCTTTCAAATTGTGTTGCTTTTATTTGGATCATGTGGACTATGAGCATCATCGGTTGGTCCTCCGGAGTTGACGGGCAGATGCCGGGGTTTGCGGCAATAGCGGCTCTGGTTCTTGGCATTCTGTCACTTCGGTTTAGTATCATTGATCCATCGCAAATTCCGGTGACGCTTCTTGCATTTATCGTTGCAGGAGCATTCGTGGGATTTATCCCCTGGAATTTTTATCCGCAAAAAATCATGCCGGGATACGGCGGAAAGACAATAGCCGGATTTTTTCTGGCTCTTCTTGGCATTCTCTCATACGCAAAACTCGGAACTGCAATATTAGTTTTAGGTGTCCCTATGATTGACGCCGTGTATACTCTGGTCCGAAGATGTCGACCGGGGGCATCTCCATCATAAGCTTCTGGAATTGGGATGGGGGAGGCGCAGGATTGCCTTGTTTTACTGGGGAGTGTCGGCTATACTTGGGATAATCGCCCTGTCAGTAAAAAGTCAGCAAAAAGTGTTTGCACTTTTACTGTTCAGCGTTATCATCGGAGGATTTCTTTTATGGGTAAACTTCTTTTCGCACTTCTCAAAACGGGTCGACCCAGACAATGGCTGAAAAACGTCGCGGTCGTAACGACGATTCTTTTTACCGGACAACTGTTCAATGAAAAAGCATTTACTGCTACAGTGTGGGCATTTGTCGCGTTTTGTCTTTTCTCCTCGTCTTCTTATTTTATCAATGACATTTTAGACATCCCAAAAGACAAAAAACATCCGTTCAAAAAATTCCGTCCCATCGCAAGCGGACGGTTACCCATACCGCTGGCGTGGGGAACGGCAATTCTTTTGTTGGGCATTGGTTTGTTTATCAGTGCCACATTGGGAAAATCTTTTTTTATTCTTGCTGTTGTTTTTATGCTATTACAATATAGTTATTCATTTTTTCTTAAACATAAAAGTATTATTGATATTTTGGCTATCACAGCGGCGTATTTTTTGCGTGTGTATGCAGGAGAAATGGCAACAGGCTATCACATATCCATATGGCTTGCCCTTGCTGCTCTGTCTCTTGCTTTGTTTTTGGCTATCGGCAAACGCCGTACGCTTTTGGGATACTCGGAAAAACTTTTAGATGCATTTACTGCAATGTTTTCCACCTCAACATTTATCACGTACGCATTTTATACCTTTTTGGAAAAACCATTGAACCGCGGATTTTTCTTTCACGGATACAATGAATTTGCCGGAGAACTCCCTGACCGAAAATGGATGATGGCAACCATTCCCTTTGTTCTTTTCGGCATCATGCGGTATATGCAGCTTATTTATGAGGGCAAAGGCGAATCACCGGAAAAAATACTGACCTCCGATCCCCCTCTTCTTTTAACCGTGATTCTCTGGGGAGTGAGCGTTTTCCTCATTGTGTACGGGATAGGAGGATAAAAAGAATTAAGAATGAACAATTAAAAATTAAGAATTAAAATAAATTATGATATGAAATTACATAATAAAGTAGCCATAATCACCGGTTCTTCAAGAGGAATCGGGAAAGCAACAGCAATGCTTTTTGCAAAAGAAGGTGCTCGTGTTGTAATAAATTACAAAACTCATAAGAAAGAGGGGCAAGCAGTTGCTTCTAGTATTGGTAAAGACAGATCTCTCTTAATACAAGCAGATATAACCAAAGAAGAAAATGTGAAAATGATGGTATCTGAAACAATAAAAAAATTCGGTAAAATAGATATTCTCATCAATAATGCCGGTGAAATACTCCGACCAGGAGATTGGAAATCTGATATCGATACGTGGCATAAAACGCTTGATATAAATCTTACGAGCGCATGGCT
>Ga0075777_158_pt1 | contig 6948 bp, 6 predicted proteins | sample RifGroC1_FD_67870 | JGI IMG/M metagenome (GOLD analysis project Ga0075777, IMG submission 67870) | Microgenomates bacterium GW2011_GWC1_43_11 | reverse complement strand
AGAAGACGGAGTAGATGAAGTTATTGTGGTTTGGTCAAGCCAAACTGCAGGCAATGCCCCGCAGGCAACAACAGCTGCTTGGATTGAAGAAATGCTTGCACAATCTAAGCAACAAACCTCCTAATTTTGCTATACTTTCTTCATAATGTCCAAAAAAGACGCTGTTAAATTCGTAATTCTCCGAAGTATCGGTAACTTTCTCCTTATTTTCGCTCTTTTTGGCGTTGTGGCTACTTTTGGGCCAGCGCTTTACTATGAAGCTTCTTTTAGGTTAGCCCAGTTTAAAGGCGTGAAGTATGAAGTTTCGGAGATGCAAACTTCACCATTGCGGCAAGTGCTTAAAGGTGACTCGCCGGGTTTTGGAGACCTATTGAATAGAGAAAAAAGGCAGATTCTCGTCCCTCCTAGTTCAGAATTTAGCATTCTCATACCAAAAATAGGAGCAAGCGCCCGTATCTTCCCCAACATAGATCCTAGCAATAAGGAGTTGTTTCTGCCAATTCTTCAGGAAGGCGTAGCCCACGCAGAAGGCACGGTTTTCCCGGGAATGGGGGGAAATGTATACTTGTTTGCCCATTCAACCGATAATTTCTGGGACGTAGGCCGTTATAACGCGATATTTTACCTTCTGAAAGATCTGGCTCCAGGAGATGAAGTCGTGGTTTTCTTCGAAGGAGTAAGGCATAATTACGTAGTATCGGGATCTCAAATAGTAGATGCGGAGGACGTTTCGCTTCTCACCGAAGCTCAGGGTGGGGAAGAGCAATTGATCTTACAGACTTGCTGGCCGCCTGGCACTACGTGGAAGAGACTGCTAGTCTTTGCAAAGCCCAAATAGTCCTACCTGAGGCTGATTGTATATAATCGAGGCGTTATGTCCGAATTTCCAAGATCAGTCAATATTACTATTCTTGAGCTGTCAGGCCACGGAAAGGCAAAAGAGTCTATAAAAGGACCGGCATAGAATACAGTTTGATTTCCGCCGTCATACTCCATAACGCTTAGCTTCTTGTTTTTAATGAATATGAAATGTCTGGAATCGGGGAACCAAATGTGGTGTTTTTGGAAATTTGAACCATCTAGCTTGTAATTTCGATCTTCCTTTAAATCGTATACGTAAAATCCGCCTTCTTCGAGCCTTCTTTCTTCTGGTGTAGAGTTAGATCCTATTATTCTAGGGTTAATAACAATAGGCATTGTGGCAGATGCAGAGGCCTTGTAGAGCACTTTTGTTTCATCAGGAGACCAAGATATAACCTCCAGGTTAGAAGGGATAAAAGAGCGCAGAACGCTTGGGAGAGAAGATAGCCTTGCAGCTTCGGTCTGCTCCTTCTCCTGTTTAAAATTGGAGGCTACCGTATCTAGGAGTGCTGTTATATTTGTGGGTAGTGAATTAAACCCGGAGGAATTCAAGAGATAGGTTACGTCACCGGTCTGGGCTGAAATTGTGGCTATAATCTCTTTTCCGTCCGGCGACCACGAGAGATTTGCCTGAGAAAATAGAGCCACCGAGTCATCTGCTATTTGTGTAGATGCGCTTTGAAGAGTCAGAATCGGTCTTGAGGTCATGTCCAGAACGTAAATACCGTTTCTTTTTGGAGCTTCTGAGGATACTGAAAATGCAATTTTTGTAAGAGAAGGATCAACTACCAGCACTGATGCTCCGAGATCGGTTATGCTTTCTAGTTTTGGTGCTGTAGGGAATAGAAATGCCTCAGCCTTAGAAACTACCTCCTTCTGTATCTTAATAGTCTTTTCCCATGGAAAATAGCCTTCTTTGAATATCCTAACACGATACTGCTTAGGCGATAGATTAAGAGTGCTATTTGTGGCCGTAGTGAGATTTCCATTAAGGAAGACTTGAGCTCCATCGGGTATGCTTTTGGCAACTAGGAGTCCTGTTCCGGAGAGCTCGAGCTTGCCCTTGTCGAATCCAAACCTGTATCCCTTGCCATAAAGTATAAAAACGATAGTAGCGATTACAATAAATGCAAAAGCTGCGACTGAAATGAATAGATGCCGATTCATGGTGCTTCTTATTATACAGCGTCGATAATAGGTCTTGCAACATTGTCCTGTGCCGTCTATAATCAGATGACTTAACCGTCAAGTGATATATATAGTATATATTGTGATATAGTTAATTAAGCTTTTTATGTTTTCAAAAAGAATCGGAATTGATTTAGGAACCGCCAATACCCTCGTATATTTAGCAGGACAGGGAATAATAACTAACGAACCCACAGTAGTTGCTGTAACGGCAGAGGAAAATCGCGTCGTAGCAGTTGGAAAAGAGGCAAAAGAGATGCTGGGAAGAACTCCTGGGAATATTGTCGCAATGAGACCTCTTAGAGACGGCGTTATAGCTGACTATACGATAACTGAAGCCATGCTTTCTTATTTTATCGATAAAGCATGCGGTCCAAGCAGATTCTTTAAGCCGGAGGTAATGATTTGTATACCTTCAGGAGTGACCCAAGTAGAGAGGCGTGCGGTTTTGGATGCCACTATGTCCGCCGGAGCGAAAGTCGCATATCTGATAGAAGAGCCTTTGGCTGCAGCAATAGGTGCTAAGATTCCCATAGCTCAGGCTGCTGGGCATATGGTAGTAGATATGGGTGGAGGTTCTACCGAATGTGCAGTGATTTCGTTGGGCGGAGTGGTAGTACACGATTCTGTGCGAGTAGGAGGAAACAAGATAGATGAAGCTATTGCTAATTACACAAAGAAGAATTTCAACCTTTTGATAGGAGAAAGAACGGCTGAAGAGATTAAGATTGAGCTTGGAAATGGTCTTATCGATAATAAAAAAGCGTCAGAAGAGAAAAAATTAGAAATACGCGGTCGAGATAGTATAACCGGACTGCCAAAAACCATTGAGCTTTCAGAAGTTGATATAAACGAAGCAATAGAGCCGTCACTTATGGAAATAATATCTGTGGTTAAAAGAATTCTTGAGCAAACTCCGCCAGAATTAGCCTCAGACATAATTGATAAAGGGATAGTTATGTCAGGAGGCACCGCGCTTCTTAAAAACTTCGATAAACTCATGACTAAAATTACTGGAGTCCCTTGTCACGTGGCTGAAGACGCATTGCTTTGTGTAGTGAGGGGAACTGGTGTAGCCTTGGAAAATATAGAGCTTTATAAAAGAAGTATCGCCAAAAGATAATAGTAATCAAACCCGATTTAGACCTATATTAATAATAGAATAAATATTATACTTGTGAAAACATTAGAAAAATCTACGCTTTCACACCGGAAGTTAAATATAGTAAATAAATTGTCTTGTCAATTTAAACTAATAAAAACTTAGCCTTACAGGCTTGACACATAAGTAGGGAAAATGAGCAAATTACATACCCATAAGAGACGATACCAAGCGGATCCTTTCCTAACAGTAATGGCTTGTAGTAATAAGATATGTTAAACAAAAAATATATATTGGGAGTTGGTATTACGGACGTCTCTTTTAATACTATCTTAGAGTATTTAGTCGAAAAACTTAAAAAAGAGGGAAAAAAGTTATATTTGGTAACTCCAAATCCCGAACTTTTAATGATTGCACGTCGAGATGAGGGTTATAAAAAAGTCTTAAATAATGCTGAAATAGCCTTGCCGGATGGCATTGGTGTGGTCATAGCGGGCAAAATTTTGGGAAGACCCCTAAAGGCAAGAGCTACCGGTGTTGATTTTGTTTACAACCTCTGCAATACTATTGCAAAACAGCCTATAACGGTGGGATTTCTTGGAGGTAGCCCAAACGTAGCAGAGAAGGCATCAGAGTGCTTAACTAAAAAATATCCCGGGCTTAAGGTTGCCTTTGCTGTTTCAGAGGCTGCAATGGGCGTGGGGGGAGCCTTTGACTTTATTTCAGGAAAAGTTCATAGAGCTCCGAAGTTTGTTCGCGGCTTAGGCCTTGAATGGTTATTCCGATTGATAAGACAACCCTGGCGATTAAAGCGGCAAACAGCTTTAATTAGATTTATTTTTTTAGTTTTAAAAGAAAGAGCGTCACAGGCTCGGATTATGGTATAATTCCAAACAATGAGAATAATGTTTCTTTATCCTTTCCCGCTCTGGGGGAATGGAAGCGGGGCATTCCTTCGAGAACTTTCAGCAGAGCTGGTAAAAAGAGGACACTCGATTGCAATCGTCGCGCCAGATAAAAGAAAGCTTCCGGGAGTAAAGCACTATGTGGTTAATCCCCCTCAAAACGGTACTTTCGTAAGTCATCCCGAATGGCCAAATGCGAAAAGGTTCTCCGACATGAATGGTCAGGAGCTTGGAAGTATTCATAATGCGTATTTAAAAACCAGCATTGATGCTACAGCTGATTTTAATCCTGAAATCATCCACGTTTTTCACACTGCATTTCTTCCTGGTATTGCGCGTGTACTTAAAGTTTTGTTTGGTATTAAGTTTATTGTCACAACACACGGAAGTGATCTTGAGTATCTAAGTCGAGACAGAAGACTAATAGGACTTATAAATGATGCAAATAGGGTTGCTAGGTTTATAACGGCAGTTAGTGAATATACAAAAAAGCAGTATTTAAATATGTTTGGAGAAAATTTAAAGCATAAAACAAAAGTAATAATGGGGGGCGTAAAGATATCAAACTATAAAGAAAATGATAAAAATATAGAAGAAATTAATAGAAAATATAGGCTTAAAGATAAAAAGATAGTTCTTTACACTGGAAGGCTTACGGTTAATAAAGGAATTAAGTATTTAGTTAAGGCTGCGAATAATATAAAAGGCACGGTTCTAATTGTTGGTGGCGGAGTCGAGAGGGAGAATCTTGAAAAATTGATTAAAGCTGAAGGAGTTAAGAACATAATAATGATAGGCTATATAAGCCCTGAAAAGTCTGATCTTTTCCACGCATTTTATGAAAGAGCGGATGTATATGTTTCACCCAGCGTATGGGAGGAGCCTTTAGGGCTCACGATTCTTGAAGCAATGGCTGCTCATACTCCAGTTGTGGCTACCAGAAAGGGAGGGATGTTGTCTGTTATTAAAGATGGAGAGAATGGATTTTTTGTCCGAGCGCGTAATAGCAAGGAAATTGCTGAGAAGGTCAATATGCTTCTTGCTGATGATGAGCTAAGGGAGAAAATCGCAAAGAATGCTCATAAAACTATTCTGGATCACTTTACATGGGAGAAAATCGCAACACAGTTTGAAGATATTTATAAAAAGTTTACCTATTCTACGGCTGAGTATATGGCTGTGGTTAGGGGAGCAAAGCAAAATGGTAAAAGCCTGAGGTTTTCTGTAAATAAGATTTTGCGTAAACAACAGAGATAATATCACCTTCCTAATAAGCCTAAGATTTTGAAAGCGCTAGGATAGAGAAAGATGCCTCCTGTAAAAGAAAATATATAGTATACTTATACTATCGTGAAGATCCTCATTGCCTCAACATTAAAGAGAAAAATTGCAGAAGATGTCACAGCCTCAAGATCCAGAATAATCTATGAGATTGCCTCAGGTCTTTTTAAAAACGGCCACGAAGTAAGCCTGATTGGGACTGCGGATAGCAACGTTCAAGGCGTAAAAACAATTCCTGTAATAGATAAGGGTTTCGCGGAATTATCTGGGTTTGAAAATAGATTTTATGCTGAAACTTCTTTTCTTGTGAGCCTTTGTAAAAAAGTTGAAGAGATAGGACCCTCATTTGACGTCATTCATAATCATACATATCCTGAGTTTTTTAATCTTTTTGCGGGTGATCGGATAAAAACACCCATGATAACAACGCTTCATGCACAAGAAACGCCTGAATATGATGAGGTGTTAAGCTTATTTCCAAATGCCAATTTGGTTTCTATTTCAAACGCGCACCGCAGTATGTTTAAAAAAGCCAAAATACAAAATGTTGTATATAACGGAATAGATACGCAAATTTTCTCTTTAGAAAGTAAAAAAGATGATTATCTGCTCTGGATTGGCAGATTGGGTAAAGCACGAGACGAAAACAATAATTTTGTCGACGCAAAAGGAATAATCTGGGCAATTAAGCTTGCAAAGGAGACAGGCGAGAGGCTTTTAATTACCGGAAATGTTGAGGATCCGGAGTTTTTCGACAAGGAGGTTAAGCCACACCTCAATGATAAAATCGAATGGATTGGTCCTGTTTCGGCAGAGCAAAAGTTGCCTAGAGATGAGGTCGTTCGTCTCTATCAAAAAGCAAAAGCCTTTTTAATGACGGTTAACTGGGAGGAGCCTTTTGGATTAGTAATGGCCGAGGCTATGAGCTGCGGTACGCCTGTAATCGGTTTTAACAGAGGTGCTGTTTCAGAAGTGGTTCTGAGTGGAAAAACAGGGTTTGTCGTAAATCCGCAAGAGGGGATAGAAGGGCTTAAGAGGGCACTGGGAAAAATAAATTCAATCAGTCCTAAGGATTGCCGCAAGCACGCCGTTGATAATTTTTCAGTCCAAGCTATGGTTAATAATTATGAAAACCTTTATAGGGAGGTAGTTGGGACATGAAAATCGGATTACTCCTTCCATCTGTTTACATGGGCAGCAAATATAAGAATAAAATTTTTGCGCCCAAGGAATTGTTTATTAATTTGGCTAATGGATTGGTTGATAAGGGGCACGAAGTTTATGTTTATGCTTCTTCTGATACTAAAACAAAAGCGCGTCTGGTATCAGGAGAGGAACGCTTCATCAATAAAGATTTTACTAGCCCCAAGTTTAGAGGACTTGACCGCTTAGATAAGCTTAAAAATGCCCACATTGCAACTAAAACTGAATATGAGATAGATCTTTCTGTAAAAGCTTATCTCCATGCTAAGAAAAAAAAACTCGACATTATGCACTCCTATCACAGTGATAATTTTATGGCTCACTATGTAAATAAGTTAGCGCCTATAAAAACGATTTATACAATTCATGATCCAAAGCCTTTAAGAGAACATCTAGGGTATTGGCGGT
>Ga0075777_164_pt1 | contig 7106 bp, 8 predicted proteins | sample RifGroC1_FD_67870 | JGI IMG/M metagenome (GOLD analysis project Ga0075777, IMG submission 67870) | Microgenomates bacterium GW2011_GWC1_43_11 | reverse complement strand
GAGCAAAGATAAAAAAGCGTGTCGAAACTTCACTACCTGGCATATCTCATTTCAACTATCTTATCATATTTTCCCCATCTTCTCAAGCGCGTTTTTGGCAGCCTGTTGCTCTCCCTCCTGCTTTGATTTCCCGATTCCGATCCCAAGTTTCTTTTTTCCGATCATCACTTCGATCCAGAATGTCCGGTCATGGTCCGGCCCCTCAGCTTTCACAACTTCGTAACTGGGGGAAATTTTATCCGTTTCCTGGATGAGTTCCTGAAGGTAACTTTTAAAATCAACATAGGATTTGTTTTTGATAATAGAACGTATAGTTCCAAAGAGATGGTTTTTAAGAAATGTCAGAGCAGCATCAAGTCCCTGATCCAAATATAATGCTCCCAGAAACGCTTCAAAGCTGTCAGCTAAAAGGGATATATTTTTCCGTCCCCCTCCTTCTTCCTCGCCTTTACTTAAAAACAGAAGTTCTCCGAATCCGAGGGTTTTTGCAGCTGCTCCTAAGCTCTGTGTTTTAACAACACTGCTTCGTATGTTTGTAAGCGTACCCTCGGGGTATTGGGGATACTCTTTATAGAGAAATTCCGATGTTAAAAACGAAAGAATCGCGTCTCCTAAAAATTCCAACCGCTCGTTAGATTCCCTGATATGTTTGGCTTCGTTGAGGTACGAACGGTGGTAGAAGGCCTGACGTAATAAGTTTTGATCCTTGAATGTTACACCTATTGTGTCCTGAAGTTTTTTAAAATCCATACGCATCCTCTCAAATTTTCAATTTTCAAACATCAATTTTCAATAGTCAGCCTTTGGGCTGAATATGTTTGAAACTTTGTGAATTGTAATTTTTTTGAAAATTGGAATTTGTAATTTGAAAATTATTTAATGAGTGTTCCCAGCGCTCCGTTTACGAACTTCGCGCTCCCTTCTCCTCCATAGGTTTTCGCAAGTTCCACTGCCTCATCTATTATAACTTTAACCGGTGCTTCTTTTTTAATGGTCAGTTCATACACGGCCAGTCTAAGGATGGCCAGATCTATTTTTGCAATTTTATCAATCGGCCATTCAGGAGCAATTTCGATAATTTTTTTGTCGATTGTATCAATATGGTCAATGATTGGTTGGATTTGGCCATTTCCGTCTATATTTTGGAATTCGTACGCAAAAAGTGCTTCCATCCGGTCAATTCGTTTTTGATGTCGGGGATCTGAGGATGTTTTCATTCTTTCTTTTTCTTTTTTTCACGCTTTATAATGACGGGTTTCCCGTTGTAATATCCGCAGGTTGTACAGATTCGATGGGGAAGAATCAGTGCTTTACAATTTTTACATACGACCAAACCCAAAAGAGAGAGCTTGATAGCGGCTTTTCGTTTTCCTCCCCGCCTGGTACTGTGTCTTCGTTTCGGTAATGGAGCCATATATTCTAATAAAATTCGAAATTCGAATATCAAAATTCGAAACAATAATAAATACTTAAAATTTAAATATTAAACCTTTTGAATTTGTTTCGTATTTCGGATTTCGTGCTTCGGATTTAATCTTGTATTCCTTTATCTATTGTACCTTTTTCTGCCTGTTCTCTCAAGTGAGGAAATTGTGTTAGCTCCGGATCGTGATTGACGATATCTTTCACCGCCTGCTGAGTTTCCTCCACGAGTTCCCTGTCTTTAAGAGATGCCAATGTAAGCGGTGGTAGACCATGCTGCCTCACTCCGAAAACATCACCTTCTCCGCGTATTGCAAGATCAGATTCAGCAAGTTCCGGTCCGTTTTTTACTTTTTCCAGAATCTTCAGGCGTTCAATGGTTTTTCCATCCGTACTTTCGGTAAACAAAAGACAGTACGAGATGAGGTCTCCCCGTCCGACCCTGCCTCTAAGCTGGTGAAGTTGCGATAGTCCGAACCGTTCGGATCCTTCGATAAGCATGATGGAAGCTTCCCTGATATCAATTCCCACTTCCACTACCGGCGTGGTGACAAGGATTTTGGTCTTCCCGTTCCGAAACGCGTCCAGCACTGTTGTTTTGTCTTTTGCTTTTAATTTCCCGTGCAGGAGTCCGAGCGGAATATCAGGGAATACATCAGACTTGAGACGTTCAAATTCCTTTTTTACGGCTTTTACGGTGGTTATGGTTTCCGATTCTTCGATAAACGGACAGACCAGAAACATGCGGTTGTCATGATGTTTCAATTCTTTTCGAATCCATTCGTAGGCACTTGCCCGCTTTTCCTGAGGAACAACCCATGTTTTTATCGGAGTTCTGCCTTTGGGCATTTCTGTTAAAACGGAAAGATCTAAATTTCCATAGACGGTAAGGGCAAGCGTTCGGGGAATCGGCGTAGCTGTCATGGTGAGAAAATGGGGGGTGAGCGAAGCCAGGTGCCGGCTGGTACCTGGTGACGCTGCGCCCTTTTTTCGGATAACCGAGCGCTGGGTAACACCGAATCTCTGCTGTTCATCTATGACGACCAAACCGACGTTGGTAAATTCAACTTTTTCCTGGAGTAATGCATGGGTGCCGATGAATATGGAAATTGTTTCACTTGTCCTGAGCGAAGTCGAAAGATTGTTACATTGTTTCATATATTTGATATTTTATTTTTAATATTAGTAGATTTCCCTCCCATAACAAGTTCAACATGGATTCCAAAAGGGCTTAATAATTGAGAAATAGTTTGGTAGTGCTGTTGGGCCAGAATTTGAGTCGGAGCCATGAGAACTGATGAATATCCGTTTTTCCATGCCATATATATTGCATATGCAGCAACAACGGTTTTTCCGCTTCCCACATCCCCTTCCAAAAGCCTGTTCATCGGGTATGTCCTTTTGACATCAGCACATATATGAAGGACTGCTTTTTGCTGGTCATCCGTTAGAACGAACGGAAGGTTACTGACGAATTCCTTTACATCCTCCTCATAGACATGGAATGTCGGCGCTTTTTGGCTAGCTTCCCACTCCTTTTTTCTGATAGTTGAAGTGAGCTGAAGAAAAAATAACTCGTCAAACGCAAGCCTGCGCCTCCCCACTTCTGCCTGTGATAGGCTTGTGGGAAAATGGACATTTGATAACGCCTCGTATATGCCCACAAGTTGGTGTTCCTGCAAAATTGTCCGGGGTATGAATTCCGTAAGGAGTGTCCGCTGTATGGAGAGAAGGTATGCAATTCTTCCCCTGATCCATTTTGAAGACACTCCGGCAGTTTCCGGATACACAGGAACAAACCTACCGGTGTGGAGTAGTTCCTGCTCATCACTTCCCAGTATTTCATACGAGGGCGATTCCATCACCAGTTTATTGCCGAAAAATCCAATCGGTCCAGAGAGAGATATTCGGTCGCCTTCGTGAATGATTTTAGGTAGATAGATTTGATTAAACCAGATGACGTTTAAAAGTCCGCTTGTATCGCTGATTACGGCTTCCTGCAATTTTTTTCCGGTTTTGGTGAAAATATTCCGGATTGAATGCACAACACCTTCAACAGTGACGGTTGTTCCGGGGACAACATGACTGACAGGTACGATACGGGAAAAATCGTTATATCGGAACGGTACATAGAACAAAAGATCGCGGACCGTACGTACTCCGAGTTTTTCCAGACGCTTAGCCATCACAGGGCCGACGCGGAGAACATATTGGATAGACGTATCAAGCCGGAGATTCATGTTTCATTGTCATTCCGGCCAATGAGCCGGAATCCATTCTTTCACTATATGCGGATTAAGATCCCGCATCAAGTGCGGGATGACATTCTTCTGTAAAGCGCAGCTTTGCAATGTAATGAGATTAGCAATTACAAATATCTTCTTTTGCAAGGCCTGCTTCATGAAGAAGAGAGAGTAATGTTCCTTTTGGAATTGTTTTGAGATGATACGGGATGACAGCCCGGTTTTTTGTTCGTTTGTGGTACATGATAATATGGCTTCCTGTTTGATGATCGTTTATAAAGCCGATCCGTTTCAGTTTTTGAATCAGTTGTTTCGGAGTAAGTATCGGGAGTTTAGGCATGGATTGATTGACTTTTTACAGTTGACAGCTGAACATTGCCGATGAACGTTTCTCCGCTTGAAGGAACCGGTTCATTATGTTTGTGTAAACTGGCGATATACCCTTCTATCGCATCAACGGCCATCCTTTTTGCTTCCTCTACATTTTTTCCATAGGTAACGCATCCGGGAAGCGCCGGAACAATGGCGGTAAATCCGCCTTCAGGTTCGCTTTGGAATAGGACAGTAAAATTTTGCATACTACAGATATTGTACGGCGGTTATTTATTTTCGTCAAATGGATTGGATTGGATTGGAATGCACGTTTTTAACGGATATAGAGAAGCGGAACAAACGACGTAGCGATAAGCGCGAGGGATGCGATGACAACAATCACTTTCCAAAATTTTTCGTGTTTTCGAAAGAAATTCATCCGGGTAGTAGAACTTCAGGCAAAACGCAGAGAGAATAGATATTCTTTCAATCTGCGCTTGAGAAGTCTTCCTCCTTGACTTGTTTTGAGATAATACTCTCTGCGTTTTGCATCTTGTTCATGAAGGCTTGCTTCATAATAAATAAGTTTCCACGGTTTATATGATTTAGTCGATTTATTTAGTCCAAGATTATGTTCTTTTACTCTTCGAATAAGGTTGTTAGTTGAACCAATGTATAGATTTCTATTTTTAAGGCTATACAAGACATATAGAACCAATGTATAGATTTCTATTTTTAAGGCTATACAAGACATATACATAAAAGAATATAATCTTCTGAAGTTTCACTACCCGGTCATATCGCCCCTTTTTGTATTTTGAGAAATCTTTTTTTACCGATCTTATATATTCTATCATTTTCAACCTTAACAATAGTATTGTCCATGCGTATCGATTCCTCATCAATCCCTTTTTGCATAACTAAGCGTCTTGCCTCGGACTTGCTTTTACATAAGCCGGATTCCACCAAGACGGAAAGGATGTCCACTGTATCTTTATCAGTATGAAATACCGTAATCATGTCCTTGGCCGGTGTTTCTTTTTTTTGAAACGTCCTTTCAAATGAGAGTTGTGCAACTTTTGCTTCTTTTTCATTATTGAACTGTTTGGTGAGTTCAAAAGCTAATTGTTTTTTAAATACCATGGGATTTTCGCCCGATTCCATTTTGTTTTTTATGTCATGAATTTTATCCATCGGTATGTCAGTAAGGAGGGTAAAGCACGGGATGATCGCATCATCCCCAAGTGACATGATTTTTCCAAAAAACTCATTCGGCGGATCGGTGATGCCGATGACATTGCCCTCGGTTTTTCCGATTTTTACTCCTTTACTGTCGGAAAGCAGCGGAACCGTCATGACGAATTTCTCTTTATTTAAAAATGATTTGACTAAGTGGCGCCCCATGAGCATGTTGAATGTTTGGTCAACACCCCCAAGCTCCAGATCAACATTCATGGCAACAGAATCATATCCCTGGAGAAGCGGATACAAAAATTCGCGAAGCGACATGGACACCCCGGATTTTATCCGCTCCTGGTACAGATCACGTTCAACCATTTGTTGGAAACTTATTCGTCCGGCAATGTTGAGAATATCGACAAGCGTCAGTTTGTTCAGCCAATCGCCGTTGTAGAGTATTTCTGCCGGATTAGGGCCGTCAAAACGAACTATTTTAGATGCCTGCATGACATAATCGCGCGCATTTTGCCGCAATTCCTCTCTGGTTAGGAATTTCCCCCTTGATCTGGTTTTTCCGGATGGATCACCGGCTTGGCCGGTGCCGTCGCCGATGAGAAAAATGACGTGATGTCCCAGATCCTGCCACTGCCGAAGTTTTCGGAGTCCCACAGCGTGTCCGATATGGAATTGTATTCCCGTCGGATCAAACCCCTGGTAGAGCCGTAGTTTTTTGCTGCTTCGCAGCACCTTCTCCAACGCCTCGCGGTTTGGGTATATCGTATCAACGCTCCTTGTTAATAAAATATCAATTGCATCCATATATACTTCCTTTACTATATCACAGAGGTTATGCAAAAAATAATCTAGCAGTTCTTTTAGCTAATATTTCGAGCGTATCGAGTATGCGTAAATTTGATCTATTTGAACATGAGTCATGTAAATCAGTCGACGCTAATAATACATCGTGAATATTTTGTTTTTCAAATGTATTGATTATTCGTTTGACTGAATCATGCAGTTTCTCTGACGTGCCATGTACCACTCGTTGATGGAATCCCATATCTAACTGGGTTTGTAAAACTCGATTTGGTAAGATGAATTTAGTTTCATGAGTTGATTTAAAAAGATTGTTATTAATAGTAATCAACGTTCCCAAAAGACCAATTTTTCGAATATTTTTTGTTTTTAATGTTTTCAATACTGTTTTTATAATATTAACAAATGGAATTTTTATTGATCTCTGAATGTCATCGGCAAATATATGGAGAGTATTACATGGCAATACTATTGTATCAACACCCATCCTTTCTAAATGAATAGCTGCATCCACGAGGAGAGGTTTAAATCGTTCTTGTCCTTTTCCGTGTAAAAGTAGGTCTGTTTCAAATTTTTTGGGCACAGCAACATTCCACATAATTATATGCGGTTGGTGAGGTAATCCCAATTTTTTACATTCTCTTATCAAAGCAAGATAAAAGTCTGCAGTTGCTTCAGGACCGAATCCACCGATAATACCAATGGTTTTTATTTTTTGTTTCATAGGTGCTGAAGGGAGGATTCGAACCTCCGTAGACCTTTTGGCCAACTGTTTTACAGACAGTTGCAGTTGTCCTCTTTGCTACCTCAGCAAGTTTTTTTCAATAAAAAACTCCGCCTCAACTCCGATTAGATCGGAGCAAGGGCGGAGTTTTATGAAACCCGCGATACCACCTTGTTTTGTACAACAGACCACTAAAAAATCCCGACACTGCGGGATTATCAAAGCGAGGTTGTTGTACCTCATTCTTCGAGTACTTGGCTTTGCAGTGATACTCTAGCTTTATGACGGAAGCATCCGGATCGACTTACTTCTATTTTTTCAGTCTTTCAGCTGATGGAGGGTATTTCGAGGCGAGAATTTACGGCAATCTTTCATCAGCCGATTGCTTTCTCCTGTCACAATTCTATCCC
>Ga0075777_143_pt1 | contig 7957 bp, 6 predicted proteins | sample RifGroC1_FD_67870 | JGI IMG/M metagenome (GOLD analysis project Ga0075777, IMG submission 67870) | Microgenomates bacterium GW2011_GWC1_43_11 | reverse complement strand
ACGAAGTTGAAAGCCAGCGTGGTAAAGCTTGCAGAGACCGAAGGGGTTATCCTGAGAAATTACACGATTATCTATAAACTTCTCGAAGAGCTCAATGAAGCTCTCTCCGGCATGCAGGAAGTGCTGACCAAAGAACGGGAATTGGGAAAAGGCACCATTATTGCCGAATTTCCCTATGACGGGAAACGGATAGCCGGGGTAAAAGTGACAGGAGGCAGGCTGGCAAAAGGAGATCAGGTGAAAGTCATGCGGGGGGAGGCGGAGGCAGCACGCAGCCGGATTAAGTCCCTCCAGCACGGTAAAGAGGAGGCTACAAAGGTTGAAACAGGGACGGAGTGCGGTATCCTTTTTGACGGAAAAGTTGATTTTGAGCTTCAAGATGCTATAATTGCCTTCGTAAGGAGTTGAGTCACATACATGGAAGACATATGGACGTCCAGACAAATCTCGCTAAGGTCAAAGAACAGATAGAAAAGGCCAAAAGTATTGTCATTGCCACGCACGGGAATCCGTCAATGGATTCTTTGGGCAGTTCCCTGTCTTTCTATCTTGGACTTCTGGGCCTAGGGAAAACCGTAACGGTCGTTTGTCCGGATCCGGTTACTGTAGAATATTCCAACCTGGTCGGCGTCAATAAACTGGACACAAAAATCGGCGGGAAACGGAATTTCGTAATTTCTCTTGATTACCAGGAGGGGTCGATAGAAAAAGTCAGCTACAATATTGAAGGGAATAAATTTAACCTCGTTATTGAACCCCGGCCGGGATTTGAAGATTTTTCCGCTGATAAAATTCATTACACTCACGCCGGGGGATTTGCAGATTGCATTATCACGGTTGACACTCCAAAATTGGAGGATTTAGGGAGTCTGTATGAAGACAATAAGGAATTGTTCGGAGAGAAACCCATTATTAATATCGATCACCATAAACAAAACACTCTCTACGGGGCTATAAATCTCATCGATACGAATGTTTCATCAACAACAGAACTGATAGCTGTGGTGATGTCTTTTTCGGGCGTTAAATTGTCTGAGGATATCGCTACAAATCTTCTGAATTCCATTGAGGAATCAACTGATCATTTCCAAAAAAGTACGGTAAACGCGCGGACATTTGAAGTAGCATCCGTCTGCATGAAAGCCGGAGGAAAACGGTTCGGGAACATACAAAAACCATCTGGACCTGCTGTCGCCGTTCCTCAGGCAAGCCAGCCGATAAAACAAAATATCCAGGGAGCGGTAAAACAGGACCAAACCCAGCAAACACAGCAAACACAGGGAGAAGACTGGCTGAAACCGAAAATTTTCAAAAATCCCAACACAAACATTTAACTCATATACGTATTGACAGGAATGTATACATTAGAGAACAATAGATATATGGATACACAATCAACCCGCACTGACGAAGAAACAGCCGGGCAAACTCCCCAAAAAGATTCACTAACGTATGAAGAGACTCCTCCGATTGAACCGATAAAAGAACCGGAACCCGATATGTTTCCTCCGCCAAAACCAAAAAACACTACCTTATCGATTATCACGACTCTCATTTTCCTTATTCTCCTATTTGTGATTGGATTTTGGCTTTCCGGGATTGTAAGGAAGTATGCAGGGAATTTTTTCGGAGGGAATAAAGAGGCATATGTTGTGCCCACCCCGTCGATAAAGGAAACGGTGAAGAATCTTATGCCCACAACGCTAGAAGATATGTTCGGAACATGGAAAACCTATGAGGTGCTCAACGGCAAAACAAGGACAGCATATGAAGGACTTTCTTTTAAACTTCCCGGGGAAGTGCTCTCTCTGATTTGCGACGGGTCTTCCTGCAGATCTCAGGGGACGTACCTTCCGGGAGGCACACGATTCACCGTTGCGTTGCGCGGGGTAGGACAAGTGCTGCCGGATTACCGGGGAAAGATTATCAGCGACCTCAAGGGAATTCCGTTTACCACAAGTGAAACGACAATCGGAGGGCAAAGTGCGACGGAATTTAGCGGAACATTTATCGGTACGACAGTCAGCGGGTATGTATTTTCTCAGATGCGGGGGTACATGATTCCTCTTACCGAAACCATATCTCTGGAAATCAACCATTTCACCCCAAACGGTCTCACGACGGATTTTCTAAAAGACGATGTTCTCTTTGATCAGATTCTCCAAACGCTTATTTTCCCGTCAAGCTCACTGGAAAAAGGCGGGACAAGCTCTCCTTCAGCTGCTCCTATGATCAGAGAATAAATTATATATGGATAATGGATTTGATTCTCCAAAACCTACACCAAGAATAACACTCTCAAGTGAGTTGCAAAATATAACCAGTACCACTGATCCATCCATCACATTATCATCACAAGACCTGCTCGGACCAAAAGAATTAGGTGACGAGCGTAAAAGGTTCTGGAATATGCTTGCTTTACTTATTCCTATGACAGGTTACCAATCTCCCGAACATAGAACCGTACAAGTATTGGATATTGCCTGTGGGAAATGCCGTGAGGGATTTGTATTAAGTACCTATTTTGGAGGTAATAGATTCGGAAATCCAAGTCCAAATGTTCTTGTTTCAGGAATTGATATAAATCCTGATGATATAAATACCGCAAATGAAAATAATTCTTCCTATGATATTGATCGAAAAACCCGTGTTCCAATGTTTAACTATCAATTTATTAATGGTGATGCAACAAACCTTGACCAATACCCTCAATTACCTCAAACAGCAGACGTCTTTGTTATCCGTCATCAACAAATATCCAGTAATGAAGTTACTTGGACTACTATATTTCAACAAGCAATTGATAGATTAGGGGAAAATGGCATTGGAATAATAACATCATTTTCCGATGTTGAACACGATATGTTAATTGGAAAATTGGAACAGCTTCATTGTGAAGTAGTAATGAATAAACCAAATCCACATGCTGAACCAACAGAAACGCAAGGCGTATCGGTTGACAGACACATTGCGATTGTAAAAAAGGGTAGTTTAGCATCAGGGATTTTAATCTGATTGATTATGACTTATAAATCTCACAAAATTTGTTAGATTGAAGCCAAAAGGATTTATTTGGTAGCATAAAGTTTGAAGTTCATACACTATTACCCGTCGACAGACAGGTAAATTATAGAGAGTGCTTCGGCGTTCCTCGACAAGTTTGGGACTTTTCGCAATGACAGAATATGCTTTTATGTATTTTTATCATTTCGGCCAGGAGGAGATGATGAGAGGATCCGTGGTTTTCCGCGGGAGCATTCCCCAGATTTCTTCGGTAATAAACGGCATGAACGGGTGAAGGAGTTTGAGAAATATTAAGAAAATTTCTTTTAACAAATCAATTCTGATATAACCATCTTTCTCTTTCTCAATTAACTCATCACAAAACCAATGCCAAAATTTATTATATACAACTTCCGCAGCTAAGCCGATTTTATATTCGTCGAGTAATTTTGTAACATCGCCAATAACTTTTTGAATTTTTATTCGAGCGTCCTCTTCATAATTTTGAATTTCTTTTTCATTAATATTAACTCCTGCAAATGACCGTGAAAGCGTATCTAGATCTGCCGGATCATTATATCCACGAGTGATGTATCTTGCTGCATTCCATATTTTATTTGAGAGATTCCGCATACCACGTATTGTGTTTTCACCTACTGCTTTATCCTGACCCGGAGTAGAACTCATGACAAGTGCCATCCGTATAGCATCTGCCCCATATTTTTCTACCATATCTATAGGGTTCATTACATTCCCCTTGCTTTTACTCATTTTCTGTCCTTTTTCATCACGGATAAGGCCATGGAGGTATATATCCGTAAACGGCACTCTTTTATCATCACCTTTTTCATTTTTTGTAAGGTACATTCCCAACATAAGCATTCGTAATACCCAAATGGGGAGAATATCATAGCCGGTTTCCATAACGCTTGTCGGGTAAAAATAATCAAAATCCCCGGGTTTATTTGTTTTTAATGTGACTACCGGCCATTGCCCTGATGAGAACCATGTATCGAGCGTGTCAGTTTCCTGATACCATATGTTTCCATCGGTAGGTTTTTCCTTTTGTATGAGATGCTCTACACTCCTTCCTTTATAGAAGGGAACTAATATCTGTTGTAACCCTCTTTCAATTTCATCGTGAGAATACTTTTTATCTATCCATTGTCGTATGGGTCCCTGGTGAAATTGGCCTTTTGAATCAATAAAACTAATAGCTATAAGGTCTTCATTTCCGGTTATTTTATACCAGACAGGAATTCGTATTCCCCATACAATTTGTCTGCTGATATTCCAGTCCCTTAAGTTTTCCAACCAATGCTGGAGTATTGCTCCTCTACCTGCACCGTATACTTTAAACCAATGTTTCTTCATTGCTGTAATAACTTCCCCAGTTAAATTATAAAGATCAGAAGTAAAGGGTTTTACTTTTATAAAAAATTGAGTTCTCGGAAGAGGTTCGATTGTTTTACCACATCGATAACAAACGCTAACCGTATTTTTATAAGGTTTTTGTCGTATGTCGTCTTTGAGATCTAAAATAATTTGTTTTCTCGCTTCATCTACACTCATTCCGTAATAAGCGCCTGCATTTTCCCGCATTTTACCGTCGAATCCGATGACCGTATATTTTGAGTAGATTTCAATAAGATTCCATTTTTTCCTTTCCGCAACCGCTTCATCATTTCGATCGTGAGACGGTGTAATTTTAACTACCCCTGTACCAAATTCCATATCGACCATATCATCTTCAATAACATCAATATCCCTATTCACAATAGGCAAGCGTACTTTTTCGTGATTTTGCCAGTATTTTTTATAACGGGGATCTTTTGGATTGACTGCGACAGCAACGTCTCCAAGCATTGTTTCCGGTCTTGTGGTAGCCACTTTAAGGCATTTTTCCGGTTCATTGACAAGCGGATAATCTATGATATAGAGAATTCCGTTTTTTTCTTCATGTTCTATTTCAAGATCTGAATAACTTGTGCCACACTTAGGACAATAATTAATAAGTTTTTCCTTTCGTTCTATAAGATTATCTTTATGAAGTTTGATAAACGTATCTATGACAAAATTAACAATATCGGAATCTAAGGTAAATTTAAACCGGCCCCAGTCAGCGCTTGCTCCAAGTTTTTTCATTTGATCTACTGCAACTCCTGAATTTTTTTCCACATACTCCCGAATCATCTGGTAGAGCGTCTTGCGGTCAAAATTAAATCGACTTTTTCCTTCCTTAGCTAATTTTTTTTCAAAAACGTACTGTGTTTCAATTCCTGCGTGATCTGTACCAGGAAGCCAGAGCGTGGGATCACCTTTCATACGATGGTAGCGAATAAGAATGTCTTCAATAGCGACAAACATAGCATGACCAATATGGAGAGGATCATTGGCATTTGGCGGAGGCATGATTATGGTAAATGGCTTTTTTTTCGGGTCTATTTTAGGGGTGAAGTATCCGCCATCTTCCCATATCCGGTAGATTTTGGATTCAACAGATTGGGGATTATATGTTTTTTCCATTCAGGTTATTGTAGCACGAAAAAGGTATTTTTTTACGAAATGCCTAGTGGAGTAAAGGAACAATATAACAATGTAACAATTTTACAATTCCCCCAACTTGACGTTGTCGGTTTTTATTCCCTTGACCAGCTCCATATATTTTTCCGTCGTTGAAGCTCTTTTGTGTCCGACGAGCTTGGAAAGCGCCTGCACTGACGTTCCGGCCATCAGGTGGTGGGCAATAAACGTGTGCCGGAGATCATTGACTTTGGCTCCTTCAATGCCGGCAATTCTGAAATATCGGTCAATGGCAGTCCGGATATTTCGGATAAGCAATTGATTCCCGGTTTTTGTGATGAAAAGGGCATTGCTTTTTCCGTTATCTTTCCGGACTTTGAGGTACTGGGTAACTGCATCAATTGCTGCTTTATTGAGGGGAACGGTTCTTTCATCATGACCTTCCTGGGCTTTGATACAAAGGTCCGTATTTTTTACATCATCAACGGTGAGACCGGCCAGTTCGCCGATCCGCACTCCGGTTTGTAAAAAGAGTTCCACAATGGCATACATCCGGACATCTCCCCGGCAGGCATCCCGGAGTGCCCTATATTCCATTTTAGAAAGAATGCGGGGCGGCTTGGATTCAAATTTCGGGTGTTCCAATTTTTCTGCCGGATTTTGGGCAATCAGCGTTTCTCCTTTGAGGTATCGGAAAAATGTTTTTATGGAATTGATTTTCCGGGAAATCGATTTCGGGGTGTAATTGTCGCTTTTTAGGTTTTTCAAAAATGCTTCTAAGTGATCTTTCGAAATACCGGTGATTGTTTCCATCCCCCCATGACGGATAAAGGAGAGCATTTGGTCCACATCTTTCCTGTATGCTACGATAGTAGCGCGAGCCCGTTTTTTCGAGGCAAGATAGTCGGTAAATTGCTGTTTTGCAGTGTTTATGTCTAAAGCCATACAATTATATTTAGTAGCAGGATCGGTCCGCCATCCGCCAACTGGCGGAGGCTGGATTTGGCTCATTCTGACAATCCAGAGGCAGGAGAGTAACCTATAATATATCACATGAAAAGAGACTATGCAAGAGGAGAATTGAATATATGAAAGGGAAAATCCGTTGGATAATTTTATTGGTCAGTATTTTTATGATTATCAGCCTTTCCCGGTCGGTCGTAGATTTATGGGAGAGGCGGAACATTGTCCAAGAGGAACAGAAACGGCTGAGCCAACTTGAAAAAAAACATGAAGAATTGACGGGATGGCAAAAGAAGGAGAAACAATCATTATTATGGGGGAGTCCCCCCTTCCTCAAAATACAGGTAAAGCGCCTCAACCGGGCAATTCACCTATGCTGCCGAATTGGAAGCAGTGGTGGAAAATTTTTTTCTGAAAAAAATTGATGAGCACCTGATTGAATACAAGATGAGCACGGAGAGGAGATTAGCGCAAGATGTAAAACCACATGATGAGCACGAGATGGTGTGCCAGAGGTGGGGATCCTTCTTTGCTCCGCCGTGGTGGAGCTACGAAGGACACAGTCGTACTTACTTATTTAATCAACTATCCAATGTGTGTGCCAGCGACAGGATTCGAACCTGTGGCCAATGCCTTATGAAGACACTGCTCTGCCTCTGAGCTACGCTGGCAATAGAATGTTAGTGGTATTGTAGCAAAAATGATATTTTCTTGGTAGGAAGCAGGTAATAAAACTCATCCATGTTAGAGATCTACCTTAATGTGATTCGTCCATTATTCGTCTATAATACGTCCATATATGTTTAAGCCAAAATACTCTATCTCTTCGGAATTACTGGCCAATATCAAAAAAATTTCATCCTTAGTCACACAGCTCAATTCTCGAACATATTCTCACATAATCTTGCATAAGTTTGAACGGAAAGCAAGAGATCTCTCAGCTCACGCCTCAACCAGCATAGAGGGCAACCCATTGCCGCTTACCGATGTAAAAGCACTCCTGAAATCACGACCGGAACACGTCAGAGACACCGAGCGGGAAGTGTTAAATTATAATACTGCCCTGATTTGGCTTGAAAAGGAGCTTAAAAAGTCATCTCCTTTGTCTATCACACACGATGTCATTCATAAAATTCATACCCTCGTTATGGATAATCTCATGACTGAAACGCAACTTTACGGTTATAGGAACGACCCTGTGTTTGTGAATGATCCGCGTGAGCATAAAACAGTATACTGGCCTCCGGATCAACAGGACGTCAGAAATTTAATGGGAGAACTAATTGAATTTATCCATCACAATCAAAAAGATATGGACCCATTGCTTGTATCGGGAATATTTCATAAGCAATTTGTGATAATTCACCCATATATTGACGGAAATGGAAGGACTGTTCGACTGGTAACAAAAGCGCTTCTTTCATCAATGGGGCTAAATACATTTAATTTATTCAGTTTTGAAAATTAC
>Ga0075777_150_pt1 | contig 8620 bp, 7 predicted proteins | sample RifGroC1_FD_67870 | JGI IMG/M metagenome (GOLD analysis project Ga0075777, IMG submission 67870) | Microgenomates bacterium GW2011_GWC1_43_11 | reverse complement strand
TCTTATGAAAAAAGTTTTAGAGAGAAGCTTGAGATCTCCCGATGCTGTTCTTTCCATGATCATAGGTTTTGCGGTTGTTTTGGCTATCGGGTTTGCCATCATCAATTCAGTTAAAACGGCAAATGTGAGAAAACAGGAAGAGTTAAAAAAACAGGAAGAATTAGAAGGTCAAATTCCGCTTCCTGCAGAACACATAACAAAAGAAGGAGAAAATCTTTGGGTTATCTCAGAAGTGTACTATAAAACAGGATATAACTGGGTAGATATCAGTGAGGAAAACAAACTGGTAAATCCGGATCTTATTTACCCTGATCAGAAGCTTACTATTCCTGATGTCAAACCGCGCTTTCCCGAAGGCGATATCACGCCGGAGGCTGCATCAACAACAGGTCCGAAGCACAAAACATATACTATCGTTGAAGGTGACACTTTGTGGGATATATCCATGAAGGAATACGAAACAAACTATAGGTGGCCGGATATTAGCCAAACCAATAAACTTCCCAATCCGGATCTTATCTATCCGGATGTCATCCTCCAAATGCCGCAATAGAATTTCTCTTGTGAGTCATATTCATAAATTGATATAATCAATATATAATATTTGTGCTGCGGGATTAGTTAAGCGGCCTAACGCTACCTTCCCAAGGTAGAGAAACGGGTTCAACTCCCGTATCCCGCTCAAAAGAAGCGGTGGGCAGGCAAGCAAGAGGGTCCGACGGCGTCCATACGAAGCTTAAGCGTAGGAGGATTCCCTTCACCCACTCTGAATGCCGAAGTAGCTCAGTGGCAGAGCAACGCTTTCGTAAAGCGTGGGTCGTGGGTTCGATTCCCACTTTCGGCTCAAAAATACCATAGTAACTTCTAAGATATATAATGGATATATGGTCAGATCAAGACTTCGAAATTATCAGGACCGGAAGGAGAGGCGTCAGATATTCCTAACGTTGGGAGGAATTATCGGTATTTTTCTATTTCTTGCATTGTTTGGCGTAAAAATGCTCGTCGGATTCAGCCTGTTTGTCGATAAACTCCGCGGTTCAACGCCAACAAACCAGCAGCAAACGCAGGAAATTCTCCTGCCCCCACAACTGGATACTTTGCCCGCTGCTGTCAATACGGAAGAAATCCGGATTTCCGGAAGAATTTCCGGAAGAACAAAAGGCGATGTCACCATTCTTTTGTACGTCAATGAACAGCAAACGGATAAAACCAAACCTGAGAAAGACGGTACTTTTGTATTCCCGAACGTGAAGATTAAAGAGGGGTTCAATACTATCTCTGCAAAAGCAATAGATGAGAAAAACAACACCAGTGATTTATCCGATGTTCTGACGATTCAGGTTAAAAAAAGTAAACCAACGCTTGATATTACATCTCCATCCGAAAATGCTGAAATTTCCGGTGAAAAACAAATGGCCACAATTACGGGAAAAACGGAATCTGACAATACGGTGAGTGTCAATGAACGGTTCGTGGTTGTCAAAAGCGACGGATCGTTTTCCTATGACCTTCCGCTGAAAGATGGCGAACAGATAATAACGATTATTGCTAAAGATCTTGCAGGAAATGAAACAAAGGCGGAACGGAAGGTGACATACAAGAAATAAAAAGTTTGTAAAGTTTATAAAGTTACCGTAACAGTTCAGTCTTCCTATAGAAACGTGTCATCGCGAGGCTACGAAGTAGCCGTGGCGATCTCTAAAGATTGCTTCGCTTGCGCTCGCAATGACAAAGTCGTATCAGGAGTCTGAACAGTTACAAGTTACCTTCTTTTCAACAACACCGGTCACAATCCACAACCAAATGAGGATCCATGGATAGAAGAAACTATTAACAAACATACTGTGGGCGGCAATGGCAACCAGCGATATAAGGAAGATCATTCCCAATCTCCGTTCCTTTTTGGTTTCCGCGAGCTTTTTTCCCATGTTCCAGAGTGAAATACAGAAACGTATAAAACAGATTCCGCCTACAATTCCTGAAGTAACAAGAACAAAAAGAAAGCTGTTGTCAACTCCGCCTGATGCGTGTGAAATCTGAAACGGCTCTTTAGTAGATAATCCCGGTTCCTGGATAGTTCGTAGCAAATTAAATCCGTATCCAAACACGGGTTTCTTTTTGAAAAGGTCCATGCTATATGCCCAATTTTCCATTCGTGCTTTGATGGTTTCACCCCTCAAAAGCGGGGTGACGCTTTTTTGCGGAAACGGTGTATAAAAAACGACGATGATAAATAGAATGATACCTGCCAGCAGTTTCCATGATTTTTTCCACCATAAATACACGGACACAGATGCGACAAATGCACTATAGCTGCTTCGGGATAGAGTTAAAAGAAGCGCGGTAAGGACAATCGCCTGAAACAGGAGATATTCCAATCGTTCCTGCCGTTTGAAAATAAAGCTAAAACCCAGCAAAAATGTCAACACCAAAAAGAGACCCGCAAAATTCGGATCCAGAAATGTGGAAAACAAGCGATAGTAATGGGGGTCCCACCCGAGATATTCCAAATTCCGCAAATTCGGGTACAGGATGTATTGAACGATCCCCGCTATGCCGAATATAACTCCGATTCCATAGAGCCTTTTTAACCAAAATAACGGGTTTTTTGTATTTGAGATGATAATGTAAAGCCCCATGTACAAAAGCATACGGATACTGTAAGAGATTCCATGAACACACTCTTCAACCGTATGCCCAAACGCGTTGACAAGGAACGAAACCAGCAATGCAGCCATAAATATGGCTAATGGTTTGATGAAAGGAGAAAAAACGATAGTCTCTTTTTTCCCTATTTTCCATATAAACCAGGAAAGAAGATATATACAAAGAGCTATATCATGAGGATATATCATGACATTGAAAAAAAGAGGGATTCGGATCAGTGATCCAGTTAAAAGCGTCAGAAGAAAAAGTGTCGGAAAAATGTGCATAGTGTTAGAGCATGCGGTTCAGGATAAACAGTTTTGCTCGTGTTAAGAACGAGTGGAAGCTCATGAGGATGGCCATGATGCATCCGGGAGTATTGTCAAGAAACCCTAATCGCAGGAAATAATTCTGGAAAAATTTTCCCGCCGGATATGCGACGATGGCAAACAGATTCGACCGCACACCATTTTTGTTTAAATAGTGAGCATTGATGGTCGTATACCTGTTTATTTCAGTTATAAATTGTGCGACGTCTGTGTGGGGATAGTGGAGAAGAGGATTCTCCAGCGTGTCCGTTGTGCCGTTGATATCCCAATATTCATGAACCGGCCGCTTCCAAATACCGGCGCCTCTTTTTGCTAACCGTAATAGTGTAACGTGCGCTGTTTCTCCGTGCCTCAATTCCCTACCCAAAAAAAAATCTTTTCTTTTTATATAAAATCCGCTTGTAGTATTTGTATTTGAAATTTGGGATTTCTTTGTGATTTGGAAATTGTGATTTGTGATTTTTTCAAGTATTTCCTCTTTCAGTTCTCGTGACACAACCTCGTCGCTGTCTACGAATAGTATCCACTCCCCACGTGCATTCTCCAATCCGAAATTCCGCTGAGCAGCAAAATCGTCGTTGAGATGCCTCTGTAATACGTCAGCTTTGTTTTTCCTTACAATTCCTGCTGTTCTGTCTGAGGAAAAATCGTCAATACAAATTATTTCATCGCACCATGCTACTGACACGAGAGTTCTTTGTATCGTGGATGCGTTATTTTTTGATAGTATGACCGCTGATATCATGGATTATTGTATTTTATCACCTTAAAGCGGTTTGAGTGGTATGACATATTCACATCCTTCATTTTGTATTTTTTGCTGAATTTGTGAGCGGATTTCTTCATGAACTGACTCTATCGTTCCGTCCGAATGGACATTCCATGCAAAGACATCTTTAATTTCAGGTGGTATTGGAACCGGAATAAATTGCCATGCGGCTGAATGCATAGTGGTTTTTCCGCAGATATACGAAACGGCTCTGTCCATAGTATCCACAAAAATCGGAAATTGTGATCTTTGGGGAATGTTTCTTGACATGACAAGCGGCATCTGCATGTTATAAAGGAGGCTGTACGGTACTGCCGGATGATCACCGGTTATCATCAGAAGATACTGTTTAAACGGTTTTGGGACTTCCCTTTGCATACGCGCATACAGTTGATTATGCAGTGAAAGGGACCGGAACTCCTGATTAACTGACAGAATATAGTGGTTTTGTATCCAGAAAAAAATTACCAGGCCTGATAGCACTATGATGCGCACCCAGCGCGTTGACAGGAGAGAGATTCCGTAAGCCATCAGCCCGACCAGACCGACACCTGATAAAACGGTATACCTGTTGGTAAAACCCACCGTCAGCTGGAGAGTGAAAATCCAGTTCGGAACGTAAAATAACAATACCCATAAGAGAAGAAACAAAACGACGGTAACGTTTTCCTTGTTTTTTTTCCTGAAATATCCCAGTATCGGGATACTGACCAGCGCAATACCTCCTGCAATACCCGAAACGATATGCTGGTATGATGAAGACAGGCGGATATCATTGACTGTCGGGACAAACGGGCCAATCAGGATATTCCCTATTGAACTGAAATAGTTTTGTGATGCAAAAATTGTTTTCCGTATGTAAAAGAGCAAATCCAAGCCATGTTTTTTTACCGCTCTGACCACTAAATAATCCGCAAGCATATTCTTGCTTAAAAAAACGGCAACAGCGATGCACAGCAGGGCAATACAAACGGATAGAGCGACCAGCCGTGACCATGCAATATGTTTCTTTTTCTTATACAGGACCAACCAAATGGGAACCATGAGACAAACTGCGGATGTGCGTATGGGATCGGATACGAATGATAAAAACGCAAAAACGAGGAATAAAATAAGGTGCGTTTTTGTATGTGTTTTTTGGTACCGTATGAAATACGTACATGACAGACAGACGAAAATGACGTTCACGAGAGCTACGTGTGCCGCTGCCCACGCGACCGCTTCCAGTCCGAGCGGTATCACGCTAAAAAGAATACCCGCTATTTTTCCTGCCTTTTTTGTGTTCGTTAACGCTGCTATGAATATATAGACCGAAAACGAAGCAAAAATTTTTAACGCGATACCCCACACATTCCATAACATTGTGTGCTGCCCCAAAACCCTGCTTAAGACGTAAAACTCTATCATTGTCCCCGGATGGAAAAGAAGCGTAAGAAATGTTTTGTCATTTTGTATTGCTCCCCAATAAAATACCCAGTCATCACGCCAAAATGCAAAATCTAAAACTTTATAATACGTGAGGAAAGAAATAAGAGTAAGAATAAAAAAATACAGTGTCGTATGTTTACTTTTCATATGTCGGATTGAATTGATCAAAGATAAGAATTGTGCCGGCCACTATGCTTTGTATCCGTTCTTTATTGTATGGCTCTTGTTTGTAATACCCGCAGTAGTACCAATTGGACAGGCTGATTGCGGTGACTTTTTTTTCGCCAGTCGGCGAACCGGCAATATCATGGAAGGCGCAAATCTCCTCTTGTTTGTATGTTCCGTACGGGATGGTGCTTGCCAGTCCGTAGAAATTCCCGTTATCCGTCCCGAAATAGGAAAAAGATAATACGGACAACTGATTTTTTTTTATATACTCGGCTACATCAAATAACTCCTGGCCCCAGTTGATGTTGCTGTCGATGAGTTTTTCATACCGCTTGTCCCTCGGACCGGCTGATTCGTTTGCAAAGGTGATGAAATGGGGAAAATGCAAAAGAGTACCGATCGCATACCATACGCAGAGAATCATCGGTACAACGAGCATATGCTTTTTAAGCATGCGTGTTAATCCGGCAGCAGCAGTTATGATAAGAAACGGATATATGGGGAGAAGGTACCGGACATATGGCTTGACTCCCGATAGACATAAAAAAACGGTTATCCCGACAATCGGGGCAATATACGGAAAATATTTTTGAACCGGCAACTGTTTTTTAAAAAACCAAAAGAAAGTTACGCCAACCAATACAATGATGGGGAGCGGAAGCTTGAAAAACAGATTGACGGGAAGCAAGTACCAACGGACACGTGCGTATTTCTGTCCCATGAAAAAAACGCTTTCTTGATTTTTCTGCAGCAATAAACCGTTTTTTTGAGAGGCAAGATACGTCCCCAGCGGAATCTTTATATCGGTTCCGAATTTCAGCATATTCGAAAGAACGGTATTATTCGTTTGCAGGGCATACTCCACTAATTTGGATGAAATACGGTTAGGATCATCGCGCTTGGCGATAAAAACATCTGTTTGGAAAAAATAACTCGACCAGATAACGAATAATCCCACCACACAAACTAATACCCAATTCCATCCTATCTTGATGATTTGTTTTCTATATGATGCATCCAAAAAAATAAGGATAAGAGTTGAACAAATAAAAAACGGAACGGCGCTGGTTTTTGCTGCCAGCATGCACCCAAACAGCAAAGAAAATCTGATAAGCATTTTCAGGGAATATTTTTTACACAGAGCAAGAAAAAAAATCCATGATAGGAAAAAAAATAAAGTAAATCCCATATCTTTGGTCACGTAGTGATTGTGGGCAAGTATGGATGGTTCCCAAGCAAATAAAAATACCGATGCAATTGCTTCCGGTTCTCCGAAGATTTTTTTGACCATGTAATACAGAGCAGCCAATAGACAGAGGCTCAAAAAAAGAATCATCATTCGTGACGGCAATAATTTCATCGAAGGCATTAAGCCGGGTATCCATGCGTCAATACCTAAAAGAATCGGCATAACCGCAATCTCCCCTATCAATGGGGGACTGTAAGGGTCTTTGGTAAATGTGTGGGTTTTCCATGCATCCAAACCGAGTTGTATATGAACATTTTCATCATATGTCAGGGATTCCCGTAAAGCGCTTCCCAGGGATACGAATATATAACTGCATACAATCATGATGAGAAGTATTTTTTTCATACAAAAAGTGATTGGTAGACCTGATCAAGCTTCAGTGCAATGATAGCAACATCATGAACGTGTACGGCGCGTTCACGGGCTTTGCGTCCGTATTGAATTCTCAAACCAGGATTCAGGATAAACCGCTTTATTTGTTCATAGAGCGACCGGCTATCCCCTTCCTGACAAAAGAGGGCACAGCTTCCCACATTTTCCGGTATTCCACCGCTTCGGGTTGTCACAATCGGCAAACCCATGCTTTGTGCTTCAAGCAGGACGGTACAGTATTGCTCCTGCCATGTTGGCGTGGATTTACTCGGAACTACAACAATATCTGCTTTTTTATACATATCCGGCATATGGTCATAGGAAACTGACGTGTGAGAAACACATTTTTCAATCCCGTACTCTTTTTTTTTATTGACGGATCCCTCACCAGGAGTGCCGCAGCATCAAGAATATCAAGAACCCCTTTATACTGCTCCAGTCTTCCGGAGAAAAGAATAATTATTTTTTGATGTTTCCTGGCAAATTTTGTCCAATGATTGGGTGCCGGTTGAAACTTTTTCGTATCAATCCCGTGTCCGATAACAGTAATTTTTTTTGGGTCTGTGCCTTCGAGAATAAGTGCTTCTTTTGTTTTATTCGTTAATGCGATGATGTGGTCCAGTCCCTCCCTGCTTCTTTTTTTAAACCTGCGCCTCCCCCGAATTCCTTCGTTATTAAAGGGAATATTCTCAAGAACTGTTGCGACAACTTTCCGTACGTATCCTTTCTTTTTTGCATTCAGACACTGCTGGGTATAGCGATAATACGTTTCTGCACTGTGTATGATGTCAAATCCCTTCAAACGCTTTTCAAGTCCGAAGAGGTACTGCGCATCAACAAAGAGCCTGTTTAGGATTTGCATTTTCCAAGGAAACTCCGGAAAATCCATTGGAGACAAACATGAAACGACGGAAAACGGAAATTGAGTATGATATGACGTATAGGATCCGAATGCGGTTATGTCATATTTCCCGATAAGCGGAGCAAATGACTGCATTTCATACTTGTTCAAAAATTTTCCCCGGACGATGGCCAATTTTCTCATACCCTTGTCATTCCTGCGAAAGCAGGAATCTTAAATAATGTGACATATCTCTTTTCCAAAAGCATCCCACGAATATTTTTCCGACGTTTCCAGACCCCGTTCTCTCAACTTCTGTCGTAGCAACCTGTTTGATACAATCTGTTTCATAACATGAAAACACTCGTTGTCATGAGTCGGATCAACGAGAATTGCACTTTTTCCTGTAATTTCCGCAATCGGCCCGATGTTTGAGGCTATAACAGGGCATCCACAGCGTAATGCTTCAACCACAGGAATACAAAATCCGTCTGTAAGGGTCAGTATCACAAGGGCTTCTGCGCCTCTGTATAAACACGCTAATCGGGTATCGGTTACGTGTCCCACGAAATGAACTCTTTTACCAAGACGGAATTTCTGAATGGTTTTTTCAATATCCGTATCCTGCCAGTAATCGCCTCCTGCCAGAATAAAGTGATGGGGGTATGGTGTTTTTGTGTAAAATTGGTGGAAAGCAGACAAAAGACACGGAATATTTTTTCCTTTCCACAGGCTTCCGACAAAGAGAAAATACGGATATGGTTTTGTTTCCTTTTTCCCTGCTTGTGTAAAAACGTCGCTCACACCCGGATAAC
>Ga0075777_161_pt1 | contig 9580 bp, 17 predicted proteins | sample RifGroC1_FD_67870 | JGI IMG/M metagenome (GOLD analysis project Ga0075777, IMG submission 67870) | Microgenomates bacterium GW2011_GWC1_43_11 | reverse complement strand
GCAAAAAAGATTATCACACAATTTGAAAAGTCAGCAGGCGGTGTCCTTGTCGCGACCCCAATGGCAATCCCACTCCTCGACAGCGTGGAACATACCGTGATCATTTCAATCGACTCACTCTTTGCCATTCCCGACATTCGAATGTCCGAACGCATCTTTGCCATTGTGTACCGCCACATAGTCGTGTGGCCAAAGGATTTGGGTGCTATGGTGGACGCGTTCTGGTGGCCGAGTTTTGACATGCTCTTATGGGGCTTGATGACGGTGTATATTCAAAGGCAGCAGCCCACGGCTCTTCCATTTATTACGTCATTTATTATCGGCGGTATCATTTTTTGGATGTTTGTCTACAGGAGCCAGCAGGAAACAGGAAATGGGCGTTTTGTTTCTACGGGAATTCTGGGATAAAAATTTGTTAGCAGTCCTTTCCACGCCCATTTCCATCACCGAGTATTTTATTGCGACAATGTCTGTTGGGATCCTGAAACTCATCATATCCGGTGTATACATGTCCCTATTGGGCTGGGTTCTTTTCCGATTTAACATCTTCCTGTTTGGATGGTACCTTGTGCCGTTTATTCTTACGTTAACGGTTGTAGGTCTCTGGACCGGATTTCTCGTTATGGGACTGGTCATTCAGTACGGCTATCGGGTGCAATCGCTTGCATGGTCGATGATCATGGTCATCATGCCGTTTTCAGCAGTTTTCTATCCCGTATCCGTGCTCCCTGCGTGGATGCAGAATATCGCTTGGTTTATCCCCAGTAGCTATGTGTTTGAAAGCATGCGGGAGGTTATTGCTCAAGGAACGCTGAATGTCAACGCTCTTATCATTGCCAACGGGCTTAATCTTGTTTATACCATCCTTGCATGTCTTTTTTTTGCATGGGGATTTAAAAGGGCGCGTACCAAAGGCGTGATCGTGAAATTCAGCTGATTATTCGATGTGGTTCGTTCCTCGAAAATGCAGCATATGCTGCATTTTCGAGGAGTAGAATAAACAGAGGTGATGCGTATGATAAATAACTCTCAGATAATCATCCGGCCGGCCAGAATTGACGAGATAGGAGAGCTCCAACGGCTCAATCAGGAAGCGTTTGTGGATAATGTGAAATACGACCCGGATTTGGTCATGGATTGGGCGATGTCCGATAAAGGCAGGGAGCATTTCACTAAAATTTTCGGGTCTCCGGATTCCCAATGTTTTGTCGCCGATGATACGGGGGTATTGGTAGGGTATATCGTGTTGTCAGAGAGATTCATAGACTACCGGAAAAGCAGGTGTGTGGAGATAAACGATGTGGGAGTAACACCCGCATATCAATCTAAAGGCATCGGATCTCTCCTTATCCAGAAAGCGGTTGAGTGGGCAAAAGAAAAAGGGTATCAAAAGATGTACGTGAGCTGTTATTTCAAAAACACCCGTGCGATATCCTTTTATCGGAAAAATGGAATGGCGGAGATTGATCTTGGGTTAGAAAGGGATCTTTAGAAAAGCACTTCTCTTGTTCCTTTCATTCATCTAGGTTTACTAGGTTTACTACGCGGGTATAGACAATAACTGGTTCTCCAACTCTTGGGGGAAAGGTCTCATCATGCGCAACAGTCACCGTTTGGCCATCTTTTAATATCGCGGTACTTCCAACACTCATCATCCCTGTTTTAGGCAACTCATATTTTCCAAAAAGAGCTCCTACAGGAGTTAGAGTCAACGCGACTATCCAACCACGAAGAGACTTTTCTGTTGCTGTTGGTTGGGGATAATTTAGTATTTCAGCCTCTTCAATTTCAGGTGCAGACGTTAAAGCTCCCATACGCTTTATTATACATGAATCTGTCAATATTTCTATAACCTCAGTGAAATTAGCTTCGCAAGGCCTGTCCTTGTGAAGCTGGTTTTCTCCCTCTAGTTTTTAGATGGATTTTTCCCAATAGAATTGCTCCGACGGTAGCGAAATTTGCAAGGCAGATGTAGAGGGGATATGCCAGGAGTATAACGTTAAAACTCCCGACAGAAAGAGCGGATAGGAGCCCCGCCGTGCCGTCAAGAAACCAGGTGATGAGCGTTTCGCTTTCTGGATTTTCATAGGATTTCACTATTGTTACATACGCACCCGCAGCATCAACAATAATAACAAGAAGCAGTGCGACTGCAGGTTCTTTTGTAACGCTCCACAATAGAAGTCCGATGCCGGCAACACAAAGAGCGACGATGTCACGTTTGGTAAATCCGCCGACACCGTATCGAACGGAGAGAAGAAAAATAAGAATTGAGCAGAACGTCCCTAGTCCGGAAAGCCAGAGGGAGTCAGTCGCGCCTTTTGCAAGCTGTGAGAAGAAGGCAATAGCTCCGAGTGTAGCCCATATGAACCACGATGCCCGTTCCGGTTTGGTTTTTCCCCGGAGTGTGTCCCGTACATAGGGAAAATAACTTATAGGGAAAATGACTGCAGAGAGTAGTCCGAATGTTTGGAGCATATGGAGCGATTATAGCATGGTTGATTTTTAGCTTCACAAGGACAGGCCTTGTGAAGCTAATTTTTTGCCATGATGATTTCTACTGCGTGGGAGGTGCCGAAGCGGTTGGCTCCGGCAGTGAGAAGATCCAACACTTCCTGTTTCGTGTCAATGCCGCCTGCGCCCTTGATTTTCATCTCCGGTTTAACAACAGTTCGAATGAATGTAACATCGTCCACGGACACACCGCGTTTAGCCATTCCCGAACAAATCTTGACAAAGTTAGCACCAGTTCGCTCTATAGCTTCTGCTGCGAGTACAATTTGATTACGTCCCTCCTCAATTTCAGGGGTCTTTAGGGTCAAAAAGTGTTCAGGGACGAACAGTCCTGTCTCAATGATAAACTTAACGAGGGACAACATCCAGCTCATCAGCGCCATCCTGTATAGCTTCGCGGATGCTGTGGATTTTGACATCCCGTATATCCTGTCCCAATGGAAAGCTGATGACCGTTCCGACTTTTGCTTTATCCTGAACATAGGATTTGGCAAGTTTTACGTGTATCGGATTGACAAACGCGCTGTTGAATCCATATTGGAGAACTGCCTCACAGAGTTTTTGAATATCTTTCTCCGTTGCGTCAGCGCTGTGATTGGCAAAGTCCAAAACTTTCGGATTTATCGAGTTCATACTAATTTACTACCTATAAAGGAACAACCTTTTAGGTGGGAGCATTATTTGACAATGTAACCGCCGTTTTCTACACCGACCTCTTCAATATGCACGATTCTTTCAGGATATACTGCTTGCCAGTAATCACAGTCTGCTTGAGCTCCTTCCCACCGTTCTGGCCACCACTCATCCGTTCCTTTTTTCGACCAAGGTTTCCCGAGAAACGTCGGCCCCCTGCGTTGATCCGAACTGCTATTATTGGGAGATGGTGCGGATGATTCAGTTGGATTGGGGTGAAGAAGGTCGTCAATAGCCGCTCTGACTCGATCCCGTGAACCTATTTGATTTTCAATACTTATTATGTTCATGAGGCTATGGTACTACAAATCCATTTTTTTTTCGATACCTGAAGATAAAAATTTATTTCTCTATCATTTGACATCAGACTATCTCCAGCGGAAAAAGGCGGAAATTAGATTTTTGGAGGGTTGAAGAGGAGAAAAGTGTTATCAGTCACTCATCTTAACTGCTAAAAGACCATAAAAGCTGTTCCACCGCCTTATTCAATGCGGATCAAACATTCCTGCTATAATACACGTCATATGAAGTACACATCGGTTGTCTGCGGCGGAACATTTGACCGGCTCCATACGGGCCACCAGAGCCTCCTTGAGAAGGCATTTTCCGTCGGAGATCATGTGACCATCGGCTTAACGACAGATGAGTATGTAAAAAATCTCAAATCTCAAAATAATAATGCAAAACAAATAAAAAAAATAGTTGCATATCAGGATCGGAAGCGCATTCTTGAAGCGTGGCTGAATGATCAGGGGTGGGATGGGCGATATACAATTGTTCCCCTTAACGATCCATATGGTCCAACCCTCCCTCGCCACGCACCAGACGGTGCATGGCTACGGACGGGCAAGCTTCCTGATTTTGACGCGATTGTGGTAAGTTCGGAAACCCGAAAAACCGCAGAAGCCATAAACACTCTCCGCAAAGAAAAAGGATTGCATGCGTTGAAAATAATAGAAATTCCCATGATTCCTGCGGAAGATCTTCGCAGTGTTTCCTCAACCCGGGTGCGCAGCGGTGACATTGATACTAATGGCAGATTAATCCTTCCTGATAACCTCCGGCCGGAATTGAGGGGATATGACGACGGAGAAATTACTTACTCACGGGGTGAGGCCAACCCTTTCCATTATTGATTTTCAGATGAAACGGAAGCCGTTCCTGTGGGATACGGAGCTGTATGGAAAGTTGGTACAGAATGCAGTAATTCACGAGGTGAGAAGCGGCCCGGGATATATCAGCAGGGATGCAATTCAGGTAATACAGCATTGGGCAACCACAATTCACACACCCTTTAAAGGTGTCACCTTGCAAGGTGTACATAGTAATCTACCAAATACCGTCATTATCGTTGACGGAGAGGAGGATTTGCTTGTGTTACCGGTTCTTGTGGAGGCGCCGATTGGCAGCATAGTATATTACGGCCAGCCCCGATTAGATCGGAGCCAGCCTCCAACAAACCCGATTCGAGATAGTCAAATGCGTACAGAATTGCATAGAGGTGGTATAATACAGGTCCTTGTGACAGAAAAGAAGAAACAGTACGCGCGTGTATTGTTACATAAATTTATTACGAAATATGATAGAGAAAAAAATTGAAATACCAACGGGCGCTGAATTGCAGATAGGAGCCCATTCAGATGGAGATGTTTTTTGGGTTAATGAAAGGTTTACAGCAACAGTAGTTTCCGAAGACCGAGAAGGTCATGCGCTTATTATTGATGTTCCGTCAGATCCACCGTCGTCCGCCCATCTTCCTCTCCCCGAATAAGCAGGAGCGTCATTTACTTCCACTTCGGCAGTTCAAACCGGAACACATCCCTCAGCTTAAATGTTACGGTCACGCTTTTTCGGATGGTTTCACTTCCGGGCTGCATATCAGACCCGCCCCCCATTCCTTCGCCTCTGAGAAGCGCCATGGGGCCTTGCTGGGTTGTCCCTTCAGAGATGGTGATGATTGGGCCAAGTTTTTTCCCTGCGGCTTTTGCCAGGAGATCTGCTTTTTTGCGCGCGTCCCCAACAGCAGAAGAGAGGAGTGCTCTTCCCGAGGCGCTTTCCTCGTCTAGGGTGAAGTTCGGACCATAGACGGAGGTGGCGCCTGTTTTACTGAGTATATCCGCAAGAGCTCCGGCTTTCTTTGCGTCCCGAAGAGTGATTTCTATAGAATTACTGACCCGCCATGCGCCGGGCCTTCGTTTTTGAGATCCCCGTTCTGTGTACGTTTCTTCTTCCTGGTAGATGGAGAGATTTTGCGTTTTTACATCAGACGCAGGGATGCCGAAATTTTTCACTGCACTTGTTATCGTCGCAATTTTTTGATTTGTTTCATCAATTGCCTGTTCCTTCTTGTCCTTGACAATCGTTACTGCAGCAGTAAACGACGCCCGTTTATTTTCCTCCTCCGTTTGGGCTTCACCGACAACTGTCACAGTAGAAGAGGTGCTCAGGGCAAACGTCCCCCAGTTGATAAACCGCCACGGCAGGAAAAACGCGCCGATGATGACGAGTGCAAGAAGAATGATGCTTGCGGACAAAAGATACTGGATCAAGCGTTTGGGATTCATATGTTGGATTCCTCCTAGTATCCATGATAGAGGAATGGCGGACGTTGTCAAATAGGGGGTGTGCGAGCAAAGGTTCTAAATTCGAAGCACGAAATCCGAAATACGAAACATGTGATAAACAAATTCTAATGTTTTAAACATTTAAAATTGGAATTTGGAATTTGTTTCGAATTTCGAGATTCGGATTTTGAATTTTTATTTATGTTATAGTACTTGTATATGGCCAAATATGTTCCGGACATCAAAACCCAGCGGTGGGTGATTATTTCTCCATCTAGAACCAAACGTCCCTATGAAGAGGAAAATTCAGAATCTAAAATTCAGAATTCAGAATTAAAAAAACAGAATGTTTGTCCTTTTTGTCCGGGCAATGAAGGGATGACCCCGCCTGAAGTGTACCGGATGGGAACAGGAGCTCCGGATCAGCCAGGCTGGGAAGTGCGGGTGGTCCCGAATAAATACCCGATTACCGATATCCACGAGGTCATCATCCACTCCGTAAGCGATACGGATGATATTGAAGAACTCTCATTGGAACAGGTGACGAAGATATTTACTGCATACCGCGACCGGTACCGCGCCAATCAGGAGATGGGCCAGGTGATGATTTTCTGCAACCACGGCTTAGGAGCAGGAGCCAGTCTTAATCATCCTCATAGCCAGCTGGTGGTCGTGCCCAACCAAATTAACCTGGACGCGGTGGAGATGGAGCCGATTAATAATGTGGTAGAGGAAAATACCAACTTTGTTACATACTGTCCGGATTTCTCCCAATGGCCGTTTGAAGTGTGGATTGCTCCAAAAATAAAAGAGAAACGGTTTGGCGAAGTAACGGATACGGAACTGCCGGATTTGGCAAAAGTCGTCAAAGACGGACTGAAAAAAATTCAAATAGCATTATCTGACCCCCTCAATGCGACGCTCTATGAAGCTAAGCATTTAGTGTACAACTACTACATTTATCACGGGAAAAATTGGTTCTTGCGGATTATCCCCAGGGCTATCCATCGGGCTGGGTTTGAGCTGGGGACCGGACTGTCGGTAAACGTGATGGATCCCACCAAGGCCTCAGAGTGGCTCGTCAAAGCAGGGAAGCCGGAAGGATAATTTTTACAGTTCAATCGTTATCTCGGTCGGTATTGCGTCTGGTGTTGCACTTGGTATTGCATCGTGAACGACTTGAAACATTCGATCTTGTGGTTCACCGGATTTTTCCACTGTGTATGCGGTGACAGGTCCTTTTGGGTCTGGTGAATGTTTGAATACGAGACCATCTCCAACACTCGCCTCCCGAAAACCGAGATTGTGATTTATCGTAAGCGATGTTCTTTTTCCTTTGTCTTCATAAATATATGTCTCTGTCATATCTCTCCTTTCTCTGGGCAGAAATTGTGAGTAACTCTGACTTTTGTGAATCCGCAGAACAGTCTCAATTTCAGTTCTTGCGTTTTTCCTGGGGGTATGTTTACAGCTCCTTCTATGGGAACATAAGCAACTTCAGGGAGGTATGAAAGAACATGATTGACATTGACCCTTTTTTTCACTGTGATAACATCTTCAGGGACATCAGACAGTGAATGTTCGGGATCATCGCCAGTCCATGGTATGTGTTCGAGTGCTATGCCTTTTTCGGGGTCAGCCATTCCCCAGAATTGATGATTCTTATCAACTTCACCAACAGTTTTCTTTTGTTCTGCTTTTCCTTGTATTTCTATTATTCCTTTTCCCATATTTATCCTTTCATACCGCCGGGGGTATCTAACGGTTTCTCCTCTGGTGCGCTTGTAAAGTGAATAACATTGATTTCTTCTCCGCCGACAGTCAATGGCTTTACTTGTCCAGGTTCAATCTCAAAGTTAGATATGTGTATATCTTTATACTCAAAGTTAGTTCCATTCTTAGGATCTCTAACGAGCGTGTGGATAAAACCAGTGATTGGTCCGTCGTTCTTTTCTGAATGGACAAGTCTGAGATCGCCGAGTGTAAATTTGGTTCTTGAAGGCATCGCATGATTGATTTGACCAAGGATGTAACCTTCTTTGTTCTATATTATTCCTTCTCCCATATTTTCTTTTCTTTCGGGCAGGGGAACATCCCCTTTGTTTTACTCGTGAATGACCAGGATGCGGGATTCTGTGCCCGGCACATCAACCGCTCTTGCTTGATCTGGGTATACACGTTCCATAACAGTCCCCGATGCAGGATCTCTCACGCCGATCATATGCTCGCCGTGTAAAACGTCAACCCTGTTTCCTTCGATACTGACATTGACAAGGTCTCCCCGCTCACTGATGGTTCCTACTTGTTCAAATGGTTCACCGAGTTTTCTTTGAACAAACACTTCTCCTTTGCTCATACATCTCCTTTCTGTTGAAGCCCCAACAGCCACATCACGGCTTCTTTTTTGTAGCGTCTGTCGCCCCGGGAATTGATCCTGATAGCCGGGAGTTTGCCCCGTTTACCCCAGCGCTTGATGGTAAGAGGGGACACGCGAAGGATTTTCGCTACTTCTTTGACAGTGAGTAAATCAGGCCAATCAGCTCCGAGGGACATAGGTTGTTCATAGTGGATAGTTCATAGTTTATAGCAAGAAACGCTAAAACGATGAAATCCGCTATCTCCTTTTAGGCAGGAGTAATAAAACACTATCGTAGGCAGTCATAAAGTATCATCTCATGTCGTACATTGTCAATAGGTGAAAAATAGTTGTGGATAACTTAGGGATAAAATATTATTGTGCGAACACTAGAAACTGTTTACAAAGATGATATACACCATATCTTTGTCATTGCGAGGAGTGAAACGACGAAGCAATCTTTCAAATAGTCAGTGGAGTAAGATCTATAAAATCGAATCAATTCTAACTTTTTTAATCTGGATCCTCCTTTGATTTGTTTTTCTCTTTGTATCGCTTCTTTTATATCGGTATATATTTCGTAATAGACTAGAACTCATCTCAAAACCTTGACATTATTGTTGTCCTGACAATATCCTTATATCTATATGAGGAAATTATCAGAAAAACAATGGTCACTCCTGGAACCATTGCTGCCCAAACAGGACTATTCACGCGGTGGTCGTCCCCGCTCTGATGACAAAAGAACCGTGGAAGGAATCATCTGGATTCTGACCACAGGAGCCCAATGGAATGAACTTCCCGAGAAGTATGGCTCCGGACGAACCTGCTGGAGACGGTTTACCCAATGGAAAAAACAAGGAGTGTGGAAGAAGATTTGGCAGCAGCTCCTTGTTCTATTAGATCGTGATGACAAGCTGACCTGGGATATCTCCTACCTAGACGGAACATTCGCTTCTGCTAAAAAAGGGGATCCAAAGTAGACAAGACGAAGAAGGGTAAAGGCACAAAAATCATGCTTGTGGTTGATGGTTCCGGTATTCCTCTCAATCTTCTCACCGAATCTGCAAATATCTCTGAATTCAAACTGGCGCTACAGACGGTTGACGGTATTTCTGTGGCTTCCAGACCGCTTCATCCCAAAAAGAGACCGGATATGCTCATTGCAGACAAAGGGTACGATGCGGGATGGCTTCGAAAAGCGTTTTACAAACGCAATATCACCCCATACATTCCCAAACGAAGATACAAAGGAAAACAAGAAGAACCACACTATAACCATACGATCAAGCATTTTTATGCAACCCGATGGATCGTAGAACGAACAAATGCCTGGTTACAAAATTACAGGAGAATCACGGTTCGTTGGGATCGCAACGCGGACACCTATGAGGCATTTATAGAGCTTGCTTGTATTCTTATCTGTTTACGGAGGGTTTTGAGATGAGTTCTA
>Ga0075777_134_pt1 | contig 10276 bp, 15 predicted proteins | sample RifGroC1_FD_67870 | JGI IMG/M metagenome (GOLD analysis project Ga0075777, IMG submission 67870) | Microgenomates bacterium GW2011_GWC1_43_11 | reverse complement strand
GCATAGAGCGCGATCATATCATATCGCGTGCTTCGCCTAGCTGCGAGGGGTTTCAACCATCCCCGAAAGAGACACTAATTCCAATTCCACTCTTGCTTTTTTTTCCTAGCATGGTACGCTGATATTAGGAATAATTTTAACCTACTCTATGAACCGTTTTTTGAAAATCATTCTCCTGGTACTCGTACTTATTCCCGCGTTGTTTCTGATCATAACCAGTCAATCATCAAAAAATATGTTTGACTGGAAAGCAAGTGCGTATGATTTGACTGGTGGTGGAACCCCCAATCCCGATACGCCTCCCGGATGCCCCTATCCCTGTTATTATTTAGATCCCACTAACCCTGCTAATGAATGTGCCGGTGGACAACCAAACTGTGATGCTAACGTCGGTGGTCAGGATGGGGAGTTTTATCAAGATGAAAACGGTGATTATTGGTTCTCACCAAATGATGATGATGATGATGAAGGAGGAGGAGGAGGATACAATCCTCCTAATATTCCCACTCCCCCCACTCCGCCTCCGCCAAGCACAGGCACTATTCAAGTATACACAGTCACTGCTGATACTACCAGTTACCTCATGAATTGTGACCAACTTCCTCTTGTAAAAACCTGCATTGACACTCCTGGAGCTCCGGGATGCGATACAACTCGGGAGAGGGTGCGACAACGACATCACCTACCTGAACGGAATTTATCAAGATACGCAAACCGACACAACAGGATCGAGATTTATTAATGCGCCTTCTAATTACATATACAGAATAGCCAATTCAAAACCAGGTTTCTCCTCATATGGAGTCTGCCATCAACAAACTCCACCTGAAACCACCACATGGATTGAAGGAAACAGTGACTATCTCTACCCCACTAAGACAATCACGTTTATTGTGGGTATGGGGCCAATTCTCCCTTGGTTTCAAATACAGTTAGGAGGCAATTCTTATGGCGATTCTGTTTTCTCCCTCATGCCATTATTTAGTACCCAATCGCTACTCTTTGACCAAACGTCGGCTCCAACTTCACCGGGTATTCTATCTAGTTTTACAGGATTTGACTTATCAGAAAGTCAAGCATCCGTAGGGTTAATAAACATCTCCTCAACTAATTGGAGCACCAATAACGCCATGACGGCAAAAGACTGGTATGTGCTTTTCTCCCACCGGTTAGCCCAGGCTGCTCTGGTCCCGTACGGGGAATTCGGAGGGAAACCGGATCAGGTTGTGGGTGCTCGTTACACTATCTATACGACTGCCGAATCTCCCATACACGACCTCACCATTAACCAGCCATGGGTGGTGGCAGACGGAGAGAAGCTTATCGTTATTGTTGACGGTACTCTGGATATCCGAAGTACAATCACTATCCAAGGAAACGGGTTTGTCGCCTTTGTGGTAAAAAATGATATTACAGTCAATGCAGCCGTAGGGACGACATGGGACAGCACTACTCCGTTAGTGGAAGGTATGTATATAGCAGGAGGAACCTTCAAAACCGGAACGTCTACAGATCCTTCTACGGAACGGTTTGTGGGCAAAGGAACGTTTGCAGCCCAGACCATCCTTCTTGAGAGAAATCTGTCAGCGACCGACCACAACAAAGATACCAGCGCTGACCTGTTTTACTACAACCCCTCATTCCTCATCCTGATGCCGGATATCCTCAAAGATCTCTCTTACACATGGGAGGAAGTGGCGCCGTAGTTTCTCCATATATGTATTCGAGATATATAGGTACCTGCAGTTAAAATATGAAAGGAATAGCTTGTTGCTCGTTAGAGTTGTCGAGGGTAAGCGTCCCTCCCTAAACGTTCAATTATGAGGCAACAGGTGGAATTTTCGTGTGTTTCTCCAATCGTTCAACACGGTAATCAATATCTTCAATCTGATCTTTATACCCGGTAACTATGGCAACATCTTCCCGGAGACCTTTAATTTCATGAAGAATCACATCTTTAAAATTAACAAGATCAGCTTTGGTAGCAAACTTTTTCTCTAATTTAGTTACGTCTGCATCTGTGATCATATATGAGTAATGTAACTTGTATTTATGAGTAAGTCAAGAATAACATTAGAAGCGCAAAACACAGCTATCGTTACATCAAAAATTTACAGCCTGTGTTCGTTGTCTTCGGGATATAATAACGGGTCCTACCACGAGCGTGTCCCGTAAACATCCTCATAGACATGAAAATGCTGATAAATTTTCTTGTTCCCGGATGGCCAACGGATATCGTATTCCTACACTTTTGACCGTTGTACGCTACTGCGGGTGTTTGCGGGATGCCCTCGCTCGTGTCACCCGCCACGATGATGCACACTGATCCGGGCTTCCATTTTTTTCTACAGAGCCGGAGGAGATGAGGGTGTTGCAAGTCTGATATCCAGAATATCAATAACGGAGAATCGTCCATCCGATGGACATGGTTCTGTATGGCACATCGGCTTTCCCCAATCGCTTCTCCATTGTGCGGTGAAAACAATATCCTGATCGACGTATTTATCGAGGGGATACACACTGGAACCAATAGAACTACACAGCCTTTCTCCTGTCTTTAACTTATGACATAAGCCATAATCATAAGGTGTCTTTTCTATTATATATTGAGAATAAGCATCATCTAGTGGAAAATACGTTTTTGGAGGTAGTGAATCTCTCCAACTTGTCCAGGCGAGAAACCAAGAAAAAAAGAGAAAACAAAAACCAATAATGATAAATTTATTCCGTTTTACAAGTAAAAGTAACAATCCAATGATGACAATCAAAGAGAGAACTCCATACCAATAGAAAAATGAATTACCGAGGAATGACTGCTGAAATATGGATTGATGAGGCCACGTCCAAATGGATAGAAAGAATAATAGCTGGATGAGACATGCCAAGAGAAAACGTTTTAACATATGTGTAGTATAGCAAAAAAATAGGTGGAAATGTAACAAGCTTATGGTAAACACTGGCATTCAGTGTCACATTTCCCCCATTCGGGTCACTTACCAGCTACCGCCGCCTCCGCCACCATACCCGCTACCGGCACATCCTCCTGGCAAAATTACATACCATCTGCCTGTATCGTACCATGAGTATGGATGATAGACGACGAACGTTGTGCTGATGTAATAATCGATATAGTTCTCCGCATAGCTGCGACCAGCCTCATCGAGGTACTGCCAAGCACCGTCAAAGTATATTTGCACCATATTTTTATTTGACGGTGACGTGTACACCCTCAGGAAGTGGGTATGTTCCTGTAGGTTGGTATTGCCTCGAATGCTGATCGAAAGCCGGCAGGATTCTGCTCTTGCGCTATCCGTTCCAGCTACTAGGAGCGCGCACAAAACCAGAATTGCCATCAGTATTCTTACGCTCTTATTCATGGCTGCCTCCGCTTATCCAATCGTAAATGTTAATGTGCCAGTGTCTGATGTGATTTTATCATAACGTTTGTTGATTTTCTATGGAGTTGGGGTCGGAGAAGACGTTGGAGAAGATGTGGGTTGGGACGTAGGCTTCGGAGTACTTGTCGGAATCGGGGTAGGACGTGGGGTCGGACTGGCATTCGGGCCGGGAGCACCAGTCCTTTGGACTGGGAAAAAAGGGTCTGACACAGCAGGAGTTGTCGGTACATTCGGCGTAACAGACGCATCATCTATGTATATTGGCTGCATACTCCCGGCATACGAAACCGGATACGAGGCAAGTTTTGCAAGAACTCCCAGCTCTTTTTGGGAAAACGGCTCCAGGGGGTCGGAGGCTTTTCCCAGTGTTGCGGGAAACGGCAGGTAAAAAAATTCTAATGTGATTTTTGCAGTAATGAGGGTAGATTTTGGGAGTGAGGTTATTTCCATATTTTTGACCCGCATAAGCCTCCGGACGCGTACGCAGTCGGACAAAAAATTCCGAAGCTGGATCAATTCGCCCTGGAGGGTAATCGTTTCCGATAAACTATTTCCTTCCGGCTGTGTCGGCTGAGTCCCCGACCCGGTCGCGAGAGTCCCGATACCCTCAAGACTCATATCGGAAATATACAGATTATTTTTTCCGGCCAGGGCTTCAACAGTAGAAAGAAGTGTTGAAACGGATTTATCCGCCGGTACTGCCGAGAGGACATCATGAGCGCTTTTCTCCAGACCCCCCTCGTCCAATAGCGAAAGCGTGGTTACTTTTTTTTGAATGCTGCCGATCTCTTTGTTCATGGTCTGTAAATCTCTCACCAGCATGATGCTTTTTTGAACGGAGGGGACAAGAGCGGTAAAAAGCCCGATAACCCCGATAAAAAGAAGAATTGAATGAGCAACAAGTGGTTTATGCAAGCGGATAAAGCGCCGGATTTTTGGTATCATAAAGTTTATTAAAGAATAACGGTATAGGAAAGCCCGATTTGGATTTTATTCCCGTCCATGGAGAAAGACTGCAAAACAGGATTTCCTATTTCTTTCTGCTGTTCCATCTCCATGAGCGTGGACAATACGGCTACTGCTTCTTCAAGGGTGGCAACATGGACAGAAATACTCACGGAATTTTTCTGGCCCATGGAAAATGAGGAAAGGGGAAACGATTGGATGATTTTCATGGTCGTCGTGATAAACGGCGCAAAGGAAACCTGTGTTCCCATAATCGTGTCAACTGATACAAGTCTTTTTCGTACCATCACGAGGAGACTCTCCTTGGCAACATTGTCTTTCACCTGTTGGATGAGCTGCTGTTTTTCTTTCTCCATGCTGTCCCTCTTTTGGCCAAACACCAGAAATGCTATCCCCGCCATGACCGTACCGGAAAACACGATCGTCAATACAATAATCGAAGCAATCCTAATATACTCTTCAATCGAACCAAAAAACGGCTGAAGCGTTGTTTTAGTCTGGAATAAATTGATGTTTTGTGATGGCATACCTTCTCTATTCCCTGAGAGCCAACCCGATAGCTACGGCAAATAACGGTCCTTCGGCATTTAAGACCGCAAACCGCGGATCTTTCGCAATACCGACCCAGGGATTGCCCTGCTGTACTTCAATACCTGTGTGTTCGGCAAGGTACGGTATCAGTCCGGGAAGCTTGGCATTCCCTCCGGTCAAAAGGATGACGCCGATGTGCTCATTTTTATATGTTTCTTCAAAAAATCCGATAGCCCGCTTCATCTCCGAAACAATCGTATCCATAACCGGCTTGACCACGGCCACTATTTTTCCCTCCAGAATATTCCGTTCCAATCCGTATGTTTTTTTATACGCTTCCGCTTGGAGAAGCGTAAAATCCAGAGATTCAGACAACGTCCGGGTTAGGGCATCCCCGCCGGCAGCTATGGAACGGGTAAACATCAGAATTCCTTTTCTGAGAATGGCAATGTCGGTCGTTTGAGCGCCGAGTGAAAGAATCATGACATTGGCAACTGTCGGCACGGACCGGACGAGCGACCGCGAGAGAGCAATAATTTCGGTTTCCGCAGCAAGGGGAGTCAGCTCGGTGAGTTCCATAATCTGCATATACCGCTCGGTCAGAGCTTTCGGAGCAGCGACCAATAATATCTTCATTTTTCCGTTTGCAGTGTCTTTCCCGTCAGATAAAACCGTATAATCCATATTGACCTGATCTAAAGGAAGAGGAATATACTGTTCTGATTCCCATTTGATCGCTGAGGTAAGCTCCCGGGTTGAGAGGCTAGGCATTTCTATGACACGCGTAAACACCTGGGCCTCAGGAAGGGAGATATTCACATCCGTTGACCGGGCACCGGTTCCTTTGATAAGTTCCCGTATGAGGTGCGCAAGCGCCTGCTGATCCACTCCCAGATTTGAAGACAGGGTTTTGGGAGGAGTCGGCATACTGCCGGCAGCAAGAAGTGTGACACCGTTTGAATTTTTCAAAAGCTCGATGAGCTTTACATTATGAGACCCGATATCCAGTCCGAGAATTGACATAAGGCAGGTGAAAAAATCGAAACAAAATCGATATGGCTAGTACGCCTCGTTGGCAATCGTTGTGTTTGCATACAGGACATAATCAAATATCGAAGCCGGGGCATCGTAATTTTTCTTCACGACTATTTTCCTTGTCACTCCGGAATCGGTCGTACCGGTCGAAGACACTTCAAAACCCTGAGGAGGGAGGGTTCTATCCGACAGCGGAGATATGGTAAATGTCGTTTCATTATAATACGGCCGCAACCTGAGGGCCAAGGGGCGTTCCGGAGCTGCGGGAAGCGTGAGCGTTGCCGTATACACACCTGATTTTCCGCATGCCGTACCTGCTGCCCCTGCCCGGGTAAAGTTATTGCCCGTCCGCACCGTATCCGGATCATACGCAAGACGCTGGATGTCATATGCTCCGGCGGCATTTTTATAGAGTATCCCAATCTCAACAGCCGGTATGTCCGTTGGAGTGACGGGTTGTTCCCAGCACAGGTCGATCGTGCATGCGCCGGCTTCCTTGCAGTAATACTCCGCTCCCGACTCATCCAGAGAATTATCTGCATTGTGAGGAACAAGCCAAAGAGTAGCGACATCTCCTTTCTGGGTACTGTTCGGATAGGTATACACAGCGGATGATCCTGCGATGGTGGTATATGTCGTAGCAAATGTTGCTGACCCGTTTCCGCTCTGAATGGTAGCGCTTGTCCCTGAAGCCCGCTTGAGGACATCTTCAATCCCTGCTTCTGCTGCGCTGAAAGCGCGCGCTGACTCTTCAAGCTGTCCGGTGGTTTTGACATCCGTTGCGGTCCTTCGAATGAGAGACAACGCAACGGTTAATGCAATCGTCAAAATAAGGACCGTGATAAGAACGGTCTGACCCTGGTATTTTTTTGTATCCATATATTTTACTGTATCATCCCAATTTTCCGATGTAAAGAGACAGATCCCTGGAATTATTTATTCCGCAGGGTTACTGTGGTTTGGAACGTATCGGATGCCTTGCCTTCGACAGATTCGGAGCTGTCTTTCTGGCGGAGGGTGAATGAAACCGTGATATAGGACGGAACGCCGGCTACAGCTGCACAGGTGAAAGCAAGAGCGTGATTGGTGCACGTATTGGTAAGGGCAACCGGGTCAACGAGCGATACGGAAGAATCGGTAAGATATATGGTTTGAGTGGCTGATACGGATGCGATGCGGGCTGCCCCATCTACGTCAATGCACTGAAGTATGGTTTGGGTTTCGTCGGCGTTTGTCAGTCTCACCTCATCAAGCGTATCTCCAACAGGAGCGGTGTATTCAGGACAGGATACGGGAAGCTGGATAAGGGATGCACGCTGCACCAGTCTGGTCAATATCTCAATAGCCCGATCGCCGTTCTCTTTGACGCTCCGGACTGTTTCCGTCTTGCTGTTGGTCCGCATAGTGCTAAAAAACACCTGGGTAATGATAATGGACAGAAACATCATGATGACAGCTGTGACGAGAAGCTCTAAAAGGGTAAACCCAAAGGAAAACCTTTTTTTATGACACTGTTTCATTATCGCATCCTCCAATTGGTAATATAGCTCGTGAGGGTGACAGAACGCTCTTCTTTTTCCATCCACGAAACTGTTATGGTCACCTTCCTGCAATCAGGAGCAACGCACGTTGTCCCGTCATCGGAAAAATTAATTGTTCGGGAAAACATGGCATCAATAGGATCCATCGGACAACCGCCGAGAGTCCGTGCTCCTTTGGCAAGACAATATGTTGCTGTCGTTTGAGGAATATCATCCCAATTTGTATCCCTGATAATCCTGATAATTTCCATTCCTTCCTTGGCATACTGTAACGCCTGCGTGCGGTCCTTCGACATTTGGCCAAACCGCAAGGTCGATGTCGTAGCTGCTATCAGTCCCGTAATAAGAAGAATCACTATACCAACAGCCACCACTGCTTCCACCAAAGATTGACCAACATTCCATCGTTTCCCATAGGTAGTATCCATAACTACACCCAAATCTTCCCTACGGCAATTCTCTACAGCAACAGTATTGATATAAAGAACAACCATGTTCACCTGGTCCACTCACGATAAACTCCGGAGGAGTGCAGGCAGACTGATTTTTACAGGCACCGTTCACTCCATAAATTGCGTTACAATACGCGTTGCAAACGATTGGTTCTGTTGTGGGTGTTGGAGTAGACGTTGCGGTCGGTGTGGCTGTCGCAGTCGGTGTGGCTGTCACTGTGGAAACCGGTGTAGGTGTCGCTGTCGGAGCCGGTCCGGGGGTTATGTCAAGTGCCAACGTCACAGAATAGACTCCGTTTGTTACCGTGACGTGACTTGGCCCTGCAGACACTCCCCACGTAAGGGGATAATACATAAAAGTCTGAGGAGTCGGAACCGGTGAAAATGAAATCCCGACAGGAAGGGTGACTTCAATTTCCTCCCCAATAATTTCTCCGGAACTGCTGCACCGGGGGACTATCGTATAGGAAGATGCGGTAAATGAAACTTTGTACCCCTCAAGGGTCTCTCCTGTACAGGATACCGGCTTGTTTCCTGATGAAGCGTTGGTCCTGGCCATCTGAAGATTTGACTTGAGGGTAGTGGCTGCCTGTTTTACCTTTTGCTTGTCGTTATAAGAAGTATAACTGACCAGCGTTAAACCCAAAAGAAGCATCATGATAACAACAACAATAATAAGTTCTATGAGAGTAAATCCCCGTTTCATGGATTTTTCACGCCGTAGGTATAGACTACTGGAACTTGTGGAAGCACTATACCGCAAGCATTATTGAGAGCCCCTATTCCTTCCGTGTATGCGCTGATACAGTACCCGTAATAATGCTCGGGAGTGCCGCGGTTATCGGACATGAGAATTTTATACGGATGGGTCGCATTATCTTTCGGATCCGCCGGCAGCGATGCGATGTAACCGCCGTCAAGAAGCGCTTGTCCGGGATTCGTACCTGAAGAAAGAGCGGTAAACTCCGTTGTTGGTCCGTTATCAGGATAATACCCGGTATCGGCCCGATACATCTCAAGAGCCGACCGCAGTTGTTCTACGTCGCTTTTCCGTTTGGCATTGCGGGCATTTGCACTTGCATATCCGTAAGAAACAAAACCCAAGGTTCCCAAAATCATGACGATCGTTATGACTACCAGAAGTTCAATAAGCGTAAATCCCTGTTGTTTCTTTTTCATATGCTTTGTAGATCACGCTCTCTTAATTAAGCGTCTGTCTGTTTTTGACGCAATAATAGGCTTCGTTATCTGCAAATGTGCAGGCTGTATCGGATGCATTTCCTTTTGTCAAAATTTCCAAAGAATTCGTACAGATGCAATACGCCTGCGCTACTGAGCAATCCCACACATAGTCTAGATCTGTATCAGGGTCTTTCGGATGTTTCGCTGTGGCAATGGATGCAACAAGTGAATCATAGCACGCATCTGGGGTTGAACCGACCGGATAACTGGAATTAATCTGATAGTACATCTCAAACTCCTTCTGAAGAGTCTGGAGATCATCTTTCCGTTTGGCATCCCGGGCTTGTTTCCCTACCTGTATATAGGATACTGTCCCGATTGCTGTCAGTGTTGCAATGATAGTTACAACAACAAGAATTTCGATAATCCGCTGCAGGGTGTTGAACAGGCAAACGTTCCAGTTCCTTCTAAATCAGCACATATGCTGTATCCAGTGGTATCACCCAACGTTTGTTTATAATAACACTTTGTTTTTGGATCAGATGGGGGACCGCCGGGTAAATACGTTGTCGTGAGAGTACTATAGTCCGTTGCTGGATACGCGGCATAGTCAGCATAATATTGCTCCAACGCATTCTGAACTGCCTTTAAGTCTCCCATACGTCTGCTGTCTCTGGATTTTTTCTGGATTGTTGTGTAGGAAGTCACGGAAATTGCGATAAGAATACCGATAAGCCCGATCACGATAAGAAGCTCAAGCAATGTAAAGCCCCTGTGTTTTACCATAATAGCCTCCATATCTGGAGAATCTGTTCTCCCCACATAATCGTTATACCGTACCCTATGATAAGAAACGGCCCGAACGGAATATGCGCTTTCAAGGATTTTTTCCTTCTAAGAATCAGTATGATACCGACCATTGCCCCTGTCAAGAACGCAGCGTACAGGGCAATAACAATATCCGGAAATCCTAACAAAAACCCGATAAGGGTAGCTAGATAGATATCTCCATCACCCATTGCTTTCCCCTTCGTAAAAAACCATAAGGAAAAGAAAAAAAGACCGGCGCTACAACCGGAAAAAATAACATTTATAACGGTTATAAAATTTATAAACGTTATACCGTGATATATGAGCGCGGTGATAAAGCCGACAATAATCATTTCAATAG
>Ga0075777_157_pt1 | contig 10469 bp, 10 predicted proteins | sample RifGroC1_FD_67870 | JGI IMG/M metagenome (GOLD analysis project Ga0075777, IMG submission 67870) | Microgenomates bacterium GW2011_GWC1_43_11 | reverse complement strand
AATTCTAGGGTATATGACAACAAAAGAAAAATTTGATCAATTATTGGAGGAGGCTAAGGGTTGCGATTGATTATTGACAATGGGTTATTCTTTGTTTTTTTGCTATCTCCTGTAATCCAGAGCGATATAAAATTGAGCTTCCATTATTGCCATAATACAATAGATAGGTCTGCAATAAGCCTAAATTATACCATATCACCGCTTACGTTTCTACTGTAGCTAATGTTGATGAGTTCTAATAGCTATTGCACCACCCTGTAAGACATAATGCAGGGCATGAAATCATACGGCTGTCCCAATCAGAACGGGAGTAGATATTTCTTCTCCTTCATGAAGGGTATTCACTTCGGGAGATTGGGAAACGACTGGGACGGCATCACACCACACTCTCCCGAGAGTTGAAGAAGCGTACAGAACACGAGTATTCTTCGGTGAATGATACTTACACACACCCGGTGTGTGTAGAGAATATGGTGACGGTTCACGGGTTTTGTGGGATAATGAACGAAGTGAAAAAGCAGAATAACTATGCATTTATCGACAGTCAGAACCTTAATCTCGGCGTCCGGTCACAGGGGTGGATGCTTGATTGGAAAAAATTCCGTCAATACATTCGAAATAAATATTCTGTTACGAAAGCATACCTGTTTATTGGTCATGTAGCGGGCAACGAAAATTTGTATGCATATCTACAGGAATGTGGTTATATTTTAATCTTTAAACCAACATTACTCCGAAAGCAAAAAGATAAGGTCATTGTTAAAGGGAATGTGGATGCAGAATTGGTTCTCCATTCAATGATTCAATACAAAAATTACCATCAAGCGGTTATTGTCTCAGGAGATGGTGATTTCTATTGTTTAATAGAATACCTGGATAAAAAAGCGAAATTAGTAAAAGTACTTGTGCCAACGATACATTATTCTAGTTTGCTTCGTAGGTTTAACAATAAACATTATATCGTGTGTATTGATGTGCTTCGTGGTTCTTTAGAGGAAAAAAAGACTGGCATTCGCGGTCGGTCGAAACCTTAGGCTAGTCCAGTCATCGTGATAATGGTATTGTAGCAGATTGTATGCAATAGTCAAATTTCATTTATGAACCTAAAAATAGGAATTATAGGTTTACCTAACGCTGGTAAGAGCACACTGTTTAATGCGCTTTTGAAAAAACAAGTCGCGGATGTGGCTGCGTATCCGTTTTGTACGATTGAACCGAATGTCGGGGTTGTGGCGGTTCCTGATGAACGGCTCCTTCGATTAGCACAGATTACGAAACTTGAAGAGCACATGAATGAATTGCCTCCGATTGTACCGGCGGTTGTAGAGTTTGTGGATATCGCGGGATTGGTGGCGGGCGCGTCAAAAGGTGAGGGGCTGGGGAACAAGTTTCTTTCCCACATCCGGGAAGTGGATCTGATATGCCACGTGGTCCGGAACTTCGTCGACCCGTCTGTTGTTCATGTCGCAGGGGAGATCAATCCTTTGCGGGACAAAGATATCATTGAAACAGAGCTTATTCTGGCTGATCTACAAACTTTAGAAAAACAGCAGGAACCCTTCGGGTATCAGCAGCACAAACCCCAACCCGACAGGTCGACGAAAGAAGATTTTGAACGGTTTGATCTCGTTGTGAAACTGCGAAGCGAACTCAATAACGGTCGGAGCGTGCGGGAGATTATTACCGACGAGTTTGAACAGGAAATGGTGCGGGATCTGCATCTTCTTTCCATGAAACCGACCCTGTTCGTTATCAATGTGAATGAGGAGGAGTTATCGACAAAAAATAATACCAATAATCCAATAATACCAATGACAAATGAAAACACCCTTGTTATTTGTGCAAAGACGGAAGCGGAACTGGTGTCATTAACTCCCGAAGAGCAAAAAGAGTATCTTACTGCTTTAGGAGTAAAGGCGTCGGGTTTGGATTTGCTGATACAAAAAGCCTATCAGATGCTGGGGCTCATTTCGTTTCTTACTACCGGCGTCATAGAAGCAAGAGCCTGGACTATTGTTACCGGTACAAAGGCACCACAGGCAGCCGGGACAATCCACACGGATTTTGAAAAAAAGTTTATCAAAGCAGACTGCGTTTCCTATACTGATTTTATAAATCCAAGTGGGCTTGCCTCGCCGAAGCCTAGCGAAGGCGGGTGGAAAAAATCACGGGAGCTCGGAAAAGTCAGGCAGGAGGGAAGAGAATATAGTATGAGAGATGGTGATGTAGTAGAGTTTAAGATCGGAGCATAAATCATCAACGAATAGCGAATCTGTACGAATTTACGAATAAAAAAATTCGTATATTCGTAGTTTTCATTCGTAATTCGTTGATGCCAATTGGAGCTTGCCCCCAAAGAGCGACTTTTGCTATAATCAGTGCTTATGAAGAGTTACGAGTTCATGGTGGTATTTAGAGCGGATTTTCCGGTTGATGATGAAAAAACTATCCGCGCATTTGTAGCCGGCATGCAGAAAGAAGGAGTATATGTCTTGGCAACGCTTGAAAGCGAGAGGATCCAGGTTGGAGCAATAGAAAAAGAAGCAAGCATGGGCAACGACGTATTACGGTACTTAGTAACAGTAAAGAAGGGAGGAAAGACGAGGAATTAGTAGTTTAGAATAAAAAATGAATTCTGCATTCTAAACTCTGAATTCTAAATTTTTTGTACATATGTCAGCTCGAAGTCTCAATAAAGTTCAAATCATCGGTAACCTGACCCGCGATCCGGAACTGCGGTATACCCCAACCGGAGCAGCAGTCTGTACCATCGGATTGGCAACCAACAGATCGTGGGTGATGGAATCCGGAGAGAAAAAGGAAGAAACAGAATTCCACAGAGTGGTTGCGTGGAACAAACTTGCGGAACTATGCAGCCAGCTTCTTTCCAAAGGCAGGAAAATTTATGTGGAAGGCAGGCTCAAGACCAACCAATGGCAGGGCCAGGACGGCACCCAACGGTACACAACGGAAGTGGTTATAGAAGACATGATTATTCTGGACTCCCGTCGCCGTCAGATGATCAGACTGATGAGGACAAAAAACCAAAGGAAAAACCCCTCGACTCCGCTCGGGGTGAGTCAGATGTCAATGAGGATGTCAATCCTGATGACATTCCGTTTTAAAAAGGAAACGGTATTTACGCAGTTGACACAATGACTTTATTGTCATTGCGAGTCCCGCTTAGGCGGGGCGAAGCAATCTTTATAATAAAGATCGCGTCGCTTCGCTCGCGATGACAATTCGTATAAATTCGTTCATTTTTTATATATGTTATACCAACGACGCAATCAAAAAGTTCGGCCTGTAGCTCGGGACTGTCCGTTTTGCCATCAAAAATCAGAGCCGGATTATAAGGAAATCAATATAATATCCCGGTATCTTTCCGAACGGGGAAAACTTCTTCCCCAGACCCGTACAGGACTGTGCAGTTTTCATCAGCGAAAAGTAACCCAGGAAGTCAAACGGGCCCGGCACGTCGCTCTATTGCCGTTTGTCGTAAGAGCATAACAGTAATCCGACAAATCCGACAAATAACCAAATCCGACAAATCAATGATTTAATAATTAAATAATTTAATCATTAGTCCATTCATTTGTAGTATTTGTGGCATTTGTAGATTTGTAGATTTATCCATCATGTCCCTGCCATCTTTTTCATTCAGAAAAATTCTTCTTTCTCTAGCCATTCTTTTCCTGGTTGGAACAATCGGCTATAAACTGGGAGAACGGAAGGCTCTCCAGGTCGTACCCATCCTTCTTAAACCGATCCGAAACAGAGAGCAGCCTGCCAATCAAACGTTTGTTGACTTTTCCCTGTTTTGGGATGTGTGGGGGAGGCTGCAGCGATTCTATATTGACGCAGCCAATATAGATACGCAGAAAATGATCTGGGGTGCTATTTCGGGAGCCGTCAATTCACTGGATGACCCGTATACGGTATTTTTGCCTCCGAAAGAAAACAAAGAATTCAAAGAAGATCTCGGTGGGACGTTTGAGGGGATCGGGGCGCAACTGGATATGAAAGAAGGACGGCTCATTATCGTTGCACCGCTTAAAGGGACGCCTGCCCAGCGTGCAGGACTCAAACCGTTTGACTGGATTTTGAAAGTAGACGGTGAGGATACTATCAACTGGACGCTTGCTCAGGCTGTTGCAAAAATCCGTGGACCCAAAGGATCCAGCGTCAAACTGACCATTCTTCATGAGAAGGCCGAAAAACCGGAAGAAGTAACGATCGTACGGGACGGTATCCTCGTTCCTTCTGTTGAGTACTGGATGAAATCCATCAATACGATTTCTGAGATTTCCGGCACCACGTCATCAGCCAGACTCCGTACCGAAGAAATTGCCTATCTCAAGCTGTCCCGCTTCGGCGATAGGACCAATGAGGAATGGCTCAAAGCCGTTGCAGATATCGCTAAATCCTGGAAGATAAAGGATGTGAAAGGACTGGTACTGGATCTTCGGAATAATCCGGGCGGATACCTGGACGGGTCGGTGTTTATCACATCGGAATTTTTGAAAAACGGACTGATTGTTACACAGACCAACAGCGACGGGACACAACAGGACTACTCCGTTGACCGCAAAGGACAGCTGTTTGATATTCCGCTTGTTGTTCTTATCAATAAAGGAAGCGCGTCAGCATCCGAAATTGTGGCAGGCGCTATCCGGGATTATAACCGCGGGACGATTGTCGGGGAGACATCATTTGGCAAAGGATCGGTCCAAACGCCCCAGGAGCTTGAGGGCGGAGCAAGTGTCCACATAACGACAGGCAAATGGCTTCTTCCTAAAGGGGACTGGATACACAAGAAAGGTATCACACCCTCTGTTGAGGTCACGATGAATGGGGGAACGGAAGCAACAAGCGACGCCCAGCTGATAAGAGCAATTGAAGTGCTGCTGCAGTAAAGAAATCATCAACGAATTACGAATAAATCCTACGAATAAACGAATAATCAACATATTTTAATTCGTATATTCGTACAAATTCGCTATTCGTTGATATAGTATTACACTTGTGAGCTAAGAAGTGCTTCGGTGATCTTTTGCATTTTTCCGTCCATGATTCCGTTGATATTGTGGAATGATTTGTTTATCCGGTGATCGGTGACGCGGTCCTGGGGAAAATTATACGTCCGGATTTTTTCCGCGCGCATGCCCCGTCCGATAATACTTCGGGCAGCACCCAATGTTTGCTCCTGTTTCTTTTCCTCAAGTTCCCAGAGTTTAGAACGAAGCATGGAGAGTGCCACCTGCCTGTTTTGAAACTGGTCCCGTTCAGTTTGGCAGGTTACAACGATATTCGTCGGTTTGTGACGTAATCGAACAGCTGAGGAGACTTTATTAACATTTTGTCCGCCTTTCCCGCCTGAGCGGAAAAAGTCCCATTCCAGATCTTCATTTCTGATCGTAACTTCCTGTTCAGGAATTTCCGGAAGCACGGCAACGGTGGCCGTAGAAGTGTGGATTCGCCCCTGGCGTTCTGTCGTCGGCACACGCTGGACCCGATGCGTGCCGGCTTCGTATTGAAGTTTGGTAAATGCGTCTTCGCCTTTGACCCGAATAACAGTATCTCCCAGTTCCTCTATTTTCCATCCGAGAATATTTGCGTAGCGCGTATACATGCGCATGAGCTCACCAGCCCAAAGCTTGGCCTCATTTCCGCCTATTTGTATTCATACAGTTTGTTCACTCCACACTTCGGCATTGATGGTTGCTAAACTCGCGGACTCGTTAAGCACCCATTCAAGCCTCATCACCTCCTGTGCCTTGACGAAACTCCATGATTGCAATGTTGGTATTCATATATATTTCAAATTTCAAATCTCAAGCACCAAATCACAACCAAATCTCAAATAATTAAATTCAAAACGTTTAACATTTGAATATTAAAATTTCTTTGGAATTTGTGATTTGTGATTTAGGATTTCTTGGATTGCTACCGCAATCCAAGCAGCATTTCTTTGAGGGATTTTTGGGACCGGAGCTTTTCTTCTTTTTCCTTTTGCTTTTTCTTTCTTTCAGCCAGCGCCGAGGCCATGGAATCAGCTTTTTTCTGCATTTTTTGAAATTTTTCTACCCTGCCCAACGTATCGACATATTTCATCTCACCGGTAAAATAGGGGTGGCATTTATTGCAGATGTCGAGTTTTAACAAAGGTTTGGCAGCGCCCACGGTAAACGTGTTGCCGCACGCGCACGTTACCACCGCTTCTTCATACCACTGAATTTGGGTTTTGGTATCCATACAAGGGTCATTTTACCATAAAACAGAGGTGAGGGGAATGGTGAAGAAAAAGATTAGTTGTCATGCCGGACTTGATCCGGCATCTTTAAGATTCCGGCCTGCCTCGCCACAAACGCCGAGTCAAGGCGGGCTCGGGGGCCGGAATGACAAAATCATTGTTTCCTCAGTTTGTGGAATGGGTGATAGTGGATCCTTCTTTCGGCAATAAATATACCCCCGAAGATACATAGTGCACCGATGATAAAAGGAATCGTGATCGGCTCGTGGAGCATGAAGAATGCCAGGATCGTTCCTGCTACCGGATCGATGTACGTGAATATTGAAGATTCACTGGCTGAAATTTTTGAAAGTCCGTAGGCAAACAGGCTGAACGCTATGGTGCTGGAAAAAACCGATCCGAATGCTATACCCGCAAATCCTTTTATATCAATTGCCTGATAGAGGAGCGGGTTTCGTCCAAACTCAAAGGTAGCAAGGGGCAGAAATGATAATCCGCCTATGATAAATGCCCAGAACGTCAAAACAAGGGGATTCTGGTCATGAAAAAGTCTTCGTCCGGTGAGGGTCGCAAGAACTGCAAACACTGTTGCAAGGACGAGATATAGATTGCCGATAAAATTTCCGTCAAGACCGTTATAATATATAGGTTCAAATACGATTGCAGCAACACCGATCGTGCCGACTACCATACCGATTATTTTTCTTTTTGTTACTGTTTCATCCAAAAGAAATGGCGCTACGAGAAAAATAAGAAGGGGTTGAGCAGATGCGATAACAGGAGCATTAAGAGAGAGAGTTAACTGAAGTCCAAGAAAGAAAAAAATAATGTTTAAGGTGATTCCGGTAAGCGAATACCAGAATAGTTTAAACCAGTGTTTTTTGTTGAGTGTCGGGATAGCACATTGTTTTGTTGCGATTAGGTATACTCCCAAGAAAATACTTGCCAGGAAGAACCGCCAGAATGCCAAAGTGAATGGAGGAATATTGGTAAGCGACCATTTGAAAATCGGGGAGGCACATCCCCAGATGATATTGGCGATGATAAGAGCTAAGATTCCTTTTTGGACAGAGTTCACGTTTGATTTTAATAAGGCCTCGCCTTGCAGTACGCAAGGCGAGGCCTTGCGAAATACCCAAAGCAAATTCCTTTAGATTCCTTTCAATTCCTTTACTATTTCTTCAACAGGAATGATTTTTGATGTTCTCTCTTTCATATTTTTCAACTGGACTGTTTTATTTTTCACTTCCTCCGGTCCCTGGATGATGACAAAGGAGATTCCTTTTTTATCCGCATACTTTAATTGTTTTTCGAGTCTTACGGATGGATCAGGATATAATTCTGTTGATACTCCCGCGTTTCTTAACAATGCACTCGTTTGTATCGCCGTATTCCATATATCAGGGATAAACACCGTTACCAGAACCTTTATGTTTTCAAGAATTGCCGGCAAGAGTCCGCACGTTTCAATCGCCTCCAGTGTCCGATCAAAGCCGAACGCGATACCCGTTGCAGGGATATCTCTTCCGGTGATGCGTTTCATCATTCCATCATAGCGTTCTCCACCGCCGACTGATCCGGCTTGATACTCAGGAATGACAATTTCCCATATTGGCCCTTGTGAGTAGGAGAATGACCGAGCAAGCGTTGGAGCGAATTGATAATTATTCTCCGAAAAACCATAGTTTTTAAGATAAGAAAATATACTACTGATTGTTTCATCAGGATTAAGATTTTTTACATAGGTCAGGTATTCAAGTGCTTTTTCTTTCGCAATTCCTTTTTGAACCATATCAGCAATGACGCCATCTTCACCAATCTTTTTCAGTTTATCAATTGCAACGAGCGCTTCGTACGGAAATCCTTTCATAAGATCACGATTATTGACCAGAATAATGACATTTTTAAATCCAAGTTTTTGATAAATATCGATATTGGATGCTATGACTTCGGCGTCCGCTAAGGGTGATGCGATACCGAATATGTCAATGTCAAATTGCGTAAATTCGCGATACCGTCCTTTTTGCGGTTTTTCCGCCCGAAACGTTGACTGGATTTGATATCTCCTAAAAGGAAATACGAGCTTGTCAGCATACTGACCAATAACTCGGCACGTGGGCACAGTTTGATCATAGCGTAGCGCTACTTTTCTTCCCCCTTGATCCGTAAATGAGAAGAAAAGTTTTTCGTCTTCGCCAATTTCTCCGGCAAAAAGCTCGAGGGGTTCAAGGGTTGGGGTTTCCAGCGGTTCATATCCCCATGCCTCTGTATACTCGATGAGTTTGTTTTTAAGCCAATTTCGTTTTCTTGCCTCTTCAGGCAGAAAGTCCCGAAATCCTTTGAGCGTTTGAATAGTTGTATTCATAGATTACCTTTCATAGTAACAAGTTTTCTAATTCTATACAATGGTTTTATGCATTTTCTAGGATATTTGTTATACATATATCCTGCCCGGCAAAGAACGGATCCGCTTCTCCGTTTCGTTTAGCCCATGCAAATGCATTCATCCGGCATCCACCCATACATAAGGGTTGATATTCGCACGAATCACGTGCACACATACCCCGTAGATTGTTTCGTAATGCGTCACCTGTAATTGCAGGTTTGGTATATGTTATAGATCCGTCCTTGTAGTATCCAACACACGCTTCGTCAAATGACAGTCCAATAAAACAAGAATATGCTTTTTTTGTAGCCAGTGAAATTCCTACGAACTGACGGTCTAGCATCATGCAGAAATATTTGCTTTTTGGAGTATTCGTATCAATTCCAGCTAACTGCTGATATATTGACGAACCAAAAAAATTCGGTCCGAATGATCCGCCGAATAACGTCAATTTCATTTTATTCCCAACCAATTTTCTCGATCTATTGAGATTTTCCAGGAATCGTACTGTCCCTTCCTGAGTTAGAAAATATTCATTTGGGAGTGATTGAGCATTACCAAAAGGACGCACGCGTAAAAACTGGATATTCTCAACGCCGATATTTCCCAGTCGTATAACAGTGCTTTCAATGTCGTCAACGTTCCGGGCAAAGATTGGCATGAATGTGCTCACTTCAAATCCATTACGAATTGCCAGAGCGACATTTGATATGAGTTGTTCATATTCATCAGGATTATTTCTCGTATATGCTGCATATGATTCTTTTCCTCCGGGAACAGTAATAACGAGCTTTTTCATATTCGCTTTTTTTAGAGACTCAATGACTCCTTCTTTATTAAGAATTCTTCCGTTGGTTAGTGTCCGGGATATGTCCTGGTCTGCCATGACAGGCAAAACCGATAACGCCGTTGTTATTTCTTTAGGATACATCGCAAGGCTTGAAGGATCAGGTTCTCCCAGTGCCTTAATCATGCCGCGTAATTCTTGAAATGTATCATTTGTTAATCTCACAAATCCGGGTCCTCCGGATTCATTAAAGAAACACGCAGTACACGATTGGTTACACGGAGTTTCAATGAGTATATCCCGAATCTGTGTTTTAGGTTTCTGTTCCATAACAGACAACAGCGCTTCCTTGGACGGTAACTTTGTCGCGCGCTGTATCCGTTCATCGAGCGTTCCTGAGTTTGTTAGAAAAGTATCTAAATATTGTTCTTTCATAAAATTTGTCTCCTATACCATTTTTTCCACAATGCCAACCGTACGGATGGAATAATAATACCAATGTGATTGGGTTCTCTGGGTTTTCATACAAAGTAATTATATCATATGGTTAGAACTTCAACAACTCACGTTTCATTATTGAATTTAACAGTGAATAGAAGAGCATTGTATTCACTTTATTTATGACTCGGATATTTTTGATTGGATTGTCTGCTTGTACGATTTTTCCTCTGTTTTTTCCTTTTTGAATGACAGTACATGATTGACGTTTTGTAAATGAAGCAATGGATGGATTTATTATGACGGAGGCGGCAAGCGGGTCATAAAAATATTGAAAATCGTTTTGGTTGTTTTTGATAATTTTTTTTATGATTATTCCATACGGATTATCCGGGATTTTGAGTGATTGCGTTTTGTCGAAAGCAAGTTGTCTGCAACCATCAAGAGAAACTAGTTTAATCGGAATTGACGATGAACAAACGATAGATGCTGCTTTTGGATCAAGAAAGAAATTATATTCCGATACGAAATCAGGCCCGACATTCCCTTTTGTCTGTACGGCTCCACCCATGATAATAAGCTGAGCAATCTTTTTTTCAAACGCC
>Ga0075777_128_pt1 | contig 10783 bp, 9 predicted proteins | sample RifGroC1_FD_67870 | JGI IMG/M metagenome (GOLD analysis project Ga0075777, IMG submission 67870) | Microgenomates bacterium GW2011_GWC1_43_11 | reverse complement strand
GAATTTCGGATTTCGTGCTTCGGATTTATGTTTCTTTAATCTCAATCACTCCATTCGGGCATGCGGCGGCGGCTTCCTTCGCAGATTTCCAATCATTTTTATTCCACGTTTTCGGATTTTTTTTCAACGTTACAACCCCGGTTTCAATAGTAAATAAATCAGGAGCGATAGATGCGCATAAGCCACAGCTGATGCATTTATCTTTGTGAAGAATAACATTCATATATCCTCCTTCACCCGCGTGCCGCCGGCAAAGCCTTTGGCGACGCACGGCCATAGCTTCCTAGCGTAGGTGGGCTTTACCCCTCGTATCCGCCAGCTGGCGGAGAAGTGGGTTACTGCAAACGTTTTGTATTGATATTGTACCGTTTACACCACTGGGTCCCGTTGGTCATATCCGTACACACCAATAGTGACGCTTTTGCGCTTAACCCATAATGCGGTGTGCATACTCCGTGGCTGCAGGTACCGAAGTACAAATCTCGGCTGTCAGTTGTCTGTCCTGATACATTAATCGAACCCATTGCACCCTGGGGAATTTCCCAGGAGGAGTAGCTTAATTCATAGGTGACACTTTTGACGTTTGATAGATTCATGAGGGACAGCGTTATGCTGTGCGTGTTTGGAGAAACAGAAGCCGAGGAATAGGAAACGCCGGTTTTAGCTGCCCTCGGTTTTCGGACACGGACTTTTGCTGCATACACCGAAGGAGTGAGGAGTAAAGAGGTAAGCGTTAAGAGAAAAAGAATAATAAAAAGTTGTTTCATGGAGGTTATTATACCCTCCGCAAAAAAGATTTGCTACGGGTATGACCCTTTCTAAACTGTTCTGACCTAGCTCGGAACGAGTAAGAAAGGGTACATATACGGAATCAGGAAAATTTGGTAGAATAGGAACGTATGACAAAGAAAAAGAAGCTTATTATTGCCGGAATTATTTTTGGCTTATTCATTGTGATCGGTATTCTTTTTTCCAACCGGCAGCGTCTTTTTCCTCCAAAAAATGTGCAAAAGACAACAGACCTCAGCCTCACCCCGACACCGAAAGAAGAATTAATTGCATGGGATGATCCTGCCGGATTTTCATTCCAGTATCCAAAAGGATTAACAGTGGACAAGCACGATGAGGATCAGGAGAATTATGCTCATGTGGAACTGACACATACCGATCACAAAGGAAGCGTTATTATCTGGGCAAAAGATACGACAGCTACCACAATTAGTCAGTGGCTCAAAAACGAAAAGAGCCTGAAAGATGCAGCAAGCGTTGATACGACACTCGGGGGGAATGTTGCAAAGAAAGTGATGGTCAAAGAGCCAAAGAAAAAACAAATTACTGCAACATTAGATGAAGATATAGTAGTAATGGTCGAAACAGACCTTGAGGACCAAGAATTCTGGCAGAGCGTCAATGATACGATCGTCAAAAGTTTTTCCTTCAGCATCTCTTCAAAAGATGAGACAGCCGGTACCGCATCTTCCGGTGAAGCACCTCCTGCCCAAGCTGACGAAGAAGAAAGCGTGGAGTAAAAAAATTGTTACATTATTACATTGTTTATGGTGGCTAGCTGGACTTACGCAATGCCTTGTTGATTACCTTGTCATTGCGAGCCATTCTTATGGCGAAGCAATCCCTATAATACTAAAGATTGCCGCGTCTCCCGACGTCACGTCGGGATCCTCGCAATGACACGCAACGAAGTTTCGAGATGACTTCTCGTTGAAAAGAGAACTATACATACCCATAAATACCCATTGACAGGATGCGATACCCATGGTATAAATACAACTCTTATTATAGGACTTACCGGGTAAAATCGGTAAAAAAGACCACCTGCTGCCCAAAAGTACTGGTGGTCACGTTTTTTTAAAGGTCATGCCATGAATATCGACAGTAATCTTATAACAGTAAAAGAAACAGCCGGTTACCTCAAACTCAATCCTCTCACGGTCTATGACTATATCCATAGCGGAAAACTGCGTGCTGTCAAATTCGGACGGTATTACCGGATAGACAAAATTGATCTGGTACATTTTATCAACAAACATAAAACCTGCCTCAAAATTCCATGAAACCTGACGGACTCTCCATTATCATTCCTACGTATAACGAAGCTTCAAACATAGACGCTCTCCTTACGCGTATCAGAGAGGTCATGAAAAAGAATCCTATAGCCTACGAGATCATCATTATTGATGATCATTCGAAAGACCGGATAGAGGATCACATAAAACAGTTCGATAAAACCACACCTCTTCGATTTTTCCTCAAAAATGGGAAAAAGGGGAAAGGGTATTCCATTATGGAAGGATACCAGCGCACATCCTACGAGTACATCGCAATGCTTGATGCGGATCTTCAGTATCCTCCGGAAATTATTCCTGAGTTGTATACACAAGCACAAACATACGGTTTTGCCGTCGCAAACCGGAAAACGTACCAAAGCTCTTTTTTCCGGAAAATCGCATCAAGACTGAATGCTTTTGTCTTCGGCCGGATCCTTTTAAAGCTCAAATCCGATGTCCAGTCGGGACTCAAAATTTTCAGACGGGAAGTTTTTGAACACCTCAATCCCCGGCTGGTGTCTTCATGGGGTATTGATATTCCGCTTATTTTCACAGCCCGTGAACTGGGACTAAGCGAGGGGAGAGTGGATATTGACTTCCGCCCCAGGGAAGACGGCGTATCCAAAGTAGGGTTCCTGTCAACTGCCCGGGACATCGCAACCGGTGCCTTAAAAACAAAGTTTGCCAAAAGAAGGATTTACCATCTGAATCCCGAGGGTGAGGATTCAATGCTCGGATCCGGATTTGCGTATAAACGCAAACGCTTCATCACGCACACGACCCTCCCGCACCACCAGTCTGCGCTTGTTACTTTCACCCTGTGGCAGAAGGCTGTGGTGATTGGGGCTATCGGGCTTCTGGCTTTCGGCTTTCTCACAAATCCGTACCAAACAGCCATCGTGTTCGTTGGGCTTTTAAGCACAATCTATTTTTTGGACGTGCTGTTTAATCTCTATGTCCTTTTGAAAAGTCTTCACTTCCCTCCGGAAATCAAAATAAGCGATGAGGAGCTGGGAAACATTGACGAGAAAAGACTTCCTCTGTATACCATCCTGTGTCCTTTATACCGTGAAGCCCGGGTTTTGCCGCAGTTTATCAAGGCCATAGGAGAGCTTGACTGGCCAAAGGATAAGCTTGAGGTGCTTCTCCTTTTAGAGGAAAACGATGAGTCAACAATTGAGGCAGCGGAAAAACTTGATTTACCCGCCTGTTTCAAAATAGTTGTCGTTCCTCATTCCATGCCAAAGACTAAACCAAAAGCCTGCAATTACGGCCTGACGATGGCCAAAGGGGAATATATCGTCGTCTATGATGCTGAGGATAAGCCCGAAGCCTCGCAGCTTAAAAAAGCATACCTGGCGTTTGCTAAAACTCCGAAAAATGTTGCGTGCCTTCAGGCCAAGCTCAATTACTACAATCCCCGCCACAACCTCCTTACGAGGTTTTTTACTGCCGAGTACTCGCTCTGGTTTGACGTCATCCTTCCGGGTCTTCAGTCCATAGATACGATGATACCCCTGGGAGGCACGAGCAACCATTTCCGTACCAGCGAACTCCTCCTCTTACATGGATGGGATCCGTTCAATGTCACTGAGGACTGCGATTTGGGTACACGGCTTTTCAAGGCAGGGTATAAAACTGCAATTGTAGATACGATTACGCTTGAGGAAGCAAACAGCAACGTGAAAAATTGGCTGCGCCAGCGCTCCCGCTGGATCAAAGGATACCTCCAGACGTACCTCGTGCACATGAGAAATCCACTGTCATTCATCGCTCAGCACGGCTCCCATGCGTTCATATTCCAACTCGTAGTAGGAGGGAAAATCGCTTTCATGTTTATCAACCCAATTCTTTGGGTGGTTACTATTTCCTATTTTACGCTGTATGCCATTGTAGGCCCGACCATAGAATCCCTTTTTCCCGCAGTCATTTTTTATATAGCTGCCTTTGCACTTGTGGCCGGCAATTTTATCTGTCTTTACAACTACATGATAGGGTGCGCCAAACGGGATCATTGGGACCTGATTAAATACATTTTCTTCGTGCCGTTTTACTGGCTCATGATAAGTGTAGGAGCCGTCATTGCTCTATTCCAGCTTTTTGTAAAGCCCCATTACTGGGAAAAAACCATCCACGGATTTCATATCGATGACAAAGAGGCAGAGTCAGCCAAAGACATGACAACAATACAGCCTCAACGGGTAAAGAGGATGAACATCCGACAGCTCTCGGAATTTATGAGCTCACCGATGATCAGCGGGAGCATTCTGGTTGCCGCATCCTTGTTTGGAAATTTCTGTAATTATCTCTATAACGCGTACCTCGGAAGGAACGTAAACCTGGAGGACTTCGGTGTCATTACACTTATCGGAAGTTTCATCTACATATCCGGGGTTCCGATGGGTGCTCTGTCCCGTGCAGTGACGTATAAAAGCGCCCTCTTGTTTGGCAAATATGATACAGCGATACAGGATTTTTGGCGTATCATCCGGAAAAAGAGCTATATCCTTGCTTTGGGGATTGCTGCTGTCTGGTTAGCTCTCCTCCCTTCCTTGCAGCTCTTTTTCCATATCGACAGCATTATTCCTTTACTTCTCTTCACGCCTGTCTGGGTGATAGGGACTTTAGCGTCCGTGGACGGAGGATTTTTGGGAGGAAACCTTCGGTTTGGGACGCTCGCAGTACTCGTCGTTGCGGAAGCCTTGTCCAAATTGGTGTTCAGTATTGCTTTTGTTGAGTATGGGCTGGTGGAGTATGTCTACGCAGCTATTCCTCTTTCCATGACCGTATCGTTTGCCATCGGGTGGTGGAGTGCGGTCAATACCCGTGGAAAACCAATTGTCTTTGAGGACAAAGTACACGCGCTCGCGTTCCCCAAAAAATTCTTTGCAACGTCCATCCTGGCAACGCTTACCGGTATCACATACATGAGTCTGGATGTGATGTTGGCCAAACATTACCTCGCCCCCGGGGACGCCGGAACCTATGGGTTTCTTTCCCTCACCGGGAAAATGGTCTATTTCTTAGGTTCGCTTTTCAGCCAGTTTACCATCCCCATGGTGAGCCGGGAAATAGGAAGGAACAAAAAACCGGAACAATTATTTGCCAAAATACTGATACTCGTCCTTCTCGTAAACTTTTTTGCATTTACCATTTTCGGTCTTTTGGGAGACATCACCATTCCGTTTTTGTGGGGAAGAAACGCAACAGCTGTGATTCCACACCTCTCTCTCTACGCGTTTGCGATGGTTACGTTCAGCATAAGCTCCCTTTTCATCACATACCATCAGGTGCGCGGAGAGTACCTGTTTCCTGTAGTCGGATTTCTTTTCGGACTTACAGAGATTGCGGGAATATCGCTGCATCACGGGAGCATTGAGGCGATTACGGATGTTGTTGCGCTCTCCGGCGTTGCCAGTCTTTTTGGTATTTTGCTTCTGGACCGTCTGTACGGGACACTCATTATAGTCTATTGGAATAGTATTGATTTTTTCGGTCTTTTCGGAAGGCTGCCAATTAAGGAAAAACTCCCAGGGGGGAGACTCCGCATTCTTATTTTCAACTGGCGGGATATACGGCATATCTGGTCAGGTGGAGCGGAGGTTTATGTCCACGAGCTTGCCAAGCGTTGGGTGAAGATGGGGCATGTTGTGACGATTTTTTGCGGAAATGACGGGAAAAGTTTGCGCCGTGAGACGATAGACGGAGTACGCATCATCCGCCGGGGTGGATTTTATCTGGTGTACGTGTGGGCATATCTCTACTACATGTACCGGCTATCCGGCAACTATGATGTCATCATTGACTCGGAAAACGGCCTTCCGTTTTTCACGCCGTTCTATGCACGGGAAAAAGTATTTCTTCTTATCCATCACGTGCATCAGGAAGTGTTCCGGAAACGGCTCCTGCCTCCGTTTTCGTGGATTGCTATGATTTTGGAAAAGCGGCTCATGCCGATTGCGTATAGGAATACCGAGGTCATTACCATATCGCCATCCTCTAAAACCGACATTCTGGATCACAAACTGACCAAAAAAGAGCCGCATATCGTCTATAGCGGTGTTGATCTTTCCCTTTGCAAACCCGGAGAGAAAAGCGCGCGTCCCATGGTTCTCTATCTCGGAAGGCTCACGGGCCTCAAAAGCCTGTCAGTCCTTATCAATGCAGCCAAAAAAATTATCAGTCGTATTCCGGAGGTGCGGATTGTGATAGCCGGCGACGGTCCTGACAGGCCAAGGCTTGTCAAACTCGTACAAAAATTACATTTAGAAGATGTCATTACCTTCCGGGGCCATGTGTCTGAAAAAGAGAAAGTCGAGCTGTACCAGCGCGCGTGGGTATTTGTCAATCCTTCGGTGATTGAAGGTTGGGGGATAACAACGATTGAAGCCAATGCCTGCGGGACGCCGGTGGTTGCTTCAAACGTCCAAGGCCTGCGGGATGCGGTACACAATCCCCACAGCGGAGTCCTTGTGCCGTACGGCAACGCGGATGAACTTGGAAGAAGCGTTGTGCGGATACTGAAAGATACGAGACTCCGGAATAAAATGTCCCGCGAGTCTGTTAAATGGGCAAGAAAATTTGATTGGGAAAGAAGCGCACAGGACTTTATCGGTTACATCACCGTAATCCTGCAACAGGGAGCAAGACCTATTGTTTTTCAAGGGAAAGGAGCTTCCTTCACGGAAGCGTAAAACATATGAAAAAAACCAACCTTTCAGTCGGCATCGCTGCCTATAACGAAGAAAAAAATATTAAGAATATTTTAGCTGATATTCTTAAACAAAAACAGGAAGGGTGTCTTTCCTTTAAGCATTTAATAAATTTTAATTTAGCTAAAGTATTAAGAAAGACTAAACCATGAAGACTAAAAGACCTCTAACCATTTGTGTTTTTGGAAGTTATGACGAGAAAGTACTAAGCACAGCCCTTCTCTTATCAGGTTTAAGCTTATATGACCAAGGGCATAAGATCGTTTATGTCCACGAAAAACTTCCATCAGGAGCTGTCTATGACGCCAGCCACCTCGCTTTATTACATATTTATCAACGCACAATTAATAGATTAAAATCACTGGTTAAATTGACGCTAAGAATACCAGATATATTACAATGCGATGTGTTAGTTATCCTCCCTTTTGGTCTATTTGATTTAGTACTAGCGGCTCCTTATAAATATCTGTTAAGAAAAAAAGTTATTTATATACCACAAAATAGTCTCTATCATCTGTTGGTATATGCATATAAAAATCACTTAAATAGACAGAGAAAAATATTCATTCACTTAATCTATCTGATTGAACGATTTTTATTCCATATACCAAATTTAGTTGTCTTTAATACTAAGGCTGAGGTTAAATACTATACCAAACTATTCAATCTACCCAATCTCCATACAGCGGTTGTACCTTTAGGTGCCGACGATAGTATCTTTATTCCATCTGCTAGAAAGATTACCAACGAAACCTTTGAAATACTATTTTACGGTGAATATAACCTAACTCATGGTGTTGACATAATTGTTGGAACCGCTATTTTATTAAGAAAACACAAAAATATCCATTTTACCTTTATTGGCGAGGGGCGCACTAAACAAAAAATTGTCTCTATGGTAAGGCGCAGGAAGCTTAAAAACATTTCTTTTATTGGCTGGCTGAAACCACAAGAATTGGTTAAGCATATTCATAAAGCCGATGTAGTATTGGGAATGTTTAACAATGATGAGGCTTTAAATAGATTAATACCAAATAAGGTATATCAAGGTTTGGCTTGTGCTAAGTGTGTCATTACGGGGTCAAGTGCAGCAGTTAAAGAAGTGTTGAGACACAAAAAAGATATTTACTTGGTAAAACCATCAAGCCCAAAATCACTTGCCCAAGGCATACTTAATCTTAAGAGAAACAAACATTTAAGGGACAAACTAAAACAAAATGGTTATAAAACCTACGTAAAGAATTTTAGTCGTAAACCTACCGTGGAAAAGCTTTTATCAGAAATAGAAAGATTATTTACAAAATAGGAAACTATGAAAATTTGTTTATTTGGTACATACAATAATAATTACTCAAGAAATAGCTGTATCAGAGACGGGTTAAAACAACTTGGAGTGGATGTGACTGAAGCACACGTAAGCATTCCTACGGAGAGATTGGAATTACCAGAAGATTTTTCTCTACAAAAATCGTGGAAAAGGATGTGGAAAAAAATAGAAACCTCTTTTTTATTGCTCAAAAAATATCAGCAAGTATTTTCTAGCGATATTGTTCTTGTCTTGCATCCTGGACATCTTGACCTGCCGATAGCTTGGCTACTTTGCTTATTAGGGAAAAAGAAATTGTTTTTTGATACCAGTATATCCCCATATGACACCATGATAGTCGGCAGAAACATGGCTAAAATTAATTCTCCAAAGGAGAAAATACTAAAGTTTGCCGAAGCAATGTTGTTAAGATTGCCCTACAAGCTGTTTACTGACACTAAACTAATGAAAAGATTTATTGTCTCAAACTTTGGTATTAATGAGAAAAAAATATTTGTCGTTCCTCTTGGAGCAAACAATGCAATTTATAAACCAAAAAAAATAAAGAGAAGAAATGAAAAGACAGAAATTCTCTTTTTCGGTATGTATAATCCACTTCATGGCGCTCTATATATTCTCCAAGCCATCAGATTATTGAAAAACTATAAAAACTTATATTTTACATTAGTCGGAGATGGTCCATTGAAAAAAGAATTAATAGAATATGCCAAAAAACATCAATTAACAAATGTCTTTTTTAAGGGCTTTATGCCGGAAAATAAACTTGTTGATTATATTCAAAGATCTGACATTTTACTGGGAGTATTTTCAAACAACAAAATAATTCAAAGGGTAATTCCGAACAAAATTTTTGGCGCTTTAGCATGCCAAAAACCACTGATTACAGCCAGACAGCCAGTAATGCAGGAATTCTTTAAACATGAGAAGAATATATATTTTTGTAAACCAGAAGATTCAAAAAGTCTTGCCTTAGCAGTCATACACCTTTCAAGTGATAAAGATTTACAAAATAACTTAGCCAAAAACGGCTATCTTTTGTATATTAAAAACTTTACGCCAAAAAAGATAGGAAATGCCTTAATTAAAGGAATAACAAGCGGATAATTATGAAACAAAAAAATAAATTAACTATCTCTATTGGAACAACAGCATTTAATGAAGAAGGAAATATAAGGAATTTCCTCAATTCGGTCTGCGGTCAAAAGGAAAAAAATATTATCATTAAAGAAATTATTGTAATTTCTGATGGTAGTACTGATAATACAGTTAATGTCGTTAAAAAATATCAAGATAAACGAGTAAAATTAATTACTTCTCTCAAGCGACTAGGCAAACCGTCTCGACTTAATCAGTTATTTAGAAAATTTACCGGTGATCTATTAGTGTTCTTTGATTCAGATGTAATCCTCAAAGATACATTAGTGGTTGAGCGACTAGTAAGAAAATTTAAAACAGATGAAAATCTCGGGCTTGTCAGTGGCAATCCTATGCCTTTACCTGCCAGAACATTTATTGAAAAAGCTATTAACAATTTCTTGAATAACAGAGAGCGTTTGAAATCAGCATACAACTTTAAAAACAGCCCTTATGCCGTCCATGGTCGAACTATGGCATTCTCTAAAAAATTTATAAATGAATTAAACCTACCAGTTGATATTTTAGGAGACGATGGTTTTAGTTATTTACGTTGTAAGGAAAAAGGCTATAATTTTTGCTACCAAAAAAAAGCAGTGGTTTGGTTCCGTTCGCCACAAACCGTCAAAGATTATATCAATCAGGCAACCCGCTTTTTAGCAGGTACTCCCCAATTATATCAATATTTTGGCCATGATTTAGTCGACCAAGAGTACCAAGTTCCCAAGAGAATAAAAGTAAAAATGATGCTGCTTCAATTAAAAGATAATCCTCTAGGCTATTTTATCCTAAAGCTTCTTCATTTCTACTGTTTATGGAAAAGCAAATCATATTTAAAACAATTTAATATCAGGTGGTCGTCGGTCAGATCATCAAAACAATTGTATTAATAACTGTGTTTTATGAAAAAATTAATTATCGCCTTTCGCTATTTTAAATACAAAATATTTTCCAGGTTTTATCATCTGGGATGGAAAGTCATTTTTGAAAAAAACGTCATTCTACGCGGCGCAAAATACATGAAGATTGGCAATCACGTCAATTTTGATGCCAACAGCGTGATTTATGTTGTTAAGCATCCTAAATACGACACCAAAAAACCGCGCCTGATCATTGAAGACGAAGTAGGAATAGGCATCGGCGCTGTCATTCTAACAGTCAACTCTATCCATATAAAAAAGTGTGCAATGATTGGGCCCCACACCGTTATTGCTGATTACGATCATAGATATCAAGACGCCAACGTTTCAATAAAAAATCAAGGTTTGATAAATATAAAACCAGTGATCATTGAAGAAGGAGCTTGGATAGGCGCCAACGTTACTGTTTGCTCCGGAGTAACGATTGGTAAAAATTCGGTTATTGGCGCCAACAGTGTGGTGAAAAGTGATATTCCTGATTACTCAGTGGCTGTTGGCATACCTGCAAGCGTAATTAAAAAGTATGACCCTCAAAAAGGAAAGTGGGTAAAGGTAAGAAGAAAATGCAACTAAGAAAAATGAAAATAATATTTTCAACATACGACGATAAATACAACCCTCACT
>Ga0075777_114_pt1 | contig 16627 bp, 19 predicted proteins | sample RifGroC1_FD_67870 | JGI IMG/M metagenome (GOLD analysis project Ga0075777, IMG submission 67870) | Microgenomates bacterium GW2011_GWC1_43_11 | reverse complement strand
GGTTGTCTTGGGTGCATTGCGGTTCAATATAATGTGGTAGACTTATTGGTATGAAATCCTCCCGGATGTGGGTATGGGTGGGTATAGCGGTTATTATTCTTCTTTTTATTGGTATTACGGGGTGGGTGATAAGCGAACGGACAACGCCGCTCACCCTGACGCCTCTTTCCAATCTTCCTTTAAAAGAAAAGACTCTTGAAAAGTATACGATAGAGAATCTTGCCAAGCGTACCTTTACTCCAAGCCCGATTGTATTTGAAGAACCGATTGCGACGACGTCTTCCTTTACTGTCCTGCCGTTTTATTTTATGAGTGACCCCACTTCTCCCTCGACTTCGCTCGGGATTCGCGGGGCAGGCGGAAAAAGAGTAACAGGATTGGCACACGTGCCCAATGTACCGCTGGCGGAAAAACTTCCCGTTATTATTCAGTTTCGCGGATTTGCAGATCGGGAAGCCTACACCCCCGGACTGGGGACCAAACACAGCGCGGAAGTTTTTGCTGCAAATGGATTTGTATCCTTGGCTCCTGATTTTTTGGGGTATGGAGGATCCGACGCGGGCTCAACAAATGTGTTTGAGGACCGTTTTGAAACATACACGACTGCCCTTACCCTTCTTGCTTCCATCCCGACGATTTCATTCGTTGACCCGTCTCACGTATTTCTTTGGGGTCACAGCAACGGAGGACAGATTGCATTGACGGTTTTGACGATACTGGGAGAGAAAGGAACTGCGTACCCGGCATCCCTGTGGGCTCCCGTCACGAAAAAATTTCCCTACTCGATTCTTTACTATACCGATGAATTTGAGGATTATGGGAAAGGGCTTAGGCGCGAACTGGCAACATTTGAAAAAGACTACGATACGGACCAGTTCGCGTTTTCAAATTATCTTGACCGAATCAAAGCATCGATACTTTTCCATCAGGGAACAGATGATGAAGCAGTGCCTCTCAGGTGGAGTAGTGATTTTGTGAAAGACATGCAGAGCAGGGGAAAGACAATTCGATATTATACATACCCGGGGTCTGACCACAACCTGACGGTCGGCTGGAATACCGTGGTTTCCCGCGATGTGGAATTTTTCCGATCGAATACCCGTTAGCGGAACGTGACTGCTCCGCTGCAGCTTGCCGTTGTCCCTTCCTCATTTTTGACCGTCGTTACGAATGTAAGGGCTGTATTCTGAGGAATGTTTTCAACTGCTTTTGTCGTACATTTAAATGTCGTCCCGCCGCGTTCCGGAGATTGTACGACCGGTACGACTTTCGTTTCACGAATAATTGCCTCTTTGTCTTTTAGGAGGGTAAATTCACATTCAATTTGAGTTCCTGCGGATACATCACCGCCTTCAGCTGACAGGTAATATTTCGGCATACCGACGACCGGATTAAACCATTCGCTTTCGCAGACCAGTTTTGTGAGCGTCGGTTTGGTAACCACTTTATTTTCCGGAGTCGGGGACGCAGTTTCCTTCGGTTTGTTTTTTGGCCACATAAGGACGGCTGCAACAATGACCGCAACGACGATAATAGCACCGACGACATAGACGATAGAACCTTCTTCCTGGGTTTGAGAAACATCTTCTTTGTTTTCCATATAAAGATAACTATAAGAAGTCAAAAGAAAAATATCAAGAGGGAAAATTTGAAAAATATATTTGTTGTGCTGGGACCAGGATTCGAACCTGGGTAGCCGTTAAGGCGACAGTTTTACAGACTGTTGCGATTGTCCACTCCGCCATCCCAGCAAGAGTAAGCCTTCTTAATTATATCGGAATTGAATTGGTGTAACAATGGTATAATGGATTTGTAAATCGACGTAACGACCTGCCCACCGAAGCTTTAGCGAAGGCGGGTGTACCTAAATTATGCCAGGTAGTGAAGTTTCGACACGCTTTTATCTTTGCTGAAAATAGATGCTATCTGGTTATAGAAAAGAATGTATTCCTTTATAAGGAAGAATATTGAGGTCTCGACAGCGTTAAGGCAAAGGTCGAAACTCTACTACCTGGTATGCTTACCGGCATTCGATTGAAAGAAAAAACAAAACCGTATGCAAAACGGATCGAGGGAATTGCGCATCCCATCCGGTTGTCAATTCTCTACCTTTTGGCCTTTAAGGACTTTCCTCTGCATGAAATTGCAGAAAACCTCGATTATCCGCAAAACCTCGTCAGCCACCATATCTCTACACTTCTGTCATCCGGCTGGGTAGAGAAGAAAAAGTGGAGACGGTATATGTATTATCACCTGAAAACCCGGATGCTGTTTGACTGGTACCGGCTATTTGCCGGCACGCCTTTGGAGAAAGAGGTCATCAGCAAAAAACTAGCTTCAAAAGGCCAGTCCGTCGGCTGACGGATTGTGAAGCTAAAAAATAAAAATTATTTAGAGTTTATCTTCTTGGTCAGGACAGAGAGTGTTTTCGTTTCCAACACATGCAACAGATTGTCCTTGAGCTCCTCTTATGTCAACTGGGATTTGATGGTCACAAATAAAATTGGGGACTACAGATCCATTAAGCGTTAATAGCTTTTTTTCTATAAGTTTTCGTATCGTATCGCATCCTTCTAAAGGTGTTAGATGACTGCATTCAATTTTCATATTTTTAAGCACCCGGTTTAATTCTGAGTAATCCGTCTCTTACCTTTTGAATTCCCTTTTTATTTTTATGACTTGTGTGACAATTGAGACATAACGGAAGTGAGCCATCAGGAAGTCGAGCTTCGGGCGCTTCACAGAAATAGAGTGTTCCAGAGTCATCATCTATGACTAAACAATGGTCATGAGGTCCTTTTATTTCACCTCCTGGTATTTCGGGGGTGTCACACACAACATCACAATCTGCAAAAGGAAAATCTTCATGTGGCGGTCTTAGGTTTCTTGATTGCTTACGTAGTTCGTTAGCCTCCTGTATTGGAAGGGCATAACGAAGCGCTTGTGCTATTGCTTCCGGTGTATCTTTTAGGTAACCTTGTGCTATTAGATCTTGAATATTTGCCTGAGCTTTTTTTTCAATAAACTCATCAAATTCTTTGGTATGAGACATAGTCTGTTAATATGGGCAAGAGTTAGGATTAAGCTTACTGTGTTTACCCGCCTTCGTATACTTGAGCCCTTCCAGAGAGTCGAACTCTAATCAGCGGTTTATCCCAGTATTTTCAGCCGACGCGTAAATTGAGCCGACTGTCGGATTCGGACCGACGACCTACTGTTTACAAAACAGTTGCTCTTCCGCTGAGCTAAGTCGGCTTGAAAATACGGGACCCCGCACTTCTAATCCAAATTTTACCAAATTTGGTAAGAAAGTGCTGGGACAAAACCGTCGCTCTACCGTTGAGCTAGAAGGGCGTGATTCGTTTATTAGCAACTCCGGTTATTTAGTAATTTAGTATGTAATTACCTTCCTTGCTCCTCTTGTTTGGGTTTTTCAGGACTTGCCAGATTTGCCGGACTTACTTGTCTTGCTACGTAACTTCTATAGCTGTAATTATAGCAATGGTACTAATGAACAACAATAAGACGGGAATTAGCTGAAAGAGGAAAGTGAAAGTAGAATAATACCGGCTGTGTGTAAGGTTAAAGTATTTTCCCCAATTTCAAAAAAATTGGTTGGACTGGTCATGTACCCTCAGGCAACGCGACACTGTTGTCCTGTTTCTCCCGCCAAATATGGTGGGAAATACCTCATGTGATGAGAATTCTGTGGAGGAAAATATTCTTCACACCTCCCACACAAGCCGTTTTAAGCATAGAACACCCGGAGGGGAGTTGTCAAGATAGAGATTTGGGGCGTCAGAATAGGATAAATTGTTATTTCGTCAGACCGGTACGATAAAATATACTCTATTGATCCAGTGCTCACCTTTCCCGTGGAATGTCAGACATTCATTCCGTGTTTCAAAATGGACAGTCGATTCGTCCGTGTTGATGATATGGTCCGAGGTGACGGAGATGCCATTCGTCTATTGACATACAGATCATTCTTCCGTATATTTTGAGTCTTATAGAAAGGAGAGATTATTTATGGAACAAGGAAAAAGATTAGGATTTTTAACACTGTGTGCTGACCGCAGATTTCATAAAAAAGCGGAAGAAAAATTCCAGGAATTAACAGGTCTAGAACCGGAAGAGTATTGGATTGAAGCAGCAGCAGGGGGTACGCCGGGTATTGAAACAGCAAAAACTGCTGATTATGCTTACGGACACGGAGGTGCACGCTTGATGGGATGGGCTGCACACGGAGATAATTGCGGTGGTTTTCCTAGTGTAACAACCGAGGAAATGGAAGAGAAATTATTAAAAGCAATAGAGAAACGAAAAAAACAGTATCCCCAAGCAAGACATTTCCGCATTTTTTCTACAGAGCAAGGGACCAAAGGAGAAGAAATATAATATCACTTTTTGATTAAATAATAAGAGTGTGGGGGAGAAGGAGATTAAGGATTAGATTTATCATCGGTTGAATCAGTGATAGCACCGGGGAAGAGCCAAAGAGGGGAAAGACAAGCACAAATATCATGATAAATCCCAGGGATTGGAGCTGGTGCCACTGCCGTGCCGCATCTTCCGGCAACAGTCCTTCGACGATATGAAATCCGTCCAGAGGAAAAATAGGAATGAGGTTAAAAATAGACAGATTGACGTTCAAGACTATTATATATGATAAGAGAAATGTGAGTAACGATAGGATACCTATAGACGGGATGAGGCGGATAACAAGAGCTGCAATACCTGCAGTAACCAGATTGGCTGCCGGACCGGCAATGGAAATGAGCGCTGCATCACGCTTCGGATTTTTGAGGTTGAACGGATCAAAGGGAACCGGTTTAGCCCACCCAAACGGCGCAAAGAGAATCATGAGAGTCCCCACCAGATCCAGATGCGCCAGGGGATTGAAGGTGAGTCTTCCCATGACCCGGGCAGTCGGGTCGCCTAACCGGTCTGCTACAATCCCATGACTTACTTCGTGAACCGTAATGGCGATAAGAAAAGCCACAAAAATACCAATAAATTCAAGCGGATTATTGAAGTACCGAAGCATGGTATGGTATAGTATAACAGAAATTTTCAATTTTCAATTTTAAATTTTCAATAATGCGCCTTAGGGCGCACAATATTTTTTAATTATTGTTTCTTGAAAATTGGGATTTGTGATTTGAAAATTGTTATTATGGCCTATCGATGCGATCTTTGCGATAAAAAAACTCATGCAGGGAGACAGCACACCCACCACGCAGGTGTGGCCGGCGGTCAATGGAAAAAGAAAGCCCAAAAAACATTGCGGAATTATGCTCCGAATCTCCACTATGCGACCATTCCCATAAACGGTGTCATGACCCGGGTGAGAGCGTGTACGAAATGCATAAAACGGGTCCGGTTTGACGCAAAAAAAGCTGTAAAGGGTTCGATAACTACTTCGTGAGATTGTATTTTTGACCATCATGGCAACGTTTTTTTGTATTTTCCTCGAAATACATGCATACGCTGAATTTTCGAGGAGTTGAATGAAATTGTATCGAATAATAGAAAATGTTACTGTTGCTCATTATAAATTGAGAAATAGTTTACACAGACGAAATAACCTTTTCCCTCTTGACAGTTTGCAGACTCACGGGTACGCTTATTGGTAAGGAGTTATTTTATGCCCGCCAGATCGCGCCCCAGAAGAAAATTAGCAGTAAGGAAAAATTTGTATACCAGAAAATCCGTTGCGGAATTTTCTGCATGGAATTTTATCATTTTTTTAACACTGGCATTTATTCTTCTTGTTGTTGTTTTGACCCAAATGAACCGGACCAGTTTTGACCTGCGTTCCAAAGCAGGACTGGCGTGTCCTCAACTTACCGCGCCTAGGGCTGAAGACTGTCCGGGCGGATGGACGTTTAAACGTGACACAAACGGGTGCCTCGCGTTCTTCTGCGAACCGAAGAATTAGCAACTTCTTTCAAACTGTCCCCATCCCACCGGTTTTTTTCCTTCCAGCTGCACTACATCGAGGATGAGTTTTCCGTTTTCTACATGCATTTCTAAAATTTTCATTCGCTTTTTTATTTGTCGGATTTGTAGATTTGTCGGATTTGTCGGATTGATGAGAGTCCACACTCCCGGCCAGGGAGTAAACGCGCGGAATTTTCGGTCTATTCGTGCAGCTTCATCAGCATCCGTAAACGCATTCTGTATTTTTTCCCACGGTTCAAATCCGTCATCGCGCGTGAGTCGTCCGGCATACGGAATACCCTGGGATTGCCGTAGTGTTCCTTTGATCTTTCCGGAAAGAATATCGGAAAGTGTTTTGATAAGAAGATCTGCGCCCATAGTGAAAAGTTTGGTACGGAGAGGATCGGTAACGTCTTTGGCTGTCATCGGGATTTTTTCCTGGGCGAGTATCATACCTTGGTCGAATTTTGCGGATAACCGGACGATGGTAACACCGGTTTGATGATCGCCGGATAGAATTGCCCACGGCACCGGATCAGCTCCGCGCCACCTAGGAAGGAGAGACGGATGGATATTAACTCCGCCATATTTTGCATTTGTGATGGTGGAATCGGGAATTTTTTGTCCATAACAGGCGCTTATCAATAGATCAGGTTTGAACGTCGAAAGAGCGTTTACCACATCTTCTTCATGAGTGTACAGCCAGGGTTTGTTTTTGTCGTTTGGGAATGAAAGAACCGGGATGTTGTGATCCCTTGCCCAAACTTCAACAGGAGTCGGGGTGATGATCTGTTTTCTTCCGACCGGTGCGGGGGTTTTGGTGACGACTGCAGAAATCGGTATGTGAGACGCGAAAAGCTTGCTTAAAACAATAACAGAATCTGAGGTTGAGCCGAAAAAGATGATGGTCATGTCGACAATTTGAAATTTGAAATTTATAATTTGAAATCAAACAAAAACAATTTTGAAATTTAAATTTGAAATACTTCAAATTTATTTCAAATTTCGAATTTCAAATTAAAAATTATTTTAATACAATCTCTTCCAGTACTTCCTTCCCGTTCTCGTCTTTTACCGTTTGATAGAATTTCCCCTTTTGCTCAACCACCCGAGCAGTAAAGAGGATGCCGTTGACATGATCCGTTTCGTGTTGGATGATAGTTGCTAAAAATCCCGAGAATTGCTCCTCACATGTTTTTCCGGTTTCATCCTGATACCGTAGGGTAAGGCTTTGGTGCCTTTTCACTTCCCCCCAGATTTTCGGGATGGAGAGACAGCCTTCCAGTTTGTTTTCCCGTTCCGGCACGCCGTCCGTTGTTTCTTTGGAGAGGGTGAGGATGGAAGGGTTGATAAATACCCGGATGTCATCTTTTTGGGTCGGCCTGGTAAGAAAGATACGGTAGGGAAATCCTGCTTGCGGACCTGCCAGCCCAACGCCTTTTGGATTTTTTGCGGATACAAGCACTTTTTTCATATCCGCTATCATCGTCTGTAATTTTTTATCAAACGATGTGACGCTCTTAGTTGGAGTCGTGAGAATGGGGTCGGGGATCTGGACGAGAGTATGCATAATAATTTTCAATTTTCAATTTTCAATAGTCCCTGCGTTGCAGGGAATAAGTTTGAGATTTGTAATTTGTAACTTCTTTGAAAATTGGGATTTGTGATTTGAAAATTCATTGTATTAGTTCCAAAAACTCCTTATCCGTCGGATCTACTTTAGTCAGATACTCTTGAATGATTTGATAGGCCTCATACGTCATGCCGCCTTCTTTATACAGCAGGTATACCCCAAAGTATCCTTCACGGTAATTCGGTTTGAGCTCTACGGATTTTTTCATGAGTTCCAATGCTCTGTCCGGGAAACCGGCAGTCCCATAGAGGATGGCGAGATTATAGTACATTTTCGGATCCAGGGGGGAGAGGGTAAGCCCTTTCTCAAGAGCGGTGATTGCTTCTTTGAAAAACAACGGGTCGATTGAGGAAAGCGCGTAATATATTTTCGTTCTGGATTTCCAGAAATTCACGTTTTTTGGAGAGATGGCAAGCGCTGTGTTGTTTTCCCTGATGCTTAACGTTGCCAGTTCCTGGGACATGGTTGCCTGATTTTCTTTCCATGCAGAAAGAGCCAGTGTGGAGAGGACATTTCCTTGCTCATCATGGTACAAAGGCTCCGTCGGGTTCAAGCTGATGGCAGATGAGAGTGCCTGATACGCCTGCGGCAGGTAGCCGGCACGCGAGAGGTTATATCCGCGGGCAAAGTGCTTGTCGGCCAGCCACATGACAAAAAATACGCAAACAAGAAGAATGGAAAGTACCGTCGTTATCCATATCACTCTCTTTTTTGTTTGAGCTTGGATGTGTGATAGAGAGAAATAAAGATATGTTGGTTTTTCGGATGATACGGCAAATATCATTGCAGGGAAAAGATAGAAGAAGATTTGTGTGATGACAACGGAAAAACCGAAGAAATTAGTGATGAGGACCGAAAGCCAGCCGGAGAATAATCCAATGTGCAAATTTTCAATTTTAAATTTTAAATTTTCAATAATCCCGACTTCGTCGGGAAAAGGTTTTATGTTTATTGTTTGATATTTGTAATTTCTTTGAAAATTGTGATTTGTTATTTGTGATTTAATAAACCAATATATAAAACTTCCTATCAATAGTAAATATGTCCCTAATCCAAACACTCCCGTTGTTGCCAAAAAATTCAGGTATTCATTGTGCGCTTTGTTGTACAGGAAGTCCCATTCGGATGTCAGGTTGTGTCCGATGGGTTTGTATTGGTAAAACGCAAATGCGTATGTCTCCGTACCGGTACCGATGAGGAATGTTTTGGGAGAGGAAATCCACGCGTTGATTGCTCCCTGCCAGACATATTTTCTGATGTCTCCTGAGTCAGTGACACCGGATTCGATTAAAGGCGATTTGGATTTGGTATTTTCTTTGGTATCTTGTGGTTGCTGGGCATTTTGCTGTTCTTCACTCTTTTCTTCATTGTTGGACTCGCCTCGCGGCGAAGCGGGTTGTTCCATTGTTCCATTGTTTAATTGTTTCACCTGCCCGCCGGAGCCTTGGCGAAGGCGGGTTGTTATGTTGCTGATGCGCTGCTGCCAAGCCTTAATAGTGATCCAGTCGTCAATTTGTTTGACGTACACGCCGTTGATGACGATGATAAGAAGAAAAGCAAGGTGAATGAAGAGGAAAGGATAGGTAAATTTTTTAAAGGCCTCGCCTTTGATATCTGCAAGTGGTTTAAGGCGAGGCCTTATGAAATTCAGGAAGATAATTCCCCAGAATACCACGTCAGCTGCAGCAAGAGCCATAAATCCCGACCGCGACCTCGTCCAGAGGAGGGTGAGGAAGAAGATAATGGATAATAGAAAATAGAAAATAGAAGATAGTGGCAGAAGAAGGAAGAAGGGCGATTGATAATGATTTTTTTCCATTTTCCATTTTCCATTTTCCATTTTCCAGAGCGCGAAGCCCCACGCAATCGGGCAAAGCGCGATCAGGTATGCTGCCAGCCAATTAGGCTGACCAAGGGTGGAAAAGACGCGGTTCTCTACATCCTGCACCCAGAGATGTTTATCAATACCGAAATGCTCGGCAATTCCGTAGAGAGAGATGATGAAACCGGTGATGAGGATTGTTGGTATAAGTCGATTGATAACAGAAGATGGATAGGCAGGAGTAGAAGATTGAGAGTTGATTGATGCATGGTTTTTTGTTTGATCATTGAGTTTTTTTGAAAATTTATTGAAAATTGAAAATTGAAAATTGAAAATTGAAAAGTTACTCACAAACGCATAATACAACGCGACGTACGTAAAAACAGACAGCATCCCTCCGTTAAACCGGCTATAGTACCCGAACCATGAGACATGAGGATCCATGGAAAAGAGCGTGCTTATCAATTGCGACAGGACAAAAAGAAGAATCGGGATATCCAGGGGGGTCCGTCTGATCCGGATTTCACCTGCAGCCACCATGTTGATGATCCACGCGCCAACGATAAGAACAGTCAGCCCGTACGTCACCATCATTTTGTTGTATTCAAACAATTCATAATTCCAAGGTGTGAGGATCAGGGGAACGAGGATGAAAAGGAGGACAAACCCGATCCGGATGACCCTCTCAGACATAGCGGCAATGCGTTCCATGAGGACAAGTATACCACACCATTCTTCATCACTCTGGAGAAATTTTTGCCGTCGCTTTCTGTTGTTTTTTACATGCAAAATTGATACAAATAAGACAATGGGTGAAACGACAAAAATTGCAGTCTTCAAGGGTAAGGAGATAAGAAAAACTATTCACAAAAACGAATGGTGGTTTTCTGTGGTTGATGTTGTTGAAGCACTGACTGGAACAGACAGACCGCGGAAATATTGGAATGATCTCAAGACAAAGCTTGTTAAAGAAGGATATTCTGAAGTGTCCGAAAAAATCGGACAGTTGAAATTAAAAGCTCCTGACGGAAAATTACGGGACACTGACTGTGCAAACACAGAAACTGTATTTCGGATTATTCAAACAATCCCTTCTCCCAAAGCAGAACCGTTTAAAAGATGGTTGGCAAGAGTTGGTTATGAAAGGGTGCAAGAAATAGAAGATCCGGAACTGGCCACAAAACGAACAAGAGCACTGTATAAAGCTAAGGGTTACCCTGATGATTGGATAGAAAAAAGAATGCGCGGCATTGCGATTCGGGAAGAGTTGACCGACGAGTGGCACAAGCGAGGAGCAAAGATTCAAAAAGATTATGAAATTTTGACAGCAGAAATTTCTAAGGCTACATTTGGAATCACCCCCGGCCAGCACAAGAAACATAAAGGTTTAAAAGAAGAAAACCTTCGTGATCACATGGATGATTTTGAACTCATTTTCACCATGCTTGGTGAACGATCGACAACAGAAATTCACCGCGCCGAAAACTCACAAGGGATACCAAAACTCAAAAGAGACGCCAAAGAAGGTGGGGATATTGCCGGGGTTGCACGAAGGAAGTTAGAAAAACGCCTTGGCCGCTCGATTGTTTCCGACAAGAATTACCTGCCTCGCCGGCCCGCTTCGCGTGTCGCCAGCAAAGCCTTGCGCCACCGCTAAAGCTTTAGCGACACGCAGTTGGCGACGCGCGGCCGGAGTTGAATCGAGGAGAGCAAGGCGGGTTGAATTACAGTAATGCAGTAGAGAGCTCTTTTTGAAGAATTATTTATGGACGGGATTGCGGAAGGGTAAAACAGGTTGTAGAATAAACGTATATGTCAGAAAAGGAAACGATACAGCGGTGGGTAGAGAGCGCACAAGAAGATCTGCACGTTGCTCGTGATTTATATGCGGCCAAACGGTATGCTTATACGCTTTTTTTCTGTCACTTAACGCTTGAAAAATATTTAAAGGCGTTGTATATCCACCGGTTTGATGATGCCCCGCCTCCGATTCATGATGTGTTATTTCTTTGGAAAAAGCTTCAACTCCCAATGACGGAAGAAAAAGAATCGGATTTGGTGGAAATCAAGACGTTTAATGTTGAGGCGCGATATGATATTCATAAGCACATGCTTTACAAGAAGGCCACGGAAGGGTATACGAAATCTTTTATGGAGAAAATAGAAGCGATGATTTTGCTTATTGAGAAAGAATTATGACTTCAGCAGTCTCTGATTATATTCAGCAATTTGTATTCAATTTGCGTGCTTCACGCATTCCGTTTTCACAGGTGATTCTTTTTGGGTCGCATGCAAAAGGAAAAACGCATGCATGGAGCGATCTTGACCTGTGTGTCGTATCGGACGTCTTTGGAGAAGATTTTCAGAAGGAAACCATTTTATTGACAAAACTCCTGCCAAAGGGGGATATGCCGGTTGATATCATTCCATACTCAATAAACAGTTTTTCCGACAAATATGATCCTCTGGCCAAAGAAATACGGGAGACCGGAGTTCTTGTATCCTGACTTTTATTTTTGCACGTTCAACCAAAACGCCAGGTGTGGATGACCGGAGATAGTGCAATCATTCCGATTATCTTGACTTCAGCTCAAAACTCCATACAGCCAAGTATACCATACTTTTCTTGATTTTCTCCCTTATATACTATAAGATGTAAACTATGTAAAAGATATCTGTCGGAGATTTTTTTCGCAAATCTCATGAACGGATATGTCGCACCTTAACAAGTGAATGAAGGAATTTAAAAGAGCGATTTTAAGGAGGGTGAATAGGAAAAAATTCTCTGGGAAGCCGGATTTTAGGTATTACATTCGTAATATCCGGAATCCGGTTTCTCAGCGAACAGAAATTTGGGGGAAACATGCTGAGAGAAAAAACTGGCTCTCCGGCCGGAATTTAAAGGAGAGAGAGATATTCGGAACAATTCTAATGTTGATTGGAGGCATTTAAATGAAAGGTCCGAATACAAACGTATGTCAAGGGTGCCAGGGGGATTGTAATGCGTGCTCCTTTTTTCCTGTTGCTAGTGGTCAAAGAGAGATAGAGGAAGAACCTCTGTCTCCAGCTGAACGTATGAAGTTAAGTTTAGTTGCATGGGAAGAGGGAGGTGCAATTTACGAAATATAAGAATTTATAACCACCAAATTACGGCGGACCGGCACCGTCGTAGAATTTCTAAATTCCTTCTCACCTGAGATTGAGCCAACATGTGTTGGTATCGAAATCAGGTGGGATTCACTTGAAAACTGGAGATATCCTGAAATTGGTTGCAGTGAATAACTGCTTTAGTCCATAAGGACACTTTTTCATTGATATCACCAGCTTTTTCCTGCTTCTGATATACCCATCTTGCTCCGGTTTACAGCCGCCAGCTGGCGGAGAAAAACGGATTAGATGGGTATATGCTGAGTAATTCAGTTGCAAACCTGAGTTATCGAAGTATATAACTATTTATCGGAAGCAGAAATTACGCTGGGACGGACAAAAAATAAACAACTGACTCGCGTTTGACACACTGTGTTGAAGCGGGTCTTTTTTTGTGAAATAGCACACCTGTCGCAATGTTTCCGTAAATATCCGACAGTCCATGTACAATCATGGACATGACTACTCACACACTCATTACTATAGCGTGGGAACTCCATGAGCAAGGGCTTCCCAAAACACACATTGCTCAACGGTTAGGGAAACACAGAGAAACCATCATTCTCTGGATTCAAGGGATTGAACACTATGGACTCCTCGGATTCCTTGAACGGTATGACCATGCGAAGAAAGTACCACGTGTCCATCGGCAAGTAGATCCTATCCTCAAACGATGGATCTGGGAGATTCGGGAACGGGAATATGACTGTTGCGGACAAAAAATTGCATATTTTCTTGAGGAAGAACACCGCGTCTCTCTTTCCGTTCCGAAGATTTATGAAATCCTCAAAGAAAAACTCATCATCAAAAACAGATGGAACAAAAATGTTGTCCGTGGCCCAGTCCCCACGGCATCCCATCCCCAGGAAGTCATTCAGATGGATCCGATTGATTTTGGGGATCTTTTTGCCTTCACCGCAGTGGAGATCTCTTCTAAAGAAGCAGATATTCTGATTACTCCTGCCCTCACCGGATCATTTGAGTATCAGTTCCTCAAGCAGTGCATGGAGAGACGCCTTCATACTCATGTTTCTCTTATACAAACCGATGGGGGTCCGGAATTCAAGGAGGAGTTTCAGGATCACGTACGAGACTACTGTGATCTTCATAGGATATCAAGGCCATACAGGAAGAATGAGCAATCCTACATCGAAAGCTTTAACAGAACCGTACGGAAGGAATGTCTCGGTTGGATTAAATACCACCATGATCAACTCCCTATCTGTACCACTATGGTAGAATCATTCTTAGACCGCTATCATTATCACCGACCACATATGGGAAACAACATGCAACCACCATTATCAAGAAAGGAGACCGACTGTCGGATTTCTACGGAGAACTGAGCGCCTGTTTGACAAAACAATTTCGAATGTGGTAAATTCTGCACCATGGAACATGAATCTGTCCTGAATCATGAAACGGGTGGAGAATTACCGGTTTGGAAGACGGTATACCCTCAAGGAGAAGACTCTTATGAGTTGACACGAGAGATGAGGGTGCAAGGTGTTACTGTTCATCGTGAGGCTGAAGCAATGATATATGATAGTATAACTCTTCATGAGGGCTATGAACCAGTTGACCTCGTCTGTGTGGATTTTGCTGATTTAGGCTTGTGCTCCAGACACAGTCTTGGCGACCAGTCAGATCCAGCATTCTGGGAGTATTATGATGATCCTTCCCATCGTGAAGAAGCACACGGCTGTCCGACAACAGCACAAATCAATAAAGCAGCAGGAGAACGAGGGTTAGCTCCCTGCCCTCCGGAAGTCGTACCACGGCTGCGCCTTGATTACGCCGTATGCTGAGAAAATGAACAATCGACGTCCATCTCCGAAGATATTAAAACTCGAGCGCATTGGCGGGCGTGACGTGTTGGGTAGTGAAAGCGCGGAACCAGAAAAAGAGTGGTTCAGCCAAACATTCGTTTTCCGCCGCGTTTGACAAACTCTTTCTTTCATTGCTATAATCCGCCTGTTATCATCTGCCATCCTCATTTTAGAATATGAAATTTTTGGAAGCTCGTACAGGCGGACGGCATACAAAAGAATTGGACATAACTATAATCCCCGCAGATCCTTCTTCTGGCGCTGGACGAGCACAAGCCAGATATTTAGACACCCTAGGGGAAGATGATCGAGTCGCTTATGTTACTCAAATGGCTGAAAGTGCGCAGAACACTATTGCAGAAGGCGTGAAGGCCCGGTTGGAATCAGAAGGCAGGGCTATAGAAGAGAGAGAACGGGGTAATACTGTAAGAGGAGGGATATTAGCACGCGCCGCTGCAGACTTGCCTCAGCAAATGGTAATTTCGGAAAATAAAATACAGGCAATTGCTCATACATTTGAGAGACAAATGGGAGAATTTCTCGATGCAGTTGTTTACACAAGAGAACAGTTCCTTGAGGCTTATACTCAAATCATAGAACATCCGCCAACAACGGAAACTCATATTAGGGAGGAAGGAAGACGCGGGCAAAGAAAAATTAAGGAAACACATATAAGCGAGCCAAAGGTCCCGAATCTCCACGTTGAAGCCAGCTGGACCCCACACATGTACGCTGTTCTGAACAGAGCTGCTGCGATTTCCGCATCTCCTGACGGCGCGGGGCGCGTTGACTATAATCCCGACGGCTCCTTACAAGGCATGTCTGTTACCGGGCAGGGTGCATGCGCGGGAGAGCAGGCGAGAATTTCCATCGGAGAGGGGCATATCGGCGGCGCTTCATTTAAATGGGACTAAGGTCTCTAAAGCTCATTTACGAAACAGTATGGGAACTAAAGGAAAAGAGGGAGACCAACTGACCATCCATACCGGAGACAATCTTGGTTATGTTAAGTGGGGTGATTATACGATGACCCCTCAAACAGCGGTTCGGTTGAATGGTGATGAGGAAGCGTGGAATGCAGCACGTCAATTGGTTCATCAATCAGTAGAGCATCATACAGTTCAGGAAACCGCAGTGCGCGTTGTAACCGGCGGCGGTGCACGGGCAAGGGTCGCATTTGAAGAATTACGCCCCACACCGCACACAATTGTCACTAAGATGCACATAGTAGGACATTCTCCGACAGACGAGGGTTATGTATCAGCGCACGTTGGATACACTCGGGACCAAGTTACCCAATTAGCAACCCAACACGCATTCAACCAAAAGCCGGAAGGCATTTTTGCTACTTTATTGCAAGATGTCAAAACTGCACTTTTCGGCGATTCACTATCAACAAGGTTTATTGGAAATCCCCATGTGCCCATGACCAGCGGGGAGCGGGCTTCAACAAAAAACGCAGAGAGGATTGATGACTGGAGAGAAGAGCAGGACGGAAAAATACGGAGGGCGGTAGAACAACGAGGAGGTGTATTTGACGATACGCCATATCACGGAAATGAGGTTTTTGGAAGTGTCGCTGCTGCCATGCACGCACCGGCTTATGACGAGGGACATGCACGGGGTTTTGCAGGGGGACGAACAGGAGGGGGCATAGGAGAAGCGATTGGCAGGGTATCTGCAACGGTGATTGACGTACGGGCAGACATGAGAGACGGATTAACCGCACAAGATCATCTGGATTGTTATGATCGAAGAGGAGAGAGGCATGATGGACGCGAGGCAGATTTGCTCTATGCGCATGAGGTCGGAGGTATAAGAACGTATTTAAACGGCGAGTTGACTGGGATTGATTTTGGCGATGGAACGGTTGTAGAGTATTAAAGGCTATTTACCCTGTGTTTCTGCAGTTTTCTGCTATTTCTTACTCATTTGACTTGACTTTTCGTCTTAAATATTATAGGATTATTTTCTATTAGTATTATTTCTTCCTGCCGGATTTTTCTTGCCTTATTCATCCTGCCTTTAGTTCTATGGTGACCATACGGATAAAATCATTTTTATCGGATGGTATATAACGAACCCCTTCTGTGGGGGTTCGTGTTGTCTTACCGCCTAAAACATCAGCGTTTCAGGCTGGTGAGATATGTTTTCGTGCTTCTTCGTTGTTGAATAGACGGGGCGCTTCGCGCACCGTAGCATTCGTATGCGAAGGAGCGCACCTTAACATCCTGGTTGTATATGTAAATAAAA
>Ga0075777_124_pt1 | contig 17820 bp, 9 predicted proteins | sample RifGroC1_FD_67870 | JGI IMG/M metagenome (GOLD analysis project Ga0075777, IMG submission 67870) | Microgenomates bacterium GW2011_GWC1_43_11 | reverse complement strand
CGCAGTATCTCTATTCCCTCACCTGTCCCGCAGTCATCCATCCTGATGAGCATGTCGTGGGCTACATCAACCAATCTTCTGGTAAGATATCCTGCGTCTGCGGTTTTGAGCGCTGAATCGGTAAGCCCTTTCCTGGAACCTCTGGTTGACGTCACATATTCAAAAATTGATAATCCCTCCCTGTAATTGCTTTTGGTGGGCAGTTCAACGATTTTTCCTAAAGGATCAACAACCAATCCCTTGATAGCTGCCAGCTGTTTCAGTTGATCTTTTGAGGCACGCGCTCCGCCTGACTCAATGATCATTTTTACGGGATTATCCGCTTTCATATTCTCCCATGTCAGATCCGCAAGCCGCTCAGTCACTTCGATCCATATCTCATTACTTAACCGTTTCTTTTCCTCAAGCGTAATCAAACCCTGCTGATAATTTCCGTCTATCTCTTTTATTTTGTTTTCCGTATCTTGTAAAATTGCTGCTTTTCCTGAAACGATCTGGTTGTCAAAAACTGACGCAGAAAGTCCGCCGCTTCGGCTTGCTCCCTCAAATCCGATCTTTTTAATTGAATCAATAAGAACCACTACGTCATCCTGCGAATACATCCGTAAGGCTTTGGTAATAATCGATTTGATCGTTGCTGCCTTTACCGGAGCGTTATGGTACCGGAGCCCCTCCGGAAGAATTTCGTTAAAAAATATCCGTCCGACCGTAGTTGTGATAATTTCGTTATGAATATGCACCCGAATCGGTTCTCTCAAACGAATTTTCTCTGATTGGAACGCATATATTGCTTCTTCCTCATTGCAAAATACTGCCATTTCTTTTTCATCTTTTAGGTCATACCGGGGATCGAGTGTTGTATAGTAATAACATCCGATCACCATTTCTTTATTCGGCACGGTTATGGGTGATCCGTCAGCCGGTTTTAGTAAATTCTGCGTCGGAAGCATCAAATGTTCTGCCTCAAATTTACTCTCACGGGACAACGGAATATGTACTGCCATTTGGTCTCCGTCAAAATCAGCATTATACCCTGCGCACACACACGGATGTATCTGAATTGCGGATCCTTCGATAAGAACCGGATAAAACGCTTGGATTCCTAACTTGTGAAGAGTAGGAGCACGGTTGAGAAGCACCGGATGGTTTTTCGTAATCTCCTCAAGAATATCAAATACCTCAGGAGTCCTTCTATCAAGGACATTTTTTGCATTCTTCACGTTTGGTGCAATCCCGCGGACGATCAATTCCCGCAGTACAAACGGTTTGAACATCTCAAGGGCCATTTCTTTGGGAATTCCGCACTGGGTAAGTTTGAGTTCAGGTCCAACGACAATGACGGAACGGCCTGAATAGTCAACCCTCTTCCCAAGAAGATTTTGCCTGAATCTTCCCTGCTTTCCCCGAAGCATATCAGAAAGAGACCGGAGAGGTTGAATAACTGCCCGGGATGATGGACGCTGTGTTGCATCAATAAGACTATCAACTGCTTCCTGAAGCATCCGTTTTTCATTCCGTAAAATAATTTCTGGCGCACCAAGATCCATAAGATGACGCAATCGATTATTTCTGTTGATGACGCGCCTATAGAGATCATTCAAATCGCTCGTAGCAAACCTGCCTCCTGTTAACTGGACCATCGGTCGAAGATCCGGAGGAATGACCGGAAGAATTTTCAAAATCATCCAATTCGGATTTACTTCGGCTTTCCGCATGCTGTCTGCCACACGGAGTCGTTTTGTGGCTTTAATATGCCTCTGTCCCGTGCTTTCCATTATTTCTTCCCGAAGCTCAGCTGCTAATTTGGCCAAGTCTATCCTTTTTATAACCTCTAAAATTGCTTCTGCTCCCATACCGACAGAAAAACACGACGTCGCATCGTATTCAGTCAGCTTCAGATATTCATCTTCTGTAATTATTGACAATGGTTTAATGCTTTTTACAAGCCCGACAAGCTGATCAATGACTTCTTTTATTTTTCCTAATTCTTTTTCCATCTGTTCATCTAAAAGGAGTAGTTCCTGGCGTTCCTTAAGAGCAATTTCTGATAGCGCCAGATCAGCCGCCTCTTTATTGTTTATACGGCCTTTTATGTCATGTTTTTCTGTTGTATATGTTTCCTCTATTTTTTTCTTTTCCTCTTTCACGCGCTTTTTCACTTCATCCGTACGATCATCTCCGTGCTTCCCTAATTCGTTTATCATGTGTTTTTTCTTCTCATTATCTACTGACGTTACCAGATACTGAGCAAAATATATGACTCCTTCAAGGGCTCTCGGGCTCATATCAAAAAGGAGAGATAGCTTTGAAGGAGCTCCTTTGAAATACCAAACGTGCGCAACTGGCGCAGCTAACGTGATATGCCCCATCCTCTCTCTGCGAACCTTGCTTTGCGTCACCTCAACACCGCATTTATCGCAGATAATTCCCCGATATCTGATACGCTTATATTTTCCGCAGTAACATTCCCAATCTTTTGTAGGACCGAAAATGCGTTCATCAAATAATCCGTCTTTTTCCGGTTTGAGAGTCCGGTAGTTGATTGTTTCCGGTTTTGTCACTTCCCCGTGTGACCAGGACTTTATATCTTCAGGAGAGGCAAGACGCACCACCAGACCCGTAAAATCAACGATATTGCCAAATGATGATTTAAAATCTTTTGTGTCCATACAGTTATGCTTCTCCCACTTTTACTTGTTCATCTTCCGGAGCCGGTACTTGACTCGATTGTTCTTCGACAACCACCTCTTCTCCGCTTTGAACTGCTAATTCTTCCGCTTCTTTTTTCACCTGTTCTTCTTCCTTCACATCAGATGCAACAGCGGTTGGTGGTTTGGCGGTCACCACGCCCACCGGAAAAATATTTAAACCTAATGCCTGCAACTCTTTCACCAGTACTTTAAATGACTCCGGAACACTGGATGCCGGAATATCAACACCTTTCACGATTGACTCAAACGCTTTTGCCCGTCCGACAACGTCGTCAGATTTAATCGTTAACATTTCCTGAAGAACATGAGCCGCCCTATGTGACTCAAGAGCCCATACTTCCATTTCTCCCAATCGTTGACCGCCCATTTGCGCTTTTCCGCCCAGCGGTTGCTGGGTAACAAGCGAATACGGACCGGTTGAACGGGCGTGTGTTTTATCCTCAACCATGTGAATAAGCTTGAGAATATATCCGATACCCACCACAATCTCCTCTTCAAACGGTTTTCCGGTTTTTCCGTCAAAAAGCATCGTTTTCCCGGAAACCGGCAAACCCGCTTCCTCCAGTTTTTCAACAATTCTTTTCTCTTCAATCTTTTCAAATACCGGAAGAGCGATTTTTATATTCAGTTTTTTTGCCGCCAGTCCAAGGTTTGTTTCCAAAAGCTGTCCTAAATTCATACGGGCCAACACGGATAATGGAGAAATGATGACATCAACAATCGTCCCATCCGGCATATACGGCATATCTGATGCGGGCATGATCTTAGAAATAACTCCTTTATTGCCGTGCCTTCCTGCAAGTTTGTCCCCGATCACGATTTTTCTCATTTGGGCGGCTTTAACGATAATTTTGCGGTTTGTTCCCGGTTCAATTTCATCGCCTTTTTCTTTGTCTAAAATGGAGACGTCAATAATGGTTCCGCGCTCGCCATGAGGCACCCTTAAGCTCGTATCCCGAACCTCCCGTGCCTTTTCCCCGAATATTGCACGTAAGAGCCGTTCCTCCGCAGTAAGCTCAGTTTCTCCTTTCGGTGCAATTTTGCCTACCAGAATGTCATTGGGAGCTACTTCAGCCCCCACGACTACAATGCCATTTTCATCAAGATTCCGGAGCGCTTCTTCTCCGACATTCGGAATGTCGCGGGTAGTTTCTTCCGGTCCTAATTTGGTATCAACGACACTCGCTTCGTATTCTTCAATATTGATAGAGGTAAACACATCATCTTTTACCAGGCGGTCAGAAATGACGATTGCGTCTTCATACCCCAAACCGTCAAAGCTCATGTAGGCAACGACAACATTTGCACCAAGCGCCAATTCTCCGGTATCCGTTGCCGGGCCATCAATCAGGACTTGTCCTTTTTTTACTCTCTCCCCTGTTTTTACTAAAACCTTTTGGTTATAACAGGTTGATTGCGCTGAGCGTTTAAATTTCTCAACTGAAAAAACAGCTTCCTGATCGTTTTTATACGATATTTTCACAGTGGAGGCGTCTGCATACGAAATGACCCCATCGTCTTTTGCGGTGATGACTCTTCCCATGGCTCCTGCGACCGCTTGTTCCATGTTTGTCCCGATAATCGGCGCTTCAGCTTTCAACAAAGGCACTGCCTGACACTGCATGTGGGTCCCCATGAGCGCTCTGTTTGCTTCATCGTGGGCCAGAAATGGAATAAGAGATGCAGGAGTTCCGACCACTTCCCTAGGAACGACATCAATGTACTCCACGAGAGTTGCATCAGTTTCTAAAAATTCTCCCTTGTATCGGACCGGAACACGGTCATCAAGTATAAATCCGTCTTTGTCTATGGCAACTTCTGCGTGAGTTATATAGTGATATTGTTCATCGCTGGCATCCAAATACACAACGATGTTGGTAATACGCATTTTTACCTTGCCGTCTTTTTCAGTTTTTTCAACTTTTCTGTAGGGTGCCTCCAAAAAACCGTATTCATTGACACGGGCATAGAGAGCCATATACGTTACCAGTCCGATATTTGGCCCTTCAGGACTTCTTACCGGGCAAATTCTGCCATATTGAGACGCATTAATATCCCGTATGGAAAATGAAGCGCGTTCCCGGGAAATTCCTCCTACACCCATCACGGTTAAACGCCGAAGGTTGTCGATTTCTGCAAGCGGGTTTGTCTGATCAAGAATTGTTGAAAGCTGGCTTGTTCTGAAAAAATCATTAATTGTTGCGATAATCGGCCGGGCGTTCACCAGTTGTGTCGGCACAAGATCCATGGCCTGAGGTCCGGCTAAGCTCATTTTTTCCCGAATAGAACGCTCTAGACGCAACAGTCCGACGCGAAATGCATTTGTGGCAACCAGTTCCCCGACCCTCCGAACCCGCCGGTTTCCCAAATGATCAATATCGTCCACATCGCCTTTTCCGCCAGCGATAGCAAGGAGAGTCCGGATTGCTCCGATAATATCATCTTTTGTCAGAACCCAATTGTCTTTGATATTCGGAACGTCAATACCCAGGCGTTTGTTCATTTTATACCTGCCTACCCTTTCAAGAGAATACTTGCGGTAATCAAAAAACATAGTATTGAGAAGTTCTTTTGCATTGTCCAGTACAATCGGTTCTCCCGGACGGAGTTTCCGGTATAACTCTAATACTGCTTCGGTATAATTTGTGGTTGTGTCTTTGGTAAACGTTGTTTCAAAAAACCGACGGTCCGGATTATTGTCTGCTTCCTTAAACACTCCCATAATCTCTTCATTTGTTCCAAACCCAACAGCCCGAAGAAACGTTGAGGCAACAAATTTCCTCCGCCTGTCAATCCGGACCATGAGACAATCGTTTCGTGTGATAAAAAATTCAAGCCAGCTGCCGTGCATCGGACGGATTTCCGCACTATACAGGGTTCTGCCTGAAGAGGGATCAATTTCACCGGTAAAATAGATTCCGGGAGATCTGACCAGTTGGTTTACCACACACCGTTCAATACCGTTAATGATGAATGTGCCGTTTTGCGTCATTGCCGGAATATCACCCAAAAAAACTTCCTGTGTGACATGGTGTCCTGTCTGCTTGTTGGTGAGAGTTGCAATGACTTTCAACTGCATGTCAAACGTCAGACCTTTTTCAATAGCGGATTTCGGAGTTAATCTCGGTTTCCCGAAAAAATAATCGCCGAACGATAACTCCCAGTTTTTCCCGGTAAAATCAGAAATCGGAGATATCTCCGAAAGAAGTTCTTTGATGCGTTCATCCAGAAACCATTGGTAGGATTCCCGCTGCACGAGCGTTAAATCCAATTGAGGAATATGAGGATATTCATCTCCCCAGTGCAAACGATGAGAAGGCGCTCCGTCAGTTGACATTGCAATAAGTCCTTATAAAAAAATTTTGTGAAAACGAAAAAAGAAGCGAACAAGGAACGTCCGCCTCTGTTTGGCTATTTGACTATCTGGTAGTATAACCGCTTTTCCCGCCCTGTCAAGCAGTCATTTTCAAACCTACCAGCTCCCGCCTCCACCCCCGCCGCCTCCACCCCCGACTGATCCGCCGGAAAAACCGGAAGAAAATCCGGATGAAGAGCGTGTCGGAGTAGCGGCCGAAGAAAAACTGTGCATGGAGGAATTGAGGGAGCTTATGAAATACACGCTGTTAAATGTCTGCATATCATATCCGTCATACCAGTCGGGTTTGGTGAGCTTGATATCTTTAAACCGGTCTGCCCAAATTTTCTCAACGCCAAAGGCAATGGCATAAGGCAGAAACTTTTCAAAAAAGATTTGATTCTTTGCCTGATATGTATATTGCCGTTCCTGACTGGTGATAAAATTCTTCAAAGACTGAGCAACAGCTGCATTCTGGGCACCCGATACGGTTTTTTTGGGCATTGCCCGACCGAAGATAAACGAGGACAAAGCCAGAGGAAAATTCATTGTAAAAAGAGCAAGTCCTCCGATAATCGAATATTTTGTCCGGACTGATTCCGGGTTGGAAACGAAAAATTTCTCCTGTACCACTGCGTCGTACAACTGTTTCTTCGTTTTGGAAACAGTATCAATACTATCCGCATCTTTTATCCTGACAGGATCTTCACCGAAAAATATCCCGTCATAGAGCGTTTTTTCAAATTGCACCAGCGTATCTTCTTTTTTTACTGCGTTTCGCTTTTCCAGATAAAAATCTCTTTTTTTCTTTTCAATGATTTTCAGGTATCCCCGTCTGGCAAGATCCACTATCGTCGCAGTAATCTCGCGCATATCAGCCTTCTCGTCAATGAGCGTTCCTGTTTCTCCTGGGGTGAGCAGACGGTGCTCTTTATCTGTTTTCGGGACATCAAACCACGCAGAAGCCACTCCCATGGGTGGTTTTGGGTCGCGCCCAGTCCGGAACCAATGAACGACAATCCAAACCGGCAAAATCAAATACCAGCCGATTGAAAAAAGGGCAAAAACAATACGTACGATAGTTACAATCAAATCGGATAACCATGTATTGACTGGTTTTGGCTCTAGTACGGCAACAAGATTTTTCGGAAACCCGACAACGACAGTCATTCCTTCTCTTGAAGAAAGCATGGTATCGGAAGAAATTGTTATCCGACCGTTTGTGTAAGCAGTAGAGCAATCCGAAGCGCTGCTGTCTCTTGATCCGGTATAACAAGTCATCCGGATCTGAGTTTGATCAATCGTCCCAGGCAAGGAAACTGCCAAGGACGCCTTTTGTATCGGCACCTGCCAATCCGTACCGGTTACCTGCCAATACAGCTCATCATGATCAGAAAAATACGTTAACCCGCCTTTTACCGTATAGCGGATGATATAGGTTTTTTGCTCCCTGACCAATACATTCGGGCTTCCGATTTTCAACTGCGTATCTTGCCCTTCTGTTGATTGAGTAAATTGATAAGGTTTCCCTTCAGGATCTATGACGGAAAAAGGTCCCATATCCATCCGAAACCGTTTCCCTTCGGTGTTTATTTTCTCATACGGTATGGTCCGGTATATGCCGTGTTTTTCATGTGTCCCGAAATCATAGAGGATGTTCTCCGATACCGTAAAGCTTCCGTCTTTTTGTATGGAAATATCACCGTCAAAGGAACTGATTTCTTCAGCGCGAAGTGTGGTAATCGGGAAAAAAGCCAATGCACATACAATGGTGAAAAACAACAATAATTTCTTCATGGAATTCATACCGCCTATTTGAGGTACGTTTCGATATTTCTCTCGTGTTCTTCTAAGCTCTTGGCAAAATGCACATTCCCTTTCTCATCATGAAGGTAATACATGTATTCTGTTTTTTTGGGATAAATAACGGCGTTAATAGATTGGATGCCCGGATTTGATATGGGACCGGGGGGGAATCCCGGATTCATATAGGTATTATAAGGAGAATCAATCAGTTTATCATCCTGGGTGAGAGTCTTTTTCCACCACGTTTTATCTTTTGATTGGTATCCCAAAGCGTACTGAAGTGTGGCGTCCGTCTCCAGCGGCCACCCTTTTTGCATGCGGTTGAGAAGCACTCCTGCTATGACCGGACGGTCTTGTCCAGTTTTTCCTTCCCGTTCTACGATAGAAGCAAGTATGATGACTTCTTCAAGCGTCAGTTTCTCCTTTTTCATATCCTCCGCCATCTTCGGGGTAATTTTTTTCAGAAAATTTTCTTTCAGGAGAGTGGCTATGGCGCCTGCTGTTGCATCTTTCGGCACCCGATAGGTGTCGGGGAACATCTGTCCTTCCCGGGCTACGGTTAAAAATTCCTTTTCAGGGATGTCGAGTTCTTTGGCAAGCTTGGTAGCTATTTCTTCTATGCGCCATCCTTCCAGGATCGTAATCCATGTATCCATCATGCCGTGAGTGAGCCCTTTTGCAATAGATGTGCTATTCATCGTCCGGATAAGCCTGAATTCCCCTGCCTGAATCTGACGCTCAATCCCCATGAATTTGACCAAAAGGTAAAATCCTATCGGACTTCTGATCAGACGATACTGGGCTAAATTTGAAGCAATTTCCCGAATATTGTCGCCTTTTGCTATCAAAAACGTCACAGGAGTTTTATCTGTGGGATCATAAGGAGCAATCGCATCATTCCACCACAAAAGGCTTCCTCCTATAGCGATCACCCCGACCGTGAGAAACACAGCAAATCGGAGAGGAAATGTGTTATTTGATTTCATTGAGATTTGCCCTCCTGTAGCTGTCCGCTCCTTCATCATACATATACATACGTCCGCATTCACAGGTAATACGCACCAACCCTTTTCCTTGTTTCTTTTCAAGTTTTTTTCCGCACCCCACGCATTTTCCCTGTGAAAGAAGCCATGCCTGAACCGGTGCAATAATATTTTTAAACATAGATTTTTTGCAGGAATTATGCAGATTACCTTAATTTATTTTGTCATTCCGGCCTCCGAGCCGGAATCTTTAAGATGCCGGATCCCGACTTCGCCAAGGCTATGCCGGGCGAGGCAAGTCCGGCATGACAGTTTAAATACGGTTAAACGTGCATGTCCTATTTTTATGATACTGTATAAATCGGGACGTGGTTCATGGTTTGGCACGCTTCCTCCAGACGCCACTTGTCAGAACTATACAGCGTACATAGTATATCATTTCTGTCTACCTGATCCTCAAGTCTCCTGTTGGCATAGAGTCCGGCGCTCTTATCTGTCGGACACCCCAGTATCCGGCAGATAATACTCATCTGTTTGTTATCAATACCGGTTACTCTTCCTTTTTTCCTTGCCGTCACTTCCTTGTGATGACGGCCGGGATGAAGATCCGTACTTTCAACATCAGGGTCTCCTCCCTGAGCTTGTATAATCTCCCGCATTTTCGCATGCGCCCTTCCGGAATACAAGATATCTTTTGCTAACTCCTCGCCGGTTTGGGATGTTTTTTGTTTTGCTGACTCAAGACATAAATCCAATAATTTTCCGGAGAGTCTAAGAGCTTTTGCCTCAAGCGCCAACGGCCGTTCATTTTTGTGCTCTAACACTTGGAGCACATCTTTTGCTTCCAGTATAGGCCCCACCCCGCGTCCTGCGTTTTGTCTGGTTTCATTAATGTCCGTAACGACAGTAATATGAAATTTTTCTGCCAAAAACGCGAACTTTTTTGCAATAATTTCAGCGTCCCGGAAATGCTGTATTTTCATGGTCGGACCGACCGGAACGTCAAATATCACGTGGGTCGCGCCCGATGCGATTTTTTTGGCCATAACCGCCACGATTATTTTATCGTAGGATTCAAATGCGATCGGCTGTTCAATCTGGATGATCACATCGTCTGCTGGTGCCAGTCCCAAATGCCCTCCCCAGACGATGCATCCGCCGACTTTGTGAACAATTTTCTCAATCTCTTTTATGGAGAACGTGACAGGAGAGAGCACCTCCATAGTATCTGCGGTTCCCGAAGGAGAGGTGATAGCCCGCGATGAATTTTTTGGGATGGTAAATCCGGCAGCAGCGATAATCGGCACTAAAATCATCGTTGTCCGGGTTCCCGCGACTCCGCCGGTAGAATGTTTATCCGCCACAATTCCGTCAAAATGCAGTTTTTCGCCGGTAGCCACCATTGCTTTTGTCATGTAATACAGCTCCTCAGGCGTGAAACCTTCGGTAAATCCGGCAGCAGCAAAATACGTTGTTAAGACGTCTCCTAAGCGCTCATGGGAAATTTCGTCCATAATGGAAAAAATCTCTCTGTAGGAAAGTGTTTTTCCCAGTAACTTTTTTTTGATTGCTTCAACCGCGACGTGTCCGGCATTCTGTTTCATACTTCTTTTTGGAGTTTTGCTTTCACGTTCAGACGTTTCCAATAGGTACCAGGAGGCACGCACGTGACAACGGTCAGATAGGAATCGTCAAACCGCTGCTCCAGGGGTGTAAGGTCCGTCGGTTCTACGACGACCATATCATAGACAATGTACGTGTACTTCACATCATCAAAAGTAACGGAAATGGTGTCTCCGTAGGTAAGAGTCGGCAGGAGGGAAAATATCGTTTTATAACTTTTCGGATTGTAAAACTGGGGAAGGGTGGAGTGGCCGAATATCACCGTATTGCCGTACTGCCCGGGAAGCGGCGTCCCTCCATAATGGACAAGGCTTTCACTCAAGTCATCTCCGGCAACCATGACAATCGCATTTTCAATTTTTAATTTCGGGATGGAAACCGAATAGGTATTCACCGGAGTGACACCTTTTTTCTGCGGATGCGTCGGAAACCAGGTGTTTGCATTAGAATAATCAACCGCTTCACCCGACCCGCTAATAGCCAACGAATTTAAATTCATCGTGTCTTCCGAAACAGGAGTAATCGTTTGAACAAAAAGCTGTTGGGCAAACGTAGAAAAAGCAAATATCGGCCACACAGTCCAAACCAATAACCCCAATCCTAATCCGATAAATCCCAAAGAAACGATGCGCGGAATTCTCAGCCTTTTCTCATACGTTGTGGGTTACTCAACGGTTGTTACGATGACGGATATATGATCAGGATTTTTCGGAAGTATGTCTTTTTTCCACGCTGACCGGAACATAAATTCAGCACTTGCTACTCCGGGAATAGTTTTCAGCTCATCCTCAACGTCAATGAGTTTTTTTCCTGCAATAGTGTTTTTTACAAATGATGAGTCAATGGTCGGAATTGCGCTGGCGGTTAGTGAGGCTTTTGCGGTCATTGTACCGTCTTTGGCTACCGTGACATTTCCTACTGTTACAGTTGTCCTGCCCGGATTCACGGAATACCCTTGGGGAATATCCTGTTGGGCAACTCCAGAAAGAAGTGCTTTGACGTCCTCTTCATTATATGTATATGCGGAAACGGACACCGACAAAGAACCATGGAGGTCTTTTGCCTCCTGATCGATCTCTTCCGTAAACTGTTTTTCCTTTACTGCTGTTTTTACGGTTTGATCAATCATACGGTCTTTACCGGTAACACTTTGGACCAGTTCCGCTTTTGCTTTCTCAATAAGATCCGCTGTTAATGACTTGACAAACGTATCATAATCAGTACGAGACACGACGGTCACTTCTTTGCTGGTTCCTCCGGTAAACGGCTGTTCATTTCGGGCAACTAATACACTGCTTTGGTATTCTTTCAGGGTAAATTCCTTATTTGCTTCAATATTCCCTTCCGTGCCAACTGCAACTGCTGTTACTGGAGCGGCCGCTTTCCCAAACACTGTCTGTCCTTGGGATAAATTCGTCGAAGCAGACGCGACAGAAACATCAGTATCCAACGTAAACTGAAGCCCGCCGATGGTCAAAACCGTACCCTTTTTTAAGGTATATGCAGTTCCTTCCGATTTATTAAATATGGTTACCGTACCTTTTGCCGGATCTCCGATTTTTTTCTTTCCCGTTGCCGCCATGGTTTTTTCTCCGGAAACGACTTTTTCCAATTTTGTAACCGTTGCCCGGGGAAGATACTGGGTCACTCCCCAAAAACCGCCTCCTAAAACGACTACCAAAAGAATTCCGATACCGACGAGTTTTTTCGGAGTTCTATAAAAAATCCGGCCTAGCGTACGGATCACACTCCCGAATCCCCGCCTCACACGAAAAGTCGGAATCGCTGATCTTTTTTCTTGTGAGAAATCATCAAATATTTCTTTTTCATGTACCAGGTGATGCTCTTTTTGGAGCAGATTCTCTTTTTTTTCTTCTCTGGAAAATTCCAGCGGATTTTCAATAGCTTCTATCTTCTCTGTATCAGCCTCTTTTTTGACGGCACGGGTGTCACCCTCATCGTCAGCGGGTTCATGAAATCCAAGCGTTTCGGGCTGTACCACAACCACGTGCGCCCTCCCTTTCTCTTCCCTTGCAATAGGAAGCGGTTCTTCAACCAATGGTTCTTTCTTTTCTGGTTTCTCTTCTTCCGGTACTTCCTTCTCTCCTAATGGTTCCTCTATCTTCTCTCCCGCTTCTTTTGTGCTGCTTTCAGATGGCCCCTCTTCAATCAGCTCATGGGTAATCTCACCTGCCCCTGCCGAAACCACAGTATCAATGATGTGTTCAAATGGATATATGTCAATTTTTGGGTAATGAAGAAAATTGGCACGTGCCGTCCACTGGTGCCTCAGAAGAACGGATTTTACCTCCCCTGTCCGAACATCGTCTGATCCATATAAAAGAATTCGGGAAGGGAGTACGTCTGCATCCGTACAGGATTTAAGAGCGTTTTCAATATCCTCCCCTTCGGACTGGGACTGTTCAACGGAAATGGAAAATGCAAGCCTGCCGACGCGGTAAATACTGATAGCAAAATCCCGTTGGGTGACCCCGATCAGGATAACGCTGGTCGGGATGCCTTCGGTTTTCCGCAAAAAATGGGCAATACCGGTAGAGAGCGGTACAAATCCCAAAGGGGATAATTCCAGAATCGTCGTTAACTGTTTGAGTTTCGGACGCACGGATTTTTCGATATCTCCCTCTTTGGTTAAGAATTGCTCGCCTAGGCCAAACACCACTTTTGATAATTTCGTTGACCCCGTCCCTTCTTCCAGTTTTCCGATTGCGTGATCTGCCATGCGGATACGGTCTTCCCAGGAGGGGGATATTGCCCTCTCTGAAGTAGAGCCCAAAATGCGCGGTTTTTTTCCTTCATCCAACACCCAGGAAGCAGCCTGAATATATGACTCATCAAGAATAAGGGAAAGAAAGATCTCGGGTTCGACCTTCGGTGTTTTGTTTACCAGATGCTGTATTTTTTCAAACAGTTTCATGCTTTGCCTCGCCGTAGTCAGATACCGTACGGCATCTGACGAAGGCGGACCAACCCGCAATCGCCAAAATGAATGCTATTGCAGGTGGGCGTATATCCTTCTAATTCCAGAGGCAGCGGATTCCTCTTTTATTATTGTAAAGTGGCCAAGCTCTCCTGTAAAGCGAATATGAGGTCCTCCGCAGATTTCTTTACTGAAATGTGAAATTGAATATACTTTTACCCTGCTCCCGTATTTTTGGACAAAAAATCCCAAAGCTCCGCTTTTGACTGCATCATCTTTATCCATCTCTTCAACCGTAACCGGTAGATTCTTTTTTATTTGAACATTTACCATATCTTCAACCTTTTTCAATTCTTCAGGAGTCAATTTCGTCGGATGGGAAAAATCAAACCGCAACCGCTCTACCGTGATATTACTCCCTTTCTGCGATACATGGTTCCCAAGTATCATCCGCAGCGCCTGATGGAGAAGATGTGTAGCAGTATGGAGTTTTGTTGTCTCCGCACCTTTATCAGCAAGTCCTCCTTTAAACATCCCTGTTGCTACAGATCTTGATAATTCTTGATGTTTTTTCATCTCTTCACGACATTCTTTCATTGTTTCATCGTCAAATCTCAATCCCCAACCGGTCATAACCTCCTGAGCAATTTCCGGTGTCAAACCGTATGTTTCATAAATCTTAAATATTTCAATTCCATTAACTCTTATAATATTGTTCTCGAAGGAGAAACATTTGAAAGCCATTCATCACCGGTCATTCCCAACTTCCTTGAATAAACCATTGCCCTACGAATCAATCTACGGAGTACATACCCCCGCTCCTTATTTGAAGGTTCTACGCCATCAGCAACCATAAATATTGCAGCGCGCAAATGATCTGTAATTATTCTGTAAGGTTTAGGGTTAGTTTTATAATCATCACCACTTTTTTTAAGTGCTTCTAATGTTTTTATTGCTTTAATAAATAAATCTGTTTTAAACATATCCGGTTCATTTAATGTGGCTGCAGTAAGCCGTTCCAGTCCTCCGCCGAAATCCACACTTTTTTGCTTTAATTCCTTCAGGCTTCCGTCTTTCTGCTTTTGATACTGCATGAAAACGGAATTCCCTATTTCCATAAACCGTCCGCACTGGCAATTCGGATGGCATTTTTCGTTTTTATACGGAGATTTATCGTGTAGTCCCAGTTCAATACCAAAATCATAAAAGACTTCGCTGTCCGGTCCTCCCGGCTCTCCTTCCGGCATATTCTCCGGCTCTCCTGACCTGCTCCACCAATTCTTACTTGCAGAATACAAAAATATTCGTTCATTTTCTTGAGCATTAATTCCAATGTTGGAAAATAGTTCTTTCCAAATCTCAATCGACTCCTCATCTTTCGGAACAGACTTGTTTCCTTCAAATACCGTAACAAATAATCGTTTTGGATCAAGATGTAATTCTTGTATAAGAAATTCAAAAACCCACGGGAGCTGTTCTTTTTTAAAGTAGCCTGCCCCGACTCCGTCTGCGGAGGCTGGATCCCCGAGAGACCAATTGCCGAGCATCTCAAAGTAAACAGCGTCGTCGGATCATTTTCCGGGACAAGCGGAGCTGATGCAATTTCCTTATGCCCGCGGGCTTTAAAAAATTCAATATACTTTTTTCGGATATCAGAGGACGTCATGAACGCATTATATCATCTCTTAGATGTCCTGCCGGGCATGCCTGTCCGCCGAAGCGTCAGCGTAGGTGGAATCCGGCATCTATAAAATTCAGGCTCGAATGATGGGAGGATTATGGAACGATTAACTCATCAAACACTTGGAATATCTAGAGTTAACAACGAAAGAAGACAACAGAATCTTGAAGCTATATCAATAAAAAATATTGTAAAGGCACTCTAACCACATTCTCATCCATTACTAAATCTGCACTGCAAACTACCAAACCATATTTACCGTTGATTTTTTCAAGCGTTGCTTGGGCTTGTTCAACGCCCTTATTGCCGTAACCTACCTCAATGGCAATCTTCTTGGAAGGCATACTCAAAACAAAATCAGCTCCACCTTTGGCACTATCATAAAAAGTAGGCGAAGCCAGTTTTTGACTAAACTCTCGATACAAAGACAAAGCGATAATGTCCTCAAGATACCAGCCCTTATGGTTAGTGAAAGCACTTTCCCCTTCCACCACAGTCAAAAGAGTATGTCTGACAGCAGGCGTCATAAAATGATATTTTGAAGGCTTACGAACCTTTTTATAAGTCGAACCATAAGGATAAACCCGAATCAACATTTCCGCTTTTTCTAACGTTTCTAAGACATTGATCAAAGTAACGAGAGAAATACCTCTTAGGGTATTGGATAAATTGGTGACACTGACTTCACTGCTTCCCGCAACTAGCAAAAGGATATTTTTAATGGCAGCTAAAGTAGCCGTATCGAATTTACCCAGTTCTGGTAGATCTCTCTCAACGACCCTGTCTATCTGTTGATTGGTTAAAGTGTGAATTCGCTGTTCATCTTTTATTGTTAAAGCATAAGGCATCGTACCAAATCTTAAGTATTTATCAATTTCCAAACTATCTATACCGAACCAGTATTTATTTACTTGAGCCTTTAAACCTGCGAGACGAGAAAAGCATTCGTCGGCGTCTCTGCTGTAAAAAAGAGCATTTTTAATTGTCTCTTTTAGACCTTTTACAGGAAACTTGATCATGATGGTTTCATCTTTAATAGACTCGTATTTGGTTTTAAGTAACATATACTCGGTAAAGTTCATCGGATACAACTTTTCAAAAACTACTCTTCTGGCAAGATCTGTGGTTGACTGAAGCGATAAAGCTGAAGAGCCTGTGCAAACAACAAAAACCCTTTTTGACCGATCATAAATTGACTTCAAAACTGCTGTCCATTTTTTGTCGAAGTGAATCTCATCAATAAAAATAAATAAATTACGATCCAGTCTCTCAAAAGCAGTACCTAAAATTTTTTGATACTCCTCAAAAACAGAGTATAAATCTGCTCCCAGTTCGTTAACGACCTGATCGACTGAAATATAAAGCATATCTTTGGAATAACGAGGAAAAAACTCAAGAAACAACTGAGCTAATAGGGTTGTCTTTCCTACTCCCCGCAAACCTGGAATACTAACCATTCTGACTTCCTTCTCTCCGTCGATAAAGTCGTTAATTAACTTCTCAACACGAATGAACATGTTTCTAGTGAGATACTTATTGTCTTGCTCATCTTGGGAATAGGTTTTCAATAAGGATGGAGAACGATTAAGCTGGTTTTGAAGATATTGATTGACTTGTGAATTGTTCATATTTGCCTGGGACGTCTGTGACGTTCTCTGGAGCATTTTTTTCGTTCCCTGGAACGTTTGACGTTTATGCTACTCAACCTCTATACAAATGTCAGTTTCTATTATAGTTAAGTATAACAGAGATGTCAAGTGATCATTTTTCAGGCTAAAAATCAGTCTTTTTCTATTCCGCTTTTATCTTTGAAGTAAGACTTACTACCGATTATCATCTTACCTACCTTGCCCCCAATGGGAAACTCGTAGGCCGGAATGACTATTTGTTATCCTTATGCAAATTCGCTAAGAGTCCGTTCACAAATAACTTCATAGATATTTGTGAATACGACCATTAGTGTTGCATCTTCAAATAGCATACGTATCAAGTTATTTACGGATGCGACCTAAATGAACCCCAAGAGGCAATGCTGTTACTACGGTTATCAACCCAAGCAGGGTGTATATCGTACGAATGCCGCCGAATTTCTCCATAATAAATCCTGACATTCCCACGACTGCGACAAAAATTAACCCAATAACCATACATAACGCCGATATTGCGGTAGCTCTGTTTTTGGATTCAAATTCAGCATTCGTGTAATGAGATAAAATATTCCACCGGGCACCTGACACCAGCATTGCTCCCATAACGGGTATTATTGCCCACCACTTTGTCATACATATAACCGGTGTATAAACGATAATTAAAATCAAAGGAAGAAGAATAAATGTCCGTTTCCGGGTAAAAAAAGTCCCGATGTGAAGCAATCGAAACAGAAGTATACTGTTTGCAATCCGGCCAACAGCTACAGCAATACCGATTTCGGACGTCGTGTATTTGAGTTCGGATAAAAGCACCATGTTGAAGGTTATGACGCTGACCCACGTTAATGATCCGATCATGATGTAATACAAAGATACTTTTTTGATATAGGTATTTTTGAAAAGTTCCCGTATCCCCTGTTTTGTTTTGTTCAGGTAATTTTGAATGGTAAATTTTTCCGTATCTACGGTTGGTTCTACAAAAAAGGTACTGGCAAAAGCCGTAATAAAAAACATGCTTGCTGTTAACCTGATGGCAACAACATAGGAATACATCCCGATTAATCCTCCGACCAA
>Ga0075777_136_pt1 | contig 20998 bp, 20 predicted proteins | sample RifGroC1_FD_67870 | JGI IMG/M metagenome (GOLD analysis project Ga0075777, IMG submission 67870) | Microgenomates bacterium GW2011_GWC1_43_11 | reverse complement strand
GACTTTATGGACGGCTCCATGGTGATTGACGAAAAAGGCAATGTCACGATTGCCCAAGATCTTTTGGTACAAGGAGCGGTACACACAACTACCCTGTCGCCTCTTTCAGACGATTTGACTATTAATTTATCCCGCACCCAAATAACGGCAACGGATTCAGCAGGAGATGTTAGCTATCAAGAAGAAGCAACCGGATCTGCTTCTTCTTTTGGAAAACTCCTTGTGAAAGGCATCGACGGCCAAACCGTCGCTTCTTTTGACAGCGCCGGAGGCGCTACAGTTTCCGGCACGCTATCCGCCAAAGATTTGCTAACCCAAAAACTATCCGTTGTGAGGGATTTCGGTACCGAAGAACCGACAGAAAACACCGCGTCAGTGGGTGAAAGCATTCTCCCTCGGGGGAAACTCTCTGTTATGATCCCGACGTCCCAGGTTACCGGCAATTCACTGATTTTCATTACCCCGACTACGCCGACGGACAACATACTCTCTGTCACGGAAACCCAAGACGGCCTGTTTACCGTTTCCGTCACCACCCCCTCCCTCACCGACATCACGTTTAACTGGTGGGTCATCAATTAGAAAAATGTGCCTGCGTAAAACCTAGCTTCGCAAGGCCAGGCCTTGCGAAGCTAACTATTTTCTATATACTCAAAAGTATGCCTGCCAAGCATCGACTGAAAATCTACGAAGAAAATGCGTATTATCATCTCTATAACCGCGGAGTAAATAAACAGCTTATATTTCAGGATGATCAGGACTTCGGCGTATTTCTCTCCTATTTAAAAAACTACCTTGAAATGAAAGATGAAAAAGCGCTTCAGCGTGTCATAGCTAACCCAACAGCATCTTGGAGAGAAAAAGATCAGGCAATAAAACTTCTCCGGCTCAATAACTTTTTCGGCACAATCACTCTTGTCTCGCACTGTCTCATGCCAAATCATTTTCATTTTCTGATTCGACAAACAGACGCTGATGCGATCGACCGATTCATGAATTCTCTCTGCACCCGCTATACTATGTATTTCAATAAAAAATACAAACGCATAGGTCCCCTTTTTCAAAGTGTCTATAAAGCGGTTATGGTTACGACGGACGAACAGCTTAAGCATCTGACGCGATATATTCATCGCAATCCAATACATAAAGGTTCATATAAAGAAATCCCGTCACGGATACTCGCGACATATCAATATTCTTCATATCCGGAATTCCTCGGTCTTCGAACCACAGAATGGATCCATGCAGAAAAGATACTTGCTTATTTTGGAAATAACACACAGTCATATCAGTCGTTTGTCGCTCGATCATCATCGCGGTCTGCTCGTCGTCAGAAAGCAAAGCAAGCATATGCCGGAGCGTGACGATCTTTTTCATTGCTTCCTCTCCGATCATAAGCTCATCATGGCGGGTGCCGGACGTGGCAATATCAATGGCCGGAAAAATTCTCCGCTCCTGGAGTTTGCGGGACAGATGGAGCTCCATATTGCCGGTGCCTTTAAACTCTTCATAAATAAGGTCATCCATGCGGCTTCCGGTATCAATAAGACACGTACCAATGACGGTCAAAGATCCATTGGTTTTGGGTAATCCTGAGCCCGTCGAAGGACTTTCTCCAGCTTCCAGCGTTGCCTCGATACACCGGGCTGCTCCTAAAAATTTCTTCGCCGGATACAAGGCTGCCGGATCAAATCCGCCGGAGAGGGTCCTCCCTGAAGGATTCACAACGAGGTTGTACGCCCGTGCCAGCCTGGTGATAGAATCCAGAAGTATCACAACATCTTTCCCGATTTCCACCAGCCGTTTGGCGCGGTCCAATGCTACTTCCGCTACCCGCACCTGCTCGGACGGCGACTGGTCAAAGTTGCTGGACAGGACTTCTCCTTTGATATTGCGGGTAAGATCCGTTACCTCTTCCGGCCGCTCACCGATGAGAGCTGCCATGAGGTGGACGTTTGGGTAATTGGCAGAGATGCCGGAGGCAATTTCCTTAAGAATCGTAGTTTTCCCTGCTTTCGGAGGAGAAACAATGAGCCCCCTCTGCCCAAACCCGATCGGAGAAAGGAGGTCGATGATCCTTGTCGAAAGCGGCAGCTGCCCCGTCTCGAGTTTCAGGTGAACACTGGGATATATAGGGATGAGGTCATCAAATCGCGGACGGTCCGTCATGCCTTCCGCCTCAAGCCCGTTAATTTTTTCAACTTTGAGAAGCCCCCAGTACCGTTCGTTGTCTTTCGGAGGCCTTGCTTGTCCTGTCACCTCATCCCCGTTTCTCAGAAGAAATCTCCGGATTTGTGATTGGGATATGTACACATCCCGGTCTGACGGAGTAAATTTAGGACGCAAAAATCCGTGTCCCTCCGGCATGATATCCAGAATCCCTTTCACGGTTTCGGTTGGTACGGCGATGTCCTGCACTACGCCGTTTTCCCCTTGGGAAAAATCCCGTTGAGGACGTCTATACCCTCGGTCATACCCGCTTCCGTATCCCCGTACCGGTCCCCGGTATCCGCCCGGGCTTCCATCCTGGTATCCGCTTGGTCTGGTGTACCGCTGATAACTGCGGGGTCCATATCCTTGATCTCGCGGTTCTGAATAGGAAAAAGACGGTGTTGGTGAGGGAGATGCTGGAGGTGTTGGGGTGATTTCCGGTCTTTGAATCATGGGTTCAACCTTTTTTTCAGGAGGCAACACGGAGCCGGATGAAACTGGTCCGCCGATCAAAGCATCAACGGACAATTCCTCTGCCTTTGTCGGAGGTACTTCAATAATTGGCCCGCCTAGACCCGGGGAGGCAGGCCCCGATTGAATCGGGGATGATTTCTTTTCTTCTGTTGTTTTCGTTGACTTTTCAGCTGATGGCGTCCCTGATTTCACAGAAGCCGATCGTTTTGTCGTAGCTCTGTAGGCCATATATGAGTTATGCTTGCCCTTCGTATCCGCCAGATGGCGGAGAAGAATGGAATTATGAATTTTCTCTGGCGTTCCAATTGAATCCGTTATGTGATGTGCATCATCCTATCCAAAAAAACATAGCGTTAAATGATGGAAAGTATCATGGAATCATCAAGTTTCAAACGAGGAAACGCAAGGTATGGCTTATATTGTACGTACCTTCCCTCTTGTTTGTCAATAGCCAACTTCGGAACTCCTTCCGACCTCATACACGACCGTATCCCCGGATCGGAATGCAACGGTTCCCAGAGATGTCATGCGCTCTTCATTCAACTGTGTATATTTTTCCCGTTCCAGTTTGCCTACAACGATGTAGCGGACATTATACGTTTCCAGAATCGACCGCACCTCATCTAAATCAGGAGACTCGTACACTTTTGCGACCTCTTCCCGCCGAGGTGCCACCACGTCATAGCTTCCCCGCCACAGCCACTCGTGGACTGCCCACCCGACAATCGTAGGCACGCCGGAAAATGCGGAAATATGGTTGTAATCCGTATAACTCTCCCCATCCGCTTCGACAATGGAAAAATTCTGAATTCTGAATTCTGAATTCTGAATTCGATTACGAAGCCACATAATTGCTTCGTAATCATAAGGGTACTCTTCTTCCAGCCACTTCAATCCGTAAATACTCTGGTATGTCCGTAATTCTCCGAAATATGATCTGACGGAAAACCATGGATAGATGGAAACAAGAAAAAGCTGAGGAATAAGTAAAATGAAAAAAAGTATTCTGACTTTTTTATATTTGATATGTATATTGAATATTTTATTTTTTATATTTAATATTGGATTATCTCGTTGAAAAATGAAATGGACAATAACATATGCGGAAATTATGGACCAAAGGATAAACGCCTCATATCCCAGCTTAAACATCGTGTTTGAGCGGAAGTGCGCCGGATAGATATCTTTGACATAAAAAAATTCAGGAATGACGATAAGTACCAAACCATAGAGAAAGAACACTTTCAGTATTCGGTGAATAATCCCATTATACTGCTCTTTTTTCCATATTTGTCTGATAAACAGCCATGCACCGGTATACCAAAAAAATCCCCAGAGAAGCTCCATCATCCAGAGGGGTGATTTCTGGCATTTGTCCACTCCTTCAAAAATGAACGGCCCGATTTTTGTGTTGGCAAGAAATCCCGGCGGACAATTAACCCCGATTCCCGCAGCAAACGAGTTGAAATGCCATAAAAACGGCAAGGCGGTTACACATAGCGTGCTTATAACAACAATGATTGGGATAAAAATAGTTGAAAACGCTCGACGTGCTTTTTGGTCATTAAAAATTGAGTTTTGATTGAAAATTCCTTTTGTTGTAACGAGCAATGCGAGGAACAACAAAAGGTATATCGGCCCATCCAAAGCGTTGGTCATAAGAAGGATTCCGAGAAGAAAGCCGTAGAAGACAATATGAAATTGAGAATTGAGAATTGAGAATTGAGAATGTATTTGATATTTTCCATTTTCCTGCCGCGACTGGCAAAACAACGTAATGAGTAACCCTATGGCCAACAAAACAAATGGGATAGAAAGGACGTGTCCATGCACATCAGAGACCACAAATGAGTAGCTGGGAAATTCATGAATGGTAAACGGAATAAAGCGGGTGGCATTCGCATACCAATATATAAGCATCCCCTCCCTAACCTTAGAAAAAAATTCTGTCCGATTCCATAGAATAGTCCAAAACGGCACGACATTATCTCCTAAATACCCTTTTGTGAATGCATAGATAGTCTGCATGTTTCCGGCCAAGGTGACAAGAAAGGCAGTCAAAAGACCACCGATAAGCGTCTTTATATGTCCTATCCGTCCTATGTGTCCTATCCTAACAATCTGCACACCAATGCTGAACGACATCGTAAGCGTCAGTGCAAACAGTGTCGCCAGCATGAGGTTAAACGTAACGGATAAATCCAACCCTGAAAGCTTTGTAAGAACCGCAGTAACCAGGTGTCCGAAAAAGTAATAGTTAATCGATCCTCCTTGCCACCACATGTCAGGAGCCGGAAAGTATGTGCTATTAAACAATGACTGCATAAACCCGTAGTCCATAAATTTCTCCAGTCCCCGGATACTCGGTTCATGCGCCTTCACCCAGCTCCAAAAAAGGAGCGCCCCGAAAAAGACAACCTCCTCCAACAAGATGCATAAAATTAGCTTCGCAAGGCCTCGCCTTGCGAAGCTAAAAAATATATTCCCCGTCTTACCTGTCCGCCGAAGCTTTAGCGAAGGCGGATTCGTCCTATCCGTCCAATGTGTCCTATCAGACAATAGAATCCCTAATACAAACAGAATAATCATCGCTTCTATAACGTTAAAAAAGGTGAAAGGTAACACGTGGAGCGTCCCGAACAGAAAAACTATATAGGACACCACCGCCATCCCGACAGCTTTACTAAAGAAGTACCCACGATCAAACCAGCCCCGCCTCGACGTCTCCGGCGAGGCGGGCCATCCGCTGGCCGGCGGACTAAATAATTTTTTTGTCAGTGGAAATGCAGCTGCACCGACCAAAAACAGCGCTGACCACCATTGGAGGACAAGCTGTATATCTCCTATTGGCATATATGAGCTATTCTAACATCCCTGCGTTTTTTCCATAAGATGTACGTAATGAAAAATTGAAGAACCAATAAATAACTCGGCGTGTTACTCTGTTTGAAGAGAAAGTTGTGTAGCTATAAAAAAAGCAGTAAGGGCTTCCACAGCATCCGCACCCAAATCTTCAGCGATATGATTGATCGCACGTAATTTTGGTAAAAATTCTTCCGGTGGTGTGTTTTGTTAAAATGATGCGGAGAAAGCCCGAAATCCGTCCTGAAAAGTTGGATTATTTACCACTGCCGCTACCCGTTGGACAGCTCGTCTTTCTCCCTCCGGATCATTACCAAACATCAATCCTCCAGGCTGCAATTCTTGAACATACTTCTGAATGGCCTCAAGTGGTACTTCCTTCGGAAGCTCTCCGTTACTCATATAGCCAGTATCCTATATTATTTGAGCGGAAAAATCAATAGTTCAGCCCATTGCGATAATACAAATCAAAATTATCACATCACGTCTGCTTTCAAACACATCTGATCTCTCATCAGACATACATTGATCTGATACAATAAATTCGTTCTATGAAGAAACAAAAACTTTCTCTCTATAGCATAATTGCTTTCGCACTACTCGTTCTTTTTGCACTCTCGTTCTCTTCATGGCTCATGTTCCATACCTTCTCCTACGATCAAAACTCCCAATCCATAGAAATTGCCGCCAAATGCTGGAGTGATTTCGGCGCGCACATCCCCCTCATCCGCTCATTTTCCATGGGCGGAAATTTTGACCGTATCATCCATTTCAAACTTCCCGAATATCCGATTTTCCCGGGCGAACCCATCCGATACCATTTCATTTTTTATATGATCGTGGGGCTTGTGGAAAAAATGGGAATACGCATTGACTGGGCGCTCAACATTCCTTCCATTATTGGTTTTGCTTCTCTTCTTATGTGTATTTTTTATGTTGCTGTGGTGCTATTCAACAATAGAACGATTTCGCGATTTCGCGATTATGCTATAGGGCTGTTAAGCATTCTCTTTTTCCTTTTCAACGGCACTCTCTCGTTCCTCCCGTTTTTCCATAAACATCCGATTTCCGATTTCACACCGCTTGATATTGTGTTCAACAAAACGTTCCCTTCCTTCGGCCCATGGGACGGTGGACTCGTATCTGCATTCTGGAACCTCAATATCTACACCAATCAACGGCATCTGTCTGCAGGATTTGGCTTGGGCCTGGGATTCATCGCGCTTCTTCTCTATCTGGAAAAAAAACCGTTGAAGCACCAACTGCCATATCTTTTCATCTCGGTTCCCTTACTTTCCATCCTGCCGTACTTTCACCAACCCATGCTTCTTATTCTTGGAATTTTTATGATATGGTATTTTTTGGTATTTGCCAACCTCCGGATTTTTTTACTGCTCACCGGACTTCTTGCGGAAGCTCCCATCATTCTCCAGCTTTTTTCCTATACAAAAGATGCGTCCTCTGTTGCCTGGTACCCGGGCTACCTCATCCACGGCAACCTAACCCCCCTCTCATTTCTGACGTACTGGTTCCACAACCTAGGAGTCCACCTGATTCTCATCCCCATCGGCTTCCTGATAGCGCCGTTGAAAGTAAAAAAAATCGTATTCCCGGTCTTCATCCTCTTTGTGGCCGCGAACCTTTTCAAATTTTCCGTTGAAATTGCCGCTAATCACAAATTTTTCAACTTCTTCATGATTTTCGGAAATATGCTATCGGCATATGTCATTATGCGATTATGGACGGTGGTACCAAAAATGGAACAGTCGCGCGTAGGGGGACCCCCGTCGAGCGCCTGCAGTCCCGCAGTGTGCAACGATGTCACGGATAAAAATAATACAGATAGTAATGTGGTCGAAAGACTGATGAAATCTATTTTTGGCTATGCGGGACGAGGACGTCGGACGGGGGAAGACGCGCGACATAAACGTGCGAGCAGCGGAGCAAGAAAATTTTATCACCCCGTGCGATATTTTCTACAATGCATGGCGATAACCATCATCTTCTCCCTCACCCTCTCGGGCATCATCGACTTTTTTCCCGTGTTCAATGACCGGAAGATCCCGATTGTGGATATCCCGCGAAATGAAATCGCTTTGTGGATTGCCCAAAATACTCCCAACGACGCGGTATTCCTCAATACCCGCTATCTCTATGATCCCGCGTCCATCGCCGGACGGAGCATATTCCTCGGCTGGCCGTATTTCCCATGGTCAGCAGGCTACAAGGAAAACAGGATACTGATTATGAAAAAAATGTATGAAAGCAAAAATCCGAACGTCTTTTGTCCGCTCCTGAAAAAATACCGCATCTCCTATATCACGGTTGAGGCGGTGTCTGATAATCCGGATATGCCGACTATTGATCCTTTGTATTTCCGCTCTCTCGCCACCCCGCAATACGAAAATGCGGGTCATACGTACCTGATTTTCTCAACTTCTTCCGTATGCAAAAAAACAGAATAAAAACCGTACTCTCTGTCATACTTGCCGTATGTTGCCTGGCTGCGGTATCCGTTGATGTATATCAGCAATCCGTCAGTCTCCGGACGCTCGGTGCATGGATAGTATTACTGGGTTCATTTTTTTTCATTACGCGTGGCTTACTGCATAAACAACCCGCATCTCATCATGTTTCATGTGTTACAAAAAAAGAAAAAATTATTCTCCTTTTATTGGGAATTGAAACGCTCGTCAGCCTTTGGTGGTTCGGCATTCAACCCACCCATTTCCATTATGATGAATTCATTACCGCTACCACCTCCTATACGCTCCCGATATTCCAAAAAATAAACTGGTTTGGCGTATTTCCGAATATTGACGAGTGGGTATGCCAATTCCCGATTCTTTTCCATATCCTGCAGTATCCGTTTATACGCGTATTTCCGACGGTCATGGGTGTACGGATGTCTACGTGGCCGTATACGGTGGGCACGGTATGTATCGTCTATCTGATGACCCGTCATATCACAAAAAGGAAAGTTCTGGCATTCTTTGCTGCAAATGCTTTTATCTTCATTGCCCCGCAGCAATACATCGGAAGTTTGGGATTACACTTTCATGCAGGCATATTCTTTTTTATGCTCAGTATCTACAGCTTCATGAAGATCTCGGATGAGCAACGCCCCCTAGACGTATTTGTACTGGGGATATCCGCCGCATGCTGTTATTTAGGGTATACCGCAGCCTATATTATCGCTCCGCTTCTCATAATGATGGGAGTAATCAGGATGCTCCTGAAACCGAAAAAAAAACTCCTCATAGCGTACGCAATTGCTTCCATAATCGCACTATTTGCAGTAACACCATGGATTATCTATGCAGTACGGTATAACAATTTCTTTCTTCAACGGATTAATCAAATAAACGTATTTACCGGCACCTGGATAGAATCCCAAAATAAAGTGACGATACAAAACATCACTACATTGCTCCCGACAAGAATTCTCACCATACTCTCCTCGTTTCTCCGGGACAATAAATCCGGCGTCGGCGAATATTTTTTCGGATCCATGGCTCTCCTTGATCCGTTTTCAGTCATTCTTTTGTGCAGCGGAGTGGTATATTTTATGATTCTCATCGTTAGGAAAAAATTCAATGCATTCGTACTGGTAACCAGCATGGTGCTCCTTTTTATAACCAGCACGGTACTGACGCAAAACCCTACCCCGTTTCATCGATTAAGCATAGATTTTCCGTTTGTCGGTATCTGTATCGGATGCGGTATGGGAACCATGTATATCCTTTGGAGTAAATATTCCACATTGCGGACAGTCGGATATGCCATAAGCATACTTTTACTCATAGCATATATTTTTGTAAATACATATAGGGCGGGTATAATGGTAGAGAATGATAAAACATTGCGAAATATGGAAAGTCTTTCAATAGCATGGTATGTGAAGGCCTACACACATCCCGGCGATAGCGTACAGATTATCGCATTTCCTCAATATCATCTTGGAAAAGAGCTATTTTTCCGTACAAACGGTACAATACGCTATATCACTGATCGCACTATTGAGGTTATGGATATGCCCGAACCTCAACTTATTATTGTGCAGTATCCTAACAATGAAACACTGTCAGCCGTTAAAAAACGGTATCCGAATGCTGCCCGGTTATACGATCCATTTACATTACACAATCATGCCGTATTTATTAATCAATAATATCTTTTATTTATTTGTTGCTATATATTTATGAACATCGCTGTCATCTTGCTTCACTTCGCGAATCGAAGCGGGCGGCGGCGGGCTTGCCTCGCCGGATACCGGCTGGTATACGTAATTAACTCCAATGCACGTGCATCGTTGACATTACGCATAAAATATCGCTATTCAAACACAAAACAACCGCGTGATACAATCCGGGTATGAACATTGCTATCATCGGAGGCGGGCTCACCGGTCTGACTGCCGCATATGAACTGCTCAAATATGGACACCAGGTAACAGTGTTTGAAAAAGAAAAAACCCTTGGAGGCCTGGCTGGAGGCTTCAAACCCGCCTCGCGTCGAGGAGCGGACGCGAGCTCGCCTCGCGTCGAAGCGGGTCGAGGCGGGATGCCAAACTGGACGTGGTCGTTGGAATTGTTTTACCACCATTTTTTTACCAATGATTCCGCGCTTATTTCCTTAGCAAAAGAATTAGGGTTGGAAAAAGACATGCTGATCCTGCGGCCGATCACCTCAACGCTCTGTCAGAAGACTGAAGACAGGAAACAGAAGGCGGAAGACGGAAAAGATGATTTCAAACAAATGAGTGGCGTGCGTTTGGGGATCCCCGTCGAGCGCCCGCAGTCCCGCAACCTGCTACGACAATCGTTATATAACCTCGGCAAGGTATTTATGTGGTCAGAAGACAAAGAAAACACCTTTGAGGAACGCGGGGCGAGGACGTCGGACGGGGAAAGGCGCACGACAGCCCGCCTGCCGACGAGGCAGGAACCCGCTTGTATTCAATACCAACTTGACTCCCCAATGAACCTCCTCACCTTCCCCCTCCTTTCCCCCTTCGACAAGCTCAGGACTGCTGCGCTTCTTGCATTTTGCAAAATAAATCCGTTTTGGCAGCCGTTGGAAAAAATCACCGCGGAGCGGTTTTTCAAAATAATCGGTGGATCCCGTGCATGGAATATACTATGGCAACCTTTAATGGAAGGAAAATTCGGCACGTATGCCAACGGCGTTCCGGCTTCCTGGCTTTGGGCTCGGTTCCACAAGCGGACGATGAGATTGGGGTATTTCCGCGAAGGGTTCCAGACATTTATTGACCGTCTCGCAGAAGCAATTAAAAAACGAGGAGGGACAATCTTAACAAAATATCAAATATCAAATATCAAATATCAAAAAAATTTCAAATTTCAAATTTCAAATTTCAAATTCGACCACGTATTGATTACCACTCCCTCCTCAACCGCGATAAAACTCATACAATTTCCCAAGCTATATGAGCAAAAACTCAAAGCCATCCCCCATCTGTTGGCCCAGACCCTCATCCTTGAAACAGACAAGCCAATCTTGGAAAAAACGTATTGGCTCAATATAGCCGACTCCTCATTCCCTTTTGTAGCTGTCGTTGCGCACACCAACATGGTTGATAAAAAATATTACGGAAACCGCCACATCACCTATATCGGCAATTACCTTCCCGATCGCCATCCGTATCTCTCCCTGACCAAACACCAACTCCTGAAGGTATTTACTCCATATATTCAAATTCTAAATTCTTCATTTAATTCTGAATTCAAAATTCTGAATTCTGAATTATTTTCCGCTCCCAACGCCCAGCCCGTCCACACCCTCAATTATTCCCAAAAAGCATACGCAGTGGAACTGGGAAAAAGAGCTGCATCTCTCATTGCGCAAAATCTAGCTTCGCAAGGGGACGCCTTGCGAAGCTAAAATGCTCGGAGTATACTCATCATATATGCAGGGCATATCTCATATTGAAAATGAACATCCTCTTCCTCCGGGCGCATACGTATTTGAGCCAGAAAAACCAGATCCTACTGCTGTTGATAGACTGTTCGAAGAATTAAGTTGGATTGCAGATCCACAGACACTTTCAGTTGTTTGGGTTGCCCGGGAACGCCATGCTATAGAGCATGGTCTCCCCTTTCGGGCGCCACAACAATCGTTTATCTCACGGTTATTTAAAGCTCTTTCTTTTGAGATGTAGTCGTGATTCCTGAAACTTTTTGCATAACTATTTTTATGACGTCACCAGACCTCCTCCGTATCGGTTGTCATGATAAAGCAGGGTGTCCCCCGGTTGTAATCTGTATAATCGAAATAATGACATGCCCGAATGTGATTCTCTTCCCGATAGCTCTTCCCCTACGATTCCCCCCGAAGATCAATCCCGTCAAGGAAAACCGCCGGGTACCGATAATATAAAAAGACAAAGACCAATAGGAGAACCTACAGCTATTCGAGGTACCGGTACAATTCGGATGTAAGAAGTAAAAAACCGCACGTCGTGTTTTTGCATAACTATTTGATTTTTCCTGCCTGCCCGCTTCGCCGGAAACGTCAAATCGAGGCGAGCCGGCGAGGCAGGGATATATACTATATAATTTTACTTATATAGGTCCCCTGCTATTTGACAACTCCTTAATCCAGCGTTACAATCTGTTGACTATAAGTTTAAATTAAAAATGATATGCCAAAATGTAAAGACTGTCTGCATTGTTACGACCCCAACTCACAACTCACCTACTGTATGAGTTTGAAGCCGGACAGACCAAATTTCCCGATTAGACCGAATCAATCTCCTCTTGAAAACATAAAAAGAGTTCGTCCGGATTTAGTACTGGTATATGAAACTCAACCAGACGTTTGTGGATTTGTTCCGCGAGTTACGGTAATCCCGCCAGAACAAATATAGCGGGATATTTATATATGGGAAAAATAACAGCTGAAACAAAATGTGGAGAGTGCTTCCACTGTATGACAGTTGGGGACATAAATTTAAATGCACCTGACAGAACTGGTTTTATGTGTGTTTCCGAATTTGGACCTAATGGAGCTGTAGACCCGGCACTAACCCCCGCAGAAAATTTTCGAAGTGATTGGCAATTTACTTTGGCTGAAAAAATTGAAAATGGAGAGCATTCTTGTGGTTTCAGAACTCCGGAAGAACAACAACGATGGAGAAGTAGCGGATTTAAGGCTTGAGATATTTAAATTGCGAGTGTGTGACTTTTCTGGGGGATAATTTGTTGCCCCAGTACAACACTTCCTTTCTCGCGAGGTTTACATCCTCGCCTCGAAAGAGCGTGTGTACGGGGTAAAGGCAGGTTTATAAATAAAAATTGCGTCGGGTGTGATTTTTCTGGGGAATAGTTTGTTGGGCAGGCGAACTATTTCCCATTGAGATCATTTCAGACGCAATTTTTGCGTATACCGCTTGACAATAGAAATAGATGGGTATTAAATAGGTACCATATGAGTACATCCATGACACTCGACAAAACAGACTTTATCAAATTCAACGTCTCTCCCACGTTTAAAAAACTCGTGGCAAAACAGGCAAAAAAGGCCGGACTGACGCTTTCTGAACTCGGCCGCATGTTGTTTGGCTGGTATGCTCACGGCCTCATCCATAAGCCAACGCTCGAAGAACTTGCAAAAGAAGCCAAACGCGACTATGAAGAAGGACGCGGCGTCACACTATCTTCAGCAAAAGACATAAAAAAATATTTCAACTCGCTATAACACCTGATATTCATGCCCAAAATCTATCTTAATCCGAAATTTCACGGAACGTGTAAACAATTTGTTCGAAGAAACAGTGCGCGAAAACGTCACGTATATAAAACTCTTCTCTGTTTTAGAAACAACCCGTCTTATCCGTCACTTCACATAGAAAAACTTTCACATTCTGATATCTGGACTATCCGACTGGATAAGGGGAATCGATTATTCTTTTTTTGGAATAAAACGAAAGACACAGCCATATTCTTCTTTGTAGGTCATCACGACGCGTATAAAACAATCGGGAAGAAATGACATATGTTCTTCATGAAAAACGATGCCTGCCCGCCGATAATGCGCCTCGCGACGTGTACGCCTGTCCGCCTCTGGCGGAAATAGTACTGACCTGCCTGCCGGTAGGCAGGAAAGCCACGAGGCAAATAAAGGTGGGTGGAATAATGAAGATATAATCCGCTAAAGAAGATGTTTCAGCTTCAAAAAAAAATTTGACAGACTATTCACGTCATTGCTATTGTTACCACTAAGGTATTTGCACCCGCTTGATGGGTACGATACTCAAAAGAAAAAGCATTACTATACGTAGCGATCCCAAACCAACACATGCTAGCGGTAGTGATGCTTTTTTAATGCAGCATTTAACGAGTCTTCGAGTTTTAATGCTGCATATCCCGCAAATACGCTCTTGTGAGGCACGGCTGTAAGCCCTGCGAGCAAGTAAGTATTGTGGGATAATGGCAAGATCTACACGCTATTATTCTTTGCAATACTTCTCTCTCTCCTCCCACCCTTTCCTGAATTTTCCCTGAAATTTACAAAGTAAACACCGGAATGCTCAGCCCTTTCTTTTTCAAGGACTGAAACTGCGCTTTTGCTTCGTCCTCAAAGCGCAATCGCTCTCGGGTCATGGGAGATATCCGCTTGATTCGGACGTCTCCCGCGTCGTTTCCGCCGGTTGGCGGATGTCCCAAACCAATTTTTGCCAGCAGTAGTTGTAATCCCATGATTCTATTTAAAAGACTTTTTTTGGTCTTGTCAAGTCCTATAGCATTTTGCTACTACATTATAGGATTATCTTATAGTTATTTAGGCTCATTTTCCCTCATAAAATCGCTCTATTTCGATTTTGGTAAAAAATTGTGGATAACTTATGGAAAATGGTAAAGAATCTAATACCGGGGACGGCATGTGTGAAGTAAATCACAAAAAATGTACTCTATGACTATACAAATAAAACGACTCACTCCTTACAAATCTCTTTACCCGGGGATATCCCATATCCCTTCATCATGAAGAAACCGCTTCTCCCCATGTAAAGGCCATAAGATATGAACTTCATTTCCATTGATATAGCAAGTAACTCCATTGCTCTGTTCAGCATTCTTCATCGTTACACTATTCACCTGACCAAATACCGGATCTTCAAATGCTGGTCCCTCATCATTCGGTGGGGAAAAACTCACTTCCAGCTCTGTCGGAAATTCCGGAGACCAAACCCCTTGGGCTATACTTTCTCTTATCCTCAATATTCTCCCCTGTGCTTCTTCGCCTGGGCAAAATGGACATTCGCGTGTGCAAAGAGCCATACTGTCTCACCTCCTTTTTCCATAAAAAAACCGGCTTAATCATGATTTCTTGGCCGGTAATAACTATGTTCAACGTCGCAGTAGTATGAACGTGTATTCGTTTCCCGATACTACCTAAGGGTGTTGAACATCAAGGCGATGTGAGAAACTTAAAAAGGAGGATAACAAAAATAAAACGTGCTGTCAATATGCTCTTTATACGGCAACGACCTCCTGCCCTACCCGCTCTTTTGTATCCTCGACAACGACCATCGTGCCGTCTGTCAGGTATCCCACTCCTTGCATACGCTCTTTCCCGGGATGGGTAATTTTGACAGCCAGCTCTTCACCGGGTATCAGAGCAAGTTTGAGGGCCTGGGATAAATCATTGATATTGAGCACTCTGACTCCGTGAGCCCGCGCGACCTGGGCCAGGTTAAAATCAACCGTGAGGACCGGTGTGCTCCAGAGTTTTGCCAACCGGACCAGCTTCTGGTCCACCTCTTTCTCATCAACGTCAGCCGGCGATACGACTGTGGTAACCCTCGGATTGACCCGCTGGCGCTTGAGGCTGTTGACCACATCCAACCCCCTTCTGCCTTTGGCGCGCCTTAAAGAGTCATCGCTGTCTGCTATGTGCTGGAGTTCGCCCAATACCGATTGGAGAACAACAAACGTACCGCTGAAAAAACCGGAATTGACAATCGGGACGATCCGTCCGTCTATGAAAACGCTGGTGTCCACCAAAATCGGATAGTCGCCTGTGGGTTTTTCTTCTGTTTTTTCCTGTTTTTTCGGCTCCCGCTGGAACGGATTCCCCTGGAAGGGTTTTGCCGTCATCCTCCCGAATGCTGCCAGATTTTTGACGATCTCGCGGGCAAGAGCTTTGGTAAAGGCAGGGGTTGTGGCAACCACCGGCTTGACTACCGGTTTTTCCGCAGTCTTTACCGCTGACTCTTTCCCCTGCTTTGGTACGGAATTATTCCTCATCTCCCTCATTGTACCATGAAAAATCATGAAAATACTTAAAGAAGACTCATGTCAGGCAAGCGCGTTTAACTTCTCAATAATCCACATCCTGGCAAGTGTGGAAGAATTGATGCCTTTAGCGCGGGCAAAACGGGAAAGCCGCTCCTTGACGCTCCGTTGCAAGCGTACCGTCATCACGTCTTCTTTTTCCGACTCAAGAAGAGGAAGTTTCATAAGCGGAACTTTCCCAAGAAGCGATGTGTCATGTGTATCCCAAAAATCCGCCTCTTCATCAAGAGTTTTAAACGGTGGAATTGGTTTTGGGCGATATAACGACTTAGTTTTCACAGTAATCCCTCCTTTCTTTCTTACTCATAACGCGTGCTGATATGACATATGGTCTTGGTTGTTTTGCATAAGACACAACGACGGTAATAAGTCTTCCTTTACCTGTTTTTCCATATATTGACTGCCGAAATAAGTACGAATCAGATCTTCCAAACTCATTTTGATATGCTTCTTCAACTTCTTTCTTTAAAACGCCGTGTTTTTGAATATGTTTCTCATTCCACACATCCCATACCAAGGCAGTCTTCCTTTTCATAGAACAACTACAATGTAATACAAAAGAATACATTTGTCAATAATGAGATCCTCATGGCGTAGCCAAACTTAACACCTGTGCTGAAGTGAGTGGGGTTGAAGAAGGAGAACACAAGGTCATTATTGCGTACCGGAACTATCAGGGTGAACAAACGGTCTACTTTACCGGAGATGTGAAGGAATTTGATATCAACATAACGATTCAACCGAAAAATCTCTTCCTCTCGCCTCTTGTTTTGAGCGTTATAGGATTTCTTGCGCTCATCATCGTCGTCCTTGGAACAATGCTGGTTAAAGCAAAAAGAGCGTAATGTCCTTACTCCGGAATTGACTTTAAGGCTAGTGTTGTTTTGTAAAACGCCTCGAGGGTGGCCAATGCCTTCGCTCGATCATGCGGCAGACTGATTTTCCTGCTCTCCTTCCCCATCTTGGTGCGAAGCGTTCGGTCAGAAGCAAGGAGATCCATTTTTTTAGCAAGAGTTTTGAAATCACCCGCCGGCACTGTGTACCCATTCACCCCGTCGTGGCAAAGCTCGGGAAGTGCTCCTTTGTTGCAGGCACGATCGATTGTGTCTCATACGGGCTCATGATGACAAAGCAATCGGATGTTTGGTACATTTTTATGACCGACGGTCCTGTGAGGAGACCAAGCCACGAAATTTTCTCTGAAACTCCCCGTTCGCGGGCAAGCGCATGCAATGATTCTTCAGTATTGCCTTTCCCAACGATAATCAAACGGATAGACGGCTTGGTTTTTCCTAGCGCCCGGATGATGACATCAATATGCTTATCCGTATCCACGCGTCCAAGGTAGAGAAACCGCACCTCATGTGAACCGCGGCTCTTTTGATATGCATTCAACTGTTTTTTGTCCAATGGTCGGTAGATAGTCGTGTCTACTCCATTGGAAACCGGGACAATAGGCCGGGTAATGCCTATCGAATGAAGGCTTTTCCGAAACGTAGATGTAGGCACCATGATCATGGACGTGGCGTTGTAGAAAAGGCGTTCGTAGGTCAAAAGAAACCAAACAATGATGTGTTTAAAATATCGGACAGCAATAATCCGCATGATCTGTTCCGGATCTGTATGAAGCGCTGCAAATACAGGTATTCCCCGCACCTTTGCAATCATGAGCGCACACCAGCCTATAGCACCCGGCTCCTGGATATGGACAAGATCAACATGATCCTTTTTTAAAATCCTAAGGAGCTCCGGTATGGGAAGCGGAATCGGAGAAAATGTCTTTTCGTGGAAAAATGGGTCTATAAAAGCTGGAACACGCAGGATTTGGAGGTTCGGTTCTCTTGGAACATCGTCTTTTCCTGTTGGACGGGGTGCGACAATCGTCACTTGATGACCTCTCCGGGCCATGAACCGCGCGATATTGTCTGTTGACGTTGACACTCCCGCTATAAACGGCAGATAGGTCTCCGTCGTGATGACAATGTTCATACGTGTTTTAAACGCTCCACATCAAATCAATTAGATATATTGTAGCAAATTGGATACAAAAATTCCCATCCATCCTCTATTTTTTTGACTTTTCGGATAAACATGGTATATTCTCTCTTATATATGACCCCTCCAGAAAAAAGAGAAGAAAACCTAAAACCAGATGAAGCCCCGAGTGCCCCCCCAAAAAAACATCCAGTCAAGACCGTAGAGCCGGAGAGACCGTTACCTGATCCAATGAGGGGGCCTCTCGGTCCGATGCCTCTTCCCGGCGGCAGATCGCCCTTTGCCGGGGGAGGAGGGGCAGGACTTCGTACGGAATAGGGGGAAATACCTCGTTTTATAAACTCAAAAGGACAACTGCAATGGTCGCTTGGATAAGTCCTGCAAGTTTTGCAATGAATCCACCGACCTAGTTTTTTTGCGGCAGATTGTGATGCTCTCTGTTACAGTACCGGAATCCCGTATCGGCGAATTTCATGTGCAAGCGGATCATATTTGTCCAGCAAGTCTTCAGGGGTATAAGGAACAACATCCACTGCTCTGTCAATATCAGAAAGAAGTATCCGCAATTGTACCATCGACGTGTGGTAATCGCGCCCAAATTGAGAAGAAACGACGCAAAGATCAATATCACTTTCGGGTTTGGCCGTTCCGCGCGCATGAGAACCGAAAAGAATAACCTTTTCAATCGGTATGCCTGCCTCCCGTATACGTGCTACATACCGCGAAAGCAGATCGGATAGGTCTTGAGTTATAACTGTTTTTTTATCCATAGTCGTATGAGCGATATTTTATCCATATACATTTTGGTAAATGCACGAGTTGCTTTTTTATGAAGTTCTGTTTTATATACGTCGTATCGCGCTTCAACGTTAAATGTGGTTATCTCGGAAAAATCTGCAATGCTTCGCTCGTTCAGAGGATGTCCGGTTTTTTTCGCAAGGAGAAGAACGTCATGTGTAATCGGCGGGACAGTGTCTTTTTGAGAGATGAAAAGCGCTTTGAATGATTTTTCCAGTGCTAAATGGCTAAAAAATAGGCAGTACGCAAACTTTTTACTTTTGTAAAGCGCTTCTGCAGTCTCCCAATCATCATCAGCGCTGTCTATCCATCGCCGTACGGCTTCTTATTGCCGCTACGCTCCTGCCTGTTCCGGAAGTAATAACCGTTGTAAAACCTAAGCGTTTGGCTTCTTTGATCCTCCGCTCCTCGTATCTCACACCCCGAATTTCTCCCAGAAGTCCGACTTCGCCGAATGCTGCGGTTTTCGGGTCTAATGGTTTATTTTTGAACGAAGAAAGGATCGCAAGACAAACGGCAAGATCCGCAGCGGGTTCTGCAATCTTTAACCCGCCTGATACGTTGACGAAAATGTCAAATGTTGCAAGCGGTACGCCTAGCCGCTTCTGAAGAACTGCAGTCAGGAGCTGGAGCCGGTTGTAATCCACCCCATTCCCGACCCGCCGAGGTATTGCAAGCTGGCTGGGTACGGCAAGAGCTTGAATTTCAATCAAAAGCGGCCGGCTTCCCTCCATGATAACCGTCACGACAGACCCGGGGACATTTTTAACTCGGTCTTTGAGGAATATCTCGCTTGGATTTGCTATCTCAAGAAGTCCTTTTTCCCGCATTTCAAAAATTCCGACCTCCTCAACAGCGCCGAACCGGTTTTTCAGCGTCCTTAAGATTCTTGCATCCTGATACCGCTCACCCTCAAGGTAGAGAACCGTATCAACCATATGTTCAAGGATTTTAGGTCCTGCTATCTCCCCTTCTTTGGTCACGTGGCCAATAATAATGATCGGAATTCCTGTGGTTTTAGCCAATCTCACAAACTGTTCTGCAGCATACCGGATCTGCCCGACTGATCCTGCCATGCCGGATAATTCATCCGACGCCATGGTTTGGATAGAGTCGATTACCACCACCCCTCTTTTGTCATCCATAGTGATATTGTCATCCCGGCCAAGCGAAGCGCGAGCCGGGATCCCCTTGTCATTACGAGCCCCGAATCCTCCACTTGGCGGAGAGGGGCGCGGCAATCCCTCAGATAATTGTAAAGATTGCTTCGTCGTTCCACTCCTCGCAATGACAGTATTCATCGCATCAAGAATTCCCTCCACATTATTCTCTGCCAACACGGTAATATTCTCTCCTCCCACCCCCATCCTCTTTGCCCGCAGTTTTATCTGTTCTGCCGACTCTTCTCCTGAGACATAGAGGCCTCCGATACGCGATAAAATATGGAGAAGGAGCGTTGATTTCCCGATCCCCGGATCACCTGCCAAAAGTGTAACGGATCCCGGTACGATCCCCCCGCCGACCACGCGGTCAAACTCCCCAAACCCGCTCTTCAGCCGATTCTTTTCAATATGTTTTACTTCCGACAACTTCTGCGGTTTTGCTTGCCCGCCGAAGCCTTGGTGAAGGCTGGAAGATTTGTTTGGAAATTGAGATTTGTGATTTGAGATTTCGCGAAGCGTCTCTACCATGCTATTCCACTCCCCGCACCCGGGGCACTTTCCGTACCACTGGGGGTACCACTGGGGGCTCTCATACCCGCACTGCTGGCAGACGAAGGATGACCGTTGTTTCATTGATGAATATTCTACACTATTTCTCAATAAGGTATTTCGACTCGTGTTTTAAGGAAGATTCGCTTTTACTATCCGACCTAATATTTCCATGCCTCTGTCAATTTTTTCTTCCGATTGAAAGGAGAAATTAAGCCGCATGGTATTATATCCTCTGTCGCTGGCAAAAAACGGCGATCCCGGCACAAAGGCTACTTTTTCTCCTGCAGCTTGTTTTAAAACATCCTCCATGACCATACCTTCAGGCCCAGTTGCCCAGATAAATAATCCACCCTCAGGGTGTGACCAGGAAAATTCCGGCTGGGGAAAATGTTCTGCCAGCGCTTTTAGCGCTAATTCCTGTGATGGCTCAATTAGATATTCGTCAATTTTGTCAAAAAGAAAAAATTTTTTATTCGCCAAATCCGAAAACTTTCCTGTTTTAGGAATAATTTCTTCTATAATTTTTTTAATTGAAGAAAGTTCTACTGGGAATATTTTTCTCGCGAAGACCTCTTGTTTCAAGGCTGATATAAAATAAGTTGAAAAAAGCAAAACCTCATCCCA
>Ga0075777_105_pt1 | contig 25127 bp, 33 predicted proteins | sample RifGroC1_FD_67870 | JGI IMG/M metagenome (GOLD analysis project Ga0075777, IMG submission 67870) | Microgenomates bacterium GW2011_GWC1_43_11 | reverse complement strand
ACCAAGTGCCAGATCCAAAGGAAGAATGCCGGTCGGGATAACGTCAATAGCGTTTTTCACACCGGCCTGTTCACCTAACCGCATGATGGAGCCTTTCCCGTACTGTTTCTCAATCTGCTCCATGGCAAGGCGGATTGCAGTCAGTTTTGCATCCTGTTGGTTCATAGATTCTCCAATCCTATCGAGCAGGAATTATACCCTTCACAATCTGAATTGTTACGGGTATCCCATTTTTACATAAAGGATGGTAGAATACAAGGGTAATTTTAAAATTACCATCAACGAATTACGAATAAATATACCCATCTTACTCCGGTTTGCACCCCGTCGTGGCGGGGGAAAAAGCGGATTAGATGGGTATTCATTCATTATTCGGGGTGTGGCGCAATTGGCTAGCGCATTCGCATGGGGTGCGAAAGGTTGCTCGTTCAAGTCGAGTCACCCCGACAAAATTATGGACGATAAAACGAAAATTTCAATCATCGGTGCAAGCAGTTACGTAGGTGCAAGATTATATTTTGATTTAAAATCAAAATTTATTGTTGTGGGTACTTATTCTTCGAACCAGCTTTCTAAGAATTTTATTTACTTGGATATTACAAATAAAAAAGAAGTTGAAAAAGTAATAAATGATATAAGACCTAACGTTATTATTCACGTAGCTAATAATGCTAGCGCTAAGTGGTGCGATACATACCCAGAAAAGGCAGTGCTTCTTAATCAAACGGCAACGCAATATATTGCTGATTCAGCTAATAAAGTAAACGCGAAGTTGATATACATTTCAACAATGGGAGCTGTCAAGCCATCAAATCTTTACGGAAAAACAAAATCAAAATCTGAAAAAATTATAAAAACTTCTAAATATGGATACTTAATACTTCGCCCATCTCTTATTCTTGGTTATAGTCCGAATACTACTAACGACAGACCATTCAATAGATTACTGAAAAATTTAGATGAGGGTGTATCAGCTGTTTATGATACTTCATGGAAATTTCAGCCAACATATATAAGACATATGAGTGAAGTCATTACGGCTTGTATAAATAATAAAATATTCAATCGTTCGATCGTTATTGCTGTTACGGAGATGAAATCAAGATACGACACGGCAAGAGATATATTGACTCCTTTTGGTATAAAAGTAACACCTGTTGATGCCAAGGATTCAACTTTTGAAGTTTTTAAGGATGATCTGTCTGAACTAAAACAACTCCATTTACCAAAATATTCTTACAGACAAATGATTAAGGAAATTATTGATGAAATCAGGAACCGAAACCAGTTTGTTGTTTAGCTTTTAACAATCTTCAACCCATGCAATTTTATAAGAATTACTGTAATTCAATCGATTGAATTACAGTAGTAAATAGATTATACGGAGTAAGCAGGTTTTGGCTTTGGTGAAGCCAGCCTCACGAGCATCACCCTCGGTGCAGAACCAATTTTCACCCATATCTTTTTCAACTATCGTGAATTCATATTGAGCGCAGCCGGGCACGTAATAATTCCGGGCATTGCTGTTTTTATCAATGTTGCCTTTAATCACACAGTTCGGGTTCTCCTGATTTACTTTCGATTGACATAAACCATAAATCCCAATGTTTTTCTCTTTTGCCTCATCAGCTGATTTTTTCAAAACAACTGCTTTTGAGGAAACATCATGGTGGTATCGCGACCAGCCCTTTTTGAGCATTTCTTCATTGATGAGCGTGTCACCCGCGTACACAAGCGCGATTGCACGGCCATACACATCTCCCACCTGCTCATCAATACGGACCCGTTTCCCGACAACCATGTTTTCTAAGTATCTTTTTGCTTCCTCTCCGCCGCAATTGGTAATCTCGGGAGCGTCAGACTCCCGCAGGCGGACTTTGGTTTTTCCATCCAAAACAAGCGTATCTCCATCAAGAACGCCAACGACCAAAACGCCGGTTGCGGGTTTTTGTCTATTCTGAAACACCAACACTGCATTACAAAGAAGGGACAAAACAAGGAGAATAAGGAGAATTGGTGAATGGGAAATGGTTTTCTTGGCACCAACCATACTCTCACTATAGAATGATTTCCAAAAAATACAAATGAGAGAAAAGTCTACACACACCGGGTGTGTGTAGAATCGAAGAAAGTTTACCGTTTTGGTGATTGTTTTCTTCTTCTTGCTTTCCCGCCGGTGTTGGGCTGACGGCGCTCTCTCACACGGGCGTCACGGGTCAAAAATCCGCGCTTTTTGAGGATAGGCCGGAATTTTTCTTTATCCACTTTCTCAAGAGCACGGGACGCAGCATGGATAAATGCTTCCAGCTGCCCATGCAACCCCCCTCCCGCAATTTTTCCGCTTACGACGAACCTGTTTAGGGTATTTGTCGTCCGGAAAGGTTCCATATACAGTTTCTTCATAATCTCACCGGGAAAATAGTGCTCTCCTGATCTCTTATTAATAAGAAGATTGCCCTTTGTCACTTCTTTCCCGTCAATCGTCATTGTCTCGTCTTTGGTCACATAGAGCCGCACGCGAGCTGACGCGGATTTCCGTCTCCCAACTGCCTCATAGTAGGAAAGAACGCTCACTTTTGGTTCTTTTACTGCCGATGATTCTTTCTTTTTAGGTTCTGGTGTTTTATCTGAATCCATAAAAATAATAAAAATTATAAAATTTATATATGAAATTTATCTTTATACGGATGGTTTTCATCAGGATAGATAAATAATCGGGTAACCAATCGGTCCCTGAGTTTATTTGTGGGAAGCATGCCCCATACCGCGTGACGGATAATTTCATTTGGATTTTCCTGACGGATCTGCCACAGAGCTTTCTGTTTCAATCCACCCGGATATCCGGAATACACACCGTACATTTTCTTTGTTTCTTTCTTTCCTGTCGATTCAACGAGTTTGCTGTTGATAACGACCACAAAATCACCGCAATCCAGATGACGGACAAAATTAGCTTTTTGTTTGCCCATGAGCTTGACGCTAATTTCTGTCGCTGCATTTCCAATGGTTTTCCCCTTCACGTCAATAAGGTGCCATGCGCGTTTAATGTCCTTTGCTTTTGTTGACTTTATGGTAGTTGATTTCATAAATATGATGAGCACGTGATTAAAAGCTACGTGATGAGCACGTGATAAGAAATGAGCGCATGCTCATTTTTTCCCTCCCCTTTTCCCTTTTATAGCGTTTGTTTCTTTTTTAGTTCTTACGGGTTTCCTAATCTCCTTAGTCTCTTTGTTCTTAGTCTCTTTTTGTTCATATTTTACCGGTTCTCTCACAATAGCCTCATCAACAAATGAAAGCATGACTTCTTCGGATCCGTCGCTTCTGATGTTCCCGATTTTTATTATTCTTGTAAATCCGCTCGTTCTTTGGGAGAACCGGTCTTTCGCGTCTCTCAAGAGCATATCGACAATATCTCCATGCGGAATCGTTTGTAAAATTCTGCGCCTGTTTGCATCAGTTCCTTTTTTTGCTTTCGAAATAAGCTTTTCCATGAGCGGTTGAACCGCTTTGGCTTTTGCCTGAGATGTCACGATTTTCCCATGGAGAATAATATCCCGTATGAGATTGGAAAATAAGCGTTTCCGCTCATTTTTTGTCCGCGACAGCTTCTTGCCGAATACCGAATGATGCATATTATGATTAGCACATGATTCAAAGCTTCGAGATGAGCACATGAAAATAGTATCACGTGCTCATCATGTTTTTTCTCACGTGCTCATCGCGCTATACCATTAGCGCAACGCCTTTTTCTTTCAGCTTTTCTTCTACGATAGAAATCGACTTCACGCCGAGATTTTTAATCTTCATAAGATCAGATCTCTGAGTACCCAGAAGCTGTCCAACTGTTTCGATTCCGCCGTTTCCTAATGCATTCACGATGCGGGTTGGGATATCCAACTCCTCAATCCGCATTTTCAATACGTCATCGGAAATATTCGATATAACGGCTGCCGGCTCTTCAGCACTTTTTACTTTCGGTTCATACACCTGCATAAAATAGGAAACAAGAATTTTTGCTGCTGACAGCAATGCCTCCTGCGGCGCAATGGTTCCATCAGTCCAAATTTCAATGACCAGCTTATCTAAATTCGTCATTCTTCCCACACGGGTTGCTTCCACCTTGTAGTTGACGCGGACAATCGGGGAGTATAACGCGTCTAAGGGAATAACTCCCACTTCCCGGACTGCCACCTCTTCAGCAGTCACATATCCATACCCACGCTGGGCAAACAACTGCATTTCGATTGCCGCTTTTTTATCAGAAAGTATGCCAAGCACAAGATCAGGATTGACAATGGTCACTCCCGGGGGTGTTTGGATATCTCCTGCGGTAATTTCTCCCGGTCCTTTTTTTGAAAGCGTCAAAGTAACCGGCGTGTTGTCCGGAACGCTTAAGCGAATCCGTTTCACATTGAGCAAAAATTCGATAACATCTTCTTTTAACCCCGGCAGGGTTGAAAATTGATGTTTTACGCCGGTAATTTTCACTGAATCAATTGCGGATCCCGGAAGGGAAGTAAGAAGTACTCTCCGCAAACTATTGCCTAATGTCTGACCGTATCCCTGTGATAATGGTTCAATACTGTATCTTCCGTAGTCACTCCTCTCACTATCGGTTTTAATGGAAAATATTGGTTCAAGCATCATATATATCTCCTTTTTTAGGGTCCGTTCACAAATAACTTGATTTGGGTATTTGTGAATACGGCCCTTAATGCCGCATCTTCAAAAAAAATACGTATCACGTTATTTACGAGTGCGGCCCTAGCGACTATAAAACTCAATAATTAATTGTTCGTTTATGTCATCAGTTACGTCAGTCCGCATGGGCAAACGGACAACTTTCCCGACAGGGCCCTTTCGTTCTACCCATCCGGGCAATTGTATGTTTTTTTCATCCAGCATTTTTTTCACACCGGGGACTTCCATTCCTTTCCCGGAAAGAGAAATAACCTGATCTTTTTCCACTTCAAACGACGGGGTCGCAACCGTTTTTCCGTTGACCGTGACATGCCTATGGGATACCAGTTGCCGGGCACATGCCCGCGTTGGAGAAAGTCCCATTCGGAACAGCGTATTATCAAGTCTTGTTTCTAAAAACTGGATAAACTGTTCGCCGGTATTGCCCCGGAACTTTTTTGCTTTTGCAAAAATTTTCCGGAATTGCCGCTCCAGCATGCCATACATGCGTTTAACTTTTTGTTTTTCCCGGAGCTGTACGCCGTAATCGGAAATTTTCCTTTTTCCTTTCACCCCGTGCTGTCCCGGCACAATGTTGAGGCGTCTCAAAAGCTGAGCATGGGCATGAGAACCGACTGTTTTCATGCCCAAATCAACGCCTTCGCGCCGAGCCAGTCTGTTTTTTGGACCCGTATAGCGTGCCATATAATCAATTTAGAATCTAAAATTCAAAATTCAGAATGAATCAAATTCAGAATTACGAATTAAATCAAAACCAAATATATTTTTTATATTCAATTTTATTCTGAATTCTAGATTCTGAACTCTGAATTCATCTCAGACTCTCCTCTTCTTCTTCGGCCTCACCCCGTTGTGCGGAATCGGCGTGACATCTGCAATAAGCGTGATGTGAAGTCCGACTGCCTTGAGAGCCCGAAGCGCGGCGTCTCTGCCGGACCCCGGGCCTTTAATAAACACTTCCACTTCACGAAGTCCTGCTTCTTGAGCTTTTCGTGCAACAACTTCAACTGCGGTTGTGGCTGCATAGGGAGTCGCTTTCCGAGCGCCTTTAAATCCTACCAGTCCGGCTGATCCCCAAAAAAGAGTATTTCCCTTTTCATCCGTGACTGTAACGAGCGTATTATTAAACGTAGCCGTGATAAATACTTTTCCTTTTTCGACTGCCTGTTTTTGCTTTGATTGTGCCATATATTTCGACTTACGCACTCTGTCATCGCGAGGATCCCGACGTCACGTCGGGAGACGAAGCGATCTTTATTATAAAGATTGCTTCGCCCCGCAGAGCGGGGCTCGCAATGACATTTGAACCCTTTATTTTTTCTCCGGTGATTCTGCTTTTGCCTCTGTTTGTTTTATGCGGTCATCCTTTTTTTGGGCGCCAACCGTTGACCTCTTCCCTCGTTTTGTGCGGGCGTTGGATTTGGTCCGCTGGCCTCTGGTCGGCAGATTTTTCGCGTGTCTTGCTCCCCGATACGCACCAATCTCCTTCAGACGCTTAATATTACCGGAAACCTCCTGCCGGAGGTCTCCTTCAACAAGAAAATTTTTATCAATTACTTTTGCAATTTTACTGATTTCCTCATCGGTCAGTGTTTTTACTCTCCTTGCCGGATCCATCTCTACGTCTTTTAAAAGTGATTTTACATTTGATCGGCCGATACCATACAGGTACGTAAGCCCTATATCAAGCCGTTTTTCGTTTGGAATATCGACTCCTGAAATACGCGCCATATATCAATAAAATCCTAAATTCTAAGCACGAAATCCTAAATAATATCAAAAACAAAATTAGGATTTAGATATTAGAGTTTTGTGCTTTTTCAATTCATTATCCTTGTCTCTGTTTATGCTTCGGGTTTTCGCACACGACATATACCCGGGCTTTCCTCCGGACTATTTTGCATTTGTTGCACATTTGTTTCACACTTGCACGAACTTTCATACCAGGTAGTAGAGGTTCGACCTTTGCCTTTTACGCTGTCAGAACCTCAATATTCTCCTTCTTGTAATACATTTTTATATAACCAGATAGCATACTATGTTCAGCAAAGATGAAAGCGTGTCGAACCTTCACTACCTGGCGTATTCACTTTATTCTATATACAATTCTTCCCTTTGTTGCGTCGTATGGTGTCATCTCTAAACGCACTCTGTCTCCCGGTAAAATGCGGATAAAATGCAATCTCATTTTTCCGGATAAATGACATAAAACAATTCTTCCGTTTGGCAGTTTCACGCGAAATAACGTACTTGGCAGGCATTCCGTTACCTCACCTTCTACTTCAATGTTTCCCTGATGCGTCATATATGTTCAAAACATGAAAAACAAAACCCTCCATGACCTTCTGCATGGCCCGGGTAAAGATTATTTTTTTCGTCAAGGGTTCAATTGTACCGTAAATTCAGCTTCCGGTCAACACGAACGTTTCCGACTCCTCTATGGCTATGGTTTTTTCAAAAACAGCGGTTAATGACCGGTCTTTTGCGGCTAATGTCCAACCGTCTTGATTTGGATAGACAATAGCTCCTTTTCCCATGGCATAAATAACTTCAATAGCCAGGGTCATACCTGGGGTAAGAAGCGGTGTTTTTTCTATAGGTTTATCCAGATATTCGGGAATCATCGGCTCCTCGTGAAGCTTCTTTCCAACCCCGTGACCGGTTAAAGACTGGACGACATCGTACCCAAATGAGGTAATCGTTTGCTCAATTATTTGAGATATGTGTCCCACCCGATTCCCTGCTTTTGCTACCCCGATTGCCTTCTTTAACACCTCTTCCCCTGTTTTTAGAAATCGAAGTTTTTGTTTATATTCTTGATTCTGAATTTTGAATTTTGAATTCTGAATTATTTTCGTCCACGCGGTATCAGTATGTAATCCTTTGTATTCCATCCCGACATCAATAGTTAATACATCGCCTTCCTGTAATATATATGCAGAAGGTATTCCGTGAACAACCTGTTCATTGAGACACAGGCATGTTGCCCATTGGTATCCTTTGACAGTCATGAATGACGGAACACCCCCGGCTTTTTGGATGGAATTTCGTGCGTTTTTTTCAATCGTAGTGAGAGACACACCTGCTTTGGCTTGAGAAAGAAGGATTTGAAGAATGGTCCAAAGCTTCCCCCCACCGACTTTCATGATGGAAATTTCTTCAGGAGATTTTATTAAAATCATATCGTATTTATAGACCAAGAGACTGAAGGATGTCTTTGTGGATATCTTCTGCCGAACGATCAGCATTTACTGCCTCAAAAATTCCAAGCTGTTCAAAATAATCCCGTATCTCTCTAATGCTTTTTTTAAATGTCATGAAACGCTGGTGAATTGCCTCCTCTGTCTCATCCGGACGTTCCTTTGTGTTTTTCCTTTCCGAAAGACGGCGTTTTGCTTCATCCTCGGATATGTGTAAATAAAATACCTTTGTGAGGCTAAATGCATTCTTTTTTTGAAACTGACGAAAACTGTTAAGCTGTTCTTGTGTCCGCACAAGATTATCTACGACAAATCCGTCTTGATGCCTCAAAAGCCATGGCACAACCATGCGACTATAGTTTTCGGCCGGAATTGCTTCTCCGCGAAGCATATACTCCCCAACCTCTATCCCCTCTTTTGTTTTATCTGTAAAGTGGCGCCTAATCAAAGCTCCCACAGAAAGCCGGGGAATATGAAGATCTTGAGACAGAAGTTTGCCCTGTGTCCCTTTTCCTGAACCGGGCACGCCTAGAAAAACCACACGGTATACATGATTGTATTCTTTTCTCTTTATTGTATTTATCATTGCGTCAATATCCCTATATAAATCTTCCTTGCTTGTAAAGTTTTTTATCCGATATGTAGCTTCATTAACGCACTCTCCGACCCGAATGCCCACATCTTCTGATCCAAGCTTTTTCTCTTTTTCCTCTTGATTTAGAAAATTCTCATAGGAACCTGTCCATTCCCGTCCTTTTGCCGCGACTAACCGTTGATACCGCTCTTCTGGTTGACTGTCTAATGCAACAAGGAAAAAATTATCCTGTTGTTTGAGAAATCGGATTTCATGGATATTCCGTATGCCGTCAATGACAATCTTCTCACCATTTCCGTTTTTTATCTTCTCTAATGCGCGTTGGGCAAGAATTTGGGGTCCGTATGTTGTCCGAAGAACATTTCCGTATTCCTGAAGAAATTCCCTTGAAAACGTTTGTATACCTTCCTTTATCGCCTCTTCTTTAATAATATCCGAGAGTGTTACCCGGAAAAATCCTTTCTCTTCCAAATATTTCGCCACTGTGGTTTTTCCGGATCCGGGAAATCCGACAAGACCAATGATAATTTTCTTCATGTTGTTTTTTTGTTATTGAATTTTTTGTATAACCTTCATTATATCTCTGTGCACCTCTTCTATGGATTCATTCGCGTCAATTTCGACAAGCACCCCTTTTTGCCGGTAATACTTAAGCATATCAATTTCTGCCTCTCTGTACATGGCAAGCCTGGTTTTTATCCTCTCAAGAGAATCATGGTTTTCGGTGCTTCCCCCATAGGCCGGCCTGTTTCTTGCTGATAGTCTTTTAATAGACTCTTCCTCTGGAATTTGGAGGCAGAATACAAGTTCCACTTTATATCCGTACTTATCGATTTTGTCATCTAAAAATTTCGCCTGTTCAACATTTCTGGGAAATCCATCCATGATCCACGCGCCTTTTGCATCATCTTCTTTAAGACGCCACTTCCACAAAACTTCCATTTCACTGTTGGCGACGTATTTCCCCTCATCGAGAGCTTGTTTACACACGACCCCAATAATTCCCTTGTCGTTTTGGGCTGCATCCCGCACCAAATCTCCTGAAGTTAAAACAGGGTAATGCAGTACGTCCGCCAGAAGTTTTGCCTGTGTTCCTTTTCCTGACCCTTCCGGACCGTAAAAGATAATATGCATACCAGGTAGTAGAGTTTCGACCTTTGCCTATAACGCCGTCGAGAACTCAATTCCTTTCTTTAAATAAACATCAGCTTTGTATAACCAGATAGTTATGTACTCGGCAAAGAACAAAGGCGTGTCGAAACTTCACTACCTGGCATACTAATCTTTCAAAAATCCATCATAGTTTCTCATCACCAGCTGGGCTTCCAATGCTTTGACTGTTTCAAGAACCACGGACACCACGATAAGAACGCCGGTACCTCCGATAAGAAGCGTTGCCATGCCCGTCGTCCCTTTGGCAACAGAAGGGAATATGGCAATAACTCCCAAAAAGAGGGCTCCTGCAAGCGTTATCCTTGTCAGGATGTAGTTTAAATACGACGACGTCGGACTTCCGGGGCGGATACCCGGAATAAATCCGCCGTATTTTTGAATCTCGGAGGCAATTTTTGTCGGATTAAAGGTGATCGCCGTATAGAAATACGTAAATCCGATAACTAACAAAAAATAAATCAGGTTATACCAGACACCGTTGGGGTTAAAGGCAAACGTAAGGAATTTTCCGATTGCGATGAGGGTTGGCTGTTTGACTTGTTGTAAAAATCCGCCGATTAAAGACGGAATAAGAACCATGGATACGGCAAAGATAATCGGAATGACCCCTGCCTGATTGACTCTGAGGGGCAGATATGACGTCCCGCCGCCGTAGACTTTATTGCCCCGCACACGTCTGGCATATTGGACAGGGATCCTCCGTACTGCTTCATTGATATACACGGTCGCTCCGATCACAAGAAGTGCAACTCCCACCAAAAGAATGCTGCTGGTTGCTGATTCTGGGGTGGCGCTGGCAAATGTTTGTCCCAAAGCAACAGGCATCCGTCCTACGATTCCGGCAAAAATAAGAAGTGATATGCCATTCCCGATGCCGTATTCCGTGATCAGCTCTCCGAGCCACATGACCAGCACAGTGCCGGCTACCATCGTCACAATGACTGTCACAATGGTCAGGGGGTCCACATGGGAAACAATGCCCTGATTTTTCAGGAGGGCATACATACCGATTGCCTGAAACGCTGCCAGAGGCACGGTTATCATGCGCGTATACTGATTTATCTTTTCTCTGCCGTACTCTCCTTCTTTCTGCAATTCCTCCAGAACCGGAAATACAATGGTCAAAAGCTGCATGATAATGGATGCATTGATATACGGGTTAATGCCAAGGGCAAGGACTGAAAAATTCACCAAGGTTCCTCCGGAAAAAATATCCAGAAGCCCCAGGAATTGGTTTTGGGAGAAGAGTTGTGCAAGTTTCCCCGTATCAACGCCTGGCGTCGGAATGTGAGCAAATAACCGAAACACGACAAAAAGGGCTGCGGTGAAAAGAATTTTTTTTCTCAACTCCGGCGTTTTCCAACTGTTAATAAGTGGAGACAGAATTGTATTCATGACCTAATAAGCGTACGTCAATTTACCTTATTTCTCAAGAACCACAGTTCCTCCTGCGGCCTCAATGATTTTTCTAGCGCTTTTTGAAACCGGCACGCTCACGCACAGCGGAACGGCTAACGGTATTTTCCCAGCAAGAATTTTGGCTGACTCGTCCTTTTTCAAAAGCCCTTTCTCTTTAAGAGTATGTTGGGTAACGTCTGCATTCTTTGAAAATATCTGTAATTTTGAAACTTCTATGACTCTGGATTTTTTCTGAATGCTTTTATTTTTGCTTTTCCCCCGCAAAAACGGCAAACGGCGGGTTAACGGTAGTTGTCCTCCTTCAAAGCCAAAATGAACTTTTCCTCTGGCGTTTTGGCCTTTTGTTCCCCGTCCGCTGGTTTTTACTTTGCCAGACCCATGACCCCGACCCAGACGCTTCTTTCTTTTGTGAACGAGTGTTTGTATAATTTTTTCATTCATACTAAAATTCCTTTTGATTTTTTTAGGATTTTTTCACTTCCTGATGAGCCAACCGTTGTTTCCCTTTTTGTCCCAGCTGTCGCAATGCCTCAATTGTGGCATACACATTGGATGCCTGATTTTTGGTACCTAATATTTTTGAAACGATATCTTTAATTCCGGCTGCTTCAACAACAGCCCGTACTGCTCCTCCTGCGACAACTCCGGTTCCCGGGGGAGCCGGCTTTAACAGCACTTTTGCAGCGCCGAGTTTAATATTTATTTCAAACGGTATTGTCGTTCCTTTCATCGGCACGGTAATCATATGCTTTTTTGCATAATTCACGCCTTTTTTTACCGATGAGGAAACATCCGGAGCTCCTCCTAAACCAACACCGACCCGGCCTTTCCTGTCTCCAACAACTGCCAGGACGGAAAATCCGATTTTATTTCCGCCTTTTGTTTTTTTGGATACACGGTTAACCTGTACGATTTTTTCCTCAAATTCAGAAATATGACGGCTATCATGCATCATACAATGATTCCTCCTTCCCGGACCGTATCTGCTACTTGTTTGATAACACCATGATATTTGTATCCTCCCCGATCAAATATAAGCTGTTTAATCTTTTTTTTCCTGCAAAGATCAATAATGGAAGTTCCGAGTGCCGATCCGGAGGCTGTATTTGTTCCTCCTGTCTTTACCGATCCGATGGTTATTTGTTTTTCATCGTCAATAAGTTGCCCATACAAGCTCCTATGCGACCGAAAGATCGCGAGCCGCGGACGTCTCACGCTCCCTACCAACGCTGCCCGGATTCTTGCTACCCGTTTTGACCGTCGTTGTTTTATCGTGACTTGGTGTATCATAGGTATTCCTTTTTATTTCACTGCACCCGGCGCTCCACCGACGCCTTTTGCTGATTTTCCTGCTTTTTTCCGGATGTGCTCTCCTTCGTACATGATTCCCTTTCCTTTATACGGCTCCGGCGGTTTTATTTTCCGAATATCTGAAGCGACCTGTCCTACGAGCTGTTTATCAATTCCGGTTACAACTATTTTTCCTTCTGTCAAAGAAAATTGTATTCCTGGCGGCGGTTTCATCGTGACAGGGTGAGAAAATCCGACTGTTACTATAAGATCACTTCCTGTTACTACTGCTCTGTATCCGACGCCTGACAGCATAAGTGTTTTTGTCCACCCCTCGCTTACTCCTGTAATCATATTTACCATCTGAGCCCTGACGAATCCATGAAGGGCATTCATCTTCGTATCATTTGCTTCGGTCTTTACTAAAATTATCTGATCTTTCACATCTACCGTTATTCCCTTGGGAATAACAAGCGTCAGTGATCCTTTTATCCCTTTGACAGAAACTGTGCGCCCGTCAACCGTTACTGCAACGGTTGGTTTTATAGTAATTGGTGATTTTCCTATTCGTGACATTTTTTTCTCGTCATCCCGAGGCTTTGCGAGGGATCCCGTTTTGGGATTTCTCACTTGGGTTCGAAATGACCGTACGTTTACCAAATTTCACACAAAAGTTCTCCTCCGATACCGTGTTTTCTCGCTTCTTTTCCTGTCATGACTCCTTGTGATGTAGAAAGAATTGTAATGCCGATATCTCCCATAACTGACGGGATAGAATGCTTATCTACATACAACCTGATCCCGGGTTTACTCATCCTTTTTACTCCATCAATGACGTGAACTCCGTCAACATACCGGAGTATGATGCGAAGGTCAGCATGGGGAAGCTCTCCGGTTTTTTCTATACGTGTTATATACCCTTCGCGTACCAAAATCTTACCGATCCATTCTTTTTCTTTGGAATACGGAAGGACAATAACGCGTTTTCCCGCTAATCCTCCATTTTTTATTTGGATAATCATGTCGCCTATTGGATCTCCGACCATACCATGTAGTAGAGTTTCGACCTTTTTGTCTCTTACGCCGTCGAAAACTCAATTCCTTTCTTTATAATTAAGCTTTTATATAACCAAGTAGTATATGTTCGACAAAAAGCAAAGGCGTGTCGAAACTTCACTACCTGGCATATTTTTCTCCTTTTTACCAGGATGCCTTAATGACTCCCGGCAGTTCTCCCCGATATGCACGTTCCCGAAAACATATCCGGCAAACACCGAATTTACGCATATATCCTCTCGATCTGCCGCACAGTGAACATCTGTTCTTAAACCGAACGGTAAATTTTTGCTTTTTTTGAAATTTTACAACGTCAGATAATTTAGCCATTCAGGTAGTGAAATTTCGATAAAAAAATCAAATTCTTTGATTTTTTTCTTTTTTTCCTCCTCCTTATAGATTGTTATTATGGTAGTTTGTTTTGATTCACTCTCTCTTATTGAGAGGAAAAATCGAAATTCTACTACCTGATTATTTTTCAAACGGGACCCCTAATCCCTCTAAAAGTCCCCTTCCTTCATCATTTGTCTTTGCAGTTGTCACAAATGTTATTTCAAATCCCCGAACTCTATCAACAAGGTCAAAATCCAGTTCCGGAAAAACCGTTTGTTCGGACAGTCCTAACGTATAATTCCCTTTTCCGTCAAATCCATTTTTGGGCACTCCCCGAAAATCATGAACACGGGGAAGAGCAACACAGATAAGCCGGGTGAAAAAATCCCACATGCGCTTTTTTCTCAAGGTCACTTTAAGACCAATCGGATCACCCTCCCGGAGTTTAAATGAAGAGATTGCCTTTTTGGCCTTTGTCACGACAGGTCTTTGACCGCACATAATCTGAAGCTGAGTTCTCATCTTCTCCATTGCTTTTTTATCGGTAAGCGCTTCTCCTAATCCGCAGTTGATAACAATCTTCATAAGCTGCGGAATAGCCATCGGATTTTCTATCCCGAATTGGTGTTGCAGCTTAGGAATAATCTCTTTCCGGTACTGATCAAATATATAGGATTTCATGAGTTTATTTTTTGTCCGCACTTTCTGCATATGCGTATTTTTTCATCTTTCAGTTTTTTATATCCAATACGGGTCATGTGACTACATGAAGGACATACAAGCATAACTTTAGAGACTTTGATCGGTTTTGGCAGACTGATAATCCCCCCCGGATGTTTATCATCTCTCTTTTTCGTATGCCGTTTATATACATTGATGCCGGGTATAAAAACGGTGTCGTTTTTTAGGAACACCTTCTCGACCTTCCCTTTCCGGCCTTTGTCTTTTCCGACTATTACGATAATTTCATCGCCTTTTTTCAGTTTCATACCGGGTAGTAGATCCGCACTGCATCGTTCTTCAACGATGCGAAGACGGATAGCATGCACATATGTTCTTTTTTATTACTCATAATGTTCCTTTTGCCAAGATAGGTCGCATCGTAGTGCGGATTCACTACCCGGCATATATTTAATACATCTCCATAGCCATGCTGGCAATTTTATCAAATCCGCGTTCTTTTACTTCCCGTGCAACGGGCCCGAAAATCCGGGTACCCCGCGGATTTCCATCAACATCAATCACTACCCCAGCGTTGTCGTCAAACCGGATATATGAACCATCATGTCGCCCGAATTCTTTTCTTGTCCGTACGATAACCACCCGTACCAGCTCATCATCTTTCACAAGCCCCTGCGGATCTGCTGATCTCACCACACACTGCACAATATCTCCAAGTGTCGCAAACCGGCGTTTGGACGATCCATAAATATGGATGACCGTCATAGCGCTCACTCCTGAATTATCTGCTGGTACTAATTTTGTCCGTCGTTGTATCATATATAAAATTAGGACTTACGCATCATACGGTCACATAGATTGTCATTGCGACCCCGCCTTTGGCGGGGGAAGCAATCTTTATTATAGAGATCGCTTCGTCTCCCGACATGACGTCGGGATCCTCGCGATGACAGACTGCATAACTCCTATAAAATGTATTACATCTTTCTCACAATAGAAAAATGTTTTGTTCTGCTCATGGGGCGAATCTGGCAAATTTCAACGGTGTCCCCGACTCTCATATCTGTTAATTCATTGTGACAGGCAAATCTTCTCGTTCTGTTTAATGCTTTTTTATACATCGGGTGTTTTCTTATATACCCGACTTCCACTTTTGCGGTTTTTGCCGTGTGGATAGAGAGAACTGTTCCGATAAAATTTTTGCCTTTATTCGACTGTTTATCCTTAGTGCTTTGCTTATCCATATATCCTTTCATTCTTTAATTTCGTTTTTTAGATCTCTCTCCCGATTACATCGGGATCGAGATGACTATGCATTCTGTAATTCTTTTTCTTTTATAAACGTCAATATCACTGCTATTTTTTTCCGAATATTTTTCCCCTCACGCGAATTTTTCATCTGTTTCGTATATCGATCCACCCGAATTTTTCTTTGCTGTTCCTCTAACTTCTCCGCTTCCTTTAAAAGCTCCGGTACGCTTGTCTTTTTTAAATTCTGTTTTTCTTTGTATTTCATACGACGCTTTTTACGATAAACCGTGATTTCACCGGCAGTTTTGCGGAGGCAAGCCGCATGGCCTCCTTGGCATCTCCCGCTGTTACGCCGCTCATTTCAAACATAATCCGTCCGGGTTTCACGACAGCAACGTATTCAAAAACATCGCCTTTCCCGCTTCCCATCCGGGTTTCCGGCGGTTTTTTTGTAATCGGCTTATCCGGAAAAATACGGATAAATACCCGTCCACCGCGTTTAATAAAATGCGTCATGGCTTTTCGGGCCGCTTCAATTTGCCTAGCAGATACCCATCCATGGGTAACTGCCTTCAGGCCAAATTCGCCGAAATCAACCATACTCCCCCTCACTGCCTTCCCACGGCGTTTTCCCCGAAATGTTGTTCTATATTTTGTCCGTTTTGGCTGTAGCATACTTCGTATGTGATGAGCACATGAAAACAGTCTCACGTGCTCATCATGTTCTTCGCTCACGTGTTCATCTTTTTACAGATCCATACTTTTACTCCAACGTATCCTGATTTGGTTAACGCAGGGTTTACCGCAAAATCCACCTCTTCCCGTATGGTTGATAAGGGAATTGACCCCATGGTAAATTTTTCCCGCCGTGCAATTTCCGCGCCATTTATCCGGCCCGACAAAAGCACTTTCACTCCTACTGCTCCTGCATTCATCACCCGTTCAATTGCCTGGTTGCAAGCGCGTTTCGGAGGAATTCTCCGAATAAGCTGGTCAGCAATCGAACCTGCAACCAACGCTGCGCTTAAATTCGGTTCTTTTACCGGTTCAACAGCAATTTCAACCTTTAATTTGCCTGTTTCTTTCAAAAACCGGGTTGGTGCGTTTTTCTGACGCACTGTCCGGAAATGAAACAAAAACCGCTCAATTGCTTTTTTCATATCTTCAAGTCCGCTTCCCCCCCGACCGATAACAATACCGGGCTTGGATACGTGAATGGTGAGTTTCATTTTGTTAATCGACCGTTCAATTTCCACTTCCAGGAAACCTGCAATTTTCAATTTTTTTCTTAAATACTCCCGAAGTTTCACGTCTTCGAGCAAAAATTCCCCATACCGCCGGTTATTGGCAAACCACCGCGAATTCCATGAATAGACGCCCCCAAGCCGGAATATTTTTGGATTAATTTTTTGTCCCATGGGTTACACGTGATGAGCACATGATTACCGAAGCATTGATGAGCACATGATATCTACATTCACGTGCTAATCATGTTGTTTTAAATCATGTGTTCATCTTTTTCCTCCTTTAACAGTTTTATGTTCGGTAATATCCACATCGTCTGTAAGAACGACCCGTATGTGGGTCATGCGCTTTTTATAGGCGTGCGCCGTCCCTTTGGATACTGCGTGCCACCTTTTCATGGACGGTCCTTGGGAAACATCAATGCGAAGAAACCGAAGAGATTCCGGGCTTTTTTGATTTTTTCCATGCGCATTTGCAAGCGCTGAATCAATAATCTTTTTCAAAAACATTCCGGAACGCTTCGGCATACGGGAAAGCTGCTGAAGCGCTTGTTCCGGGGAAAGCAATCGAATCGCATCAGCGACCAACCGGACTTTCCGGGTGCTGATTCTCAAATATTTTGCCGTCGCTGTATATTCCATATGTTAGTTAAATTCAAAATCCGAATATCGAAATTCGAAACAATATCAAAATTCGAATTTTTAATATTTAAATATTTGAATTTATTTCGGATTTCGTGCTTCGTGCTTCGTATTTATTCTCTCTACGTCTTGTCCATCGTCCGTTTTGTTACCTGACCATGACCTTTAAAGATTCGGGTCGGAGAAAATTCTCCCAACCGATGCCCCACCATGGACTCACTGATAAACACTTCATGAAACATGTGCCCGTTGTGAACTCCCAGAGTCGCTCCTACAAATTCCGGAGGAATTTGACAGCTGCGGGCCCATGTTTTAATGGGAGTTCTATCCCTTCCTCCTTTTTGCTTCAGGACTTTGCTCAATAAGCGTTTATCTATATACGGACCTTTAGAACTACTTCGTGCCATACCAGGTAGTAGAGTTTCGACCTTTGCCTATTACGCCGTCAAAAACTCAATTCCTTTCTTTAATAATTAGCCTTTTATATAACCAGATAGTCTGTATTCGGCAAAGACTAAAGGCGTGTCGAAACTTCACTACCTGGTTACTTCTTTTTCCTGCTTACTATAAATTGATCGCTATATTTTACACGTTTTCTGGTGCGCTTTCCAAGCGTTGGTTTGCCCCACGGAGACTTGGGAGACGGCATGCCTATACCGCTCCTGCCTTCTCCGCCTCCGTGCGGATGTGATCTCGGGTTTTGAGCAACGCCTCTGACCGTCGGGCGCCTCCCCATGTGCCGGCTTCTTCCTGCTTTTCCGATGACCTGATTTTTCCTATCGACATTGCCGATTTGTCCGATTGTTGCTTTACACCCTCCATGAAAAACCCGAATTTCTCCTGACGGAAGCTTTATCTGAATACTGTCCTGATCCTTTGCCAAAACAACAGCACTTGATCCGGCGCTCCTGACCATTTGAGCTCCGCTTCCCGGTTTAATTTCAAGGTTGTGTACGATCGTTCCGATGGGAATGGACCGCAAGGGCAACGCATTCCCGATTTTGATATCAACCGTTTCCCCGCTTGCTACCGCCTGCCCGACGGTAAGCCCAACAGGAGCTATGACATACCGTTTTTCTCCATCCCGATATGTAAGAAGTGCGATGTCAGATGATCTGTTCGGATCATATTCAATACTTGAGACTATTGCCGGAATATCATCTTTATCCCGCAACCAGTCAATAGTTCGATAAAACCGTTTATGGCGTCCTCCCTGATGGCGCATGGAAACATGCCCCCGAGAATCCCGGCCGGAATGCTTTTTGAGAATCGATGAGAGATTTTTCATTTTTTTCATTTTTTTTCTTCCTGCCCTCCGATTTGGAATGCATCAATTGTCTGACCTGCTTTCAGTTTCACACATATTTTTTTCCAATCGCTCTTTTTTGCCGTTTTCCCTTTTCGGCCGACCCGCTGTACTTTTCCGTGCATAAGACCTGATCGAACCTTTTCTACGGAAACAGAGTACAATTTCTCAATTTCTTTTCGCACACTGTTTTTGTTTGCCGACACATCGGATCGGAAAGTATACCATCCTCCCTGGCTCATGTGCATCGTCTTTTCTGTAATCAACGGTTTTACAATATAGGTTTTCATATCACTTTTTCATGTATCTCTCAATAAAAGAAACAAGGGCATCTTTTGCAAAAACAGTATGTGCATGAGTCATCACGTCGAATGTATTCAGACTGTCAAAAGGACGTACGGTAACATCTCTCATATTCCGTACCGCTCTCACAACTGATTCTGTTTCTTTTGAGTAGACGAACAGAATACGGTTGGACACCTGGATGTTTTTGAGCATCTGATCAAATGCTTTTGTTTTTACCGGAAGCTCTGAAAGTCCGTCAATAATTTTTATTTTATTGTTTGCTGCTGCCCAGGAAAGAGCGCTAGCCAACGCTTTCCTTTTCATTTTTTTCGGAAGGTTTTTATGAATGTCCTTTGGCTGCGGCCCAAATACAATGCCTCCGCCGACAAAAATGGGCGCTCGTATTCCTCCATGCCTGGCTCTCCCTGTCCCTTTTTGCCGGTAGATTTTTCTGGTTGAACCTTCAACCATCCCTCTGGTTTTTGTCCCGGCTGATCCTTCTTGTTGATTGATCCGGAAAACGCGGATTGCCTGAGAAACAAGCTGGATGTTGTATGGAGCGCCAAATACATCCTTTGGTACGGAAATACGTCCCGTCTTTTCTCCTTTGACTGACCAAATAGGGAAGAGCATGTTTTTTTTATCAACCGCAACGACCGCTCTCTTTTTTGAACTGGCCTTTGGTTTTTTTTCTGTGATTGGTTTTTTAGTACGCGGCATACTCTGTTTTACTTTTCTTTTTGAATGATAAGAATTCCGTTTGTGCCTCCGGGAACAAGTCCTTTGATCGTCATGGTTTGATGCTCCTTGTCCACACTCACGACCGACAATCCGCCGACCGTCACCCTGTCCCCGCCCATTCTTCCAGCCATCCGTTTTCCCCGATACACTCTTCCCGGTGTCGTTGTTTGACCTATGGATCCGGGTGCCCGGGCCCGATCTGATTGACCGTGAGTGGCCGGCCCTCCGTGAAATCCGTGCCGTTTCATAACTCCAGCAAATCCTTTCCCTTTTGAAATTCCGATAACCTTTACTTTATCCCCGGCCAAGAATACTTCTTCGGCGTGCACTTCCTGTCCGGGTTTTGCGTCTCCGATTTCTGAAACCTGAATCTGACGTAAAAAGCGGGGTTTTTCTTGTATCCCCGCTTTTTGTATGTGTCCCTGCAGTGGTTTTGAGATGTGTTTTTTTGTTCCGAATCCAAGCTGGACCCATGTCTTTTCCATGGCGGTAATCCAACACGGACCGACCGACAAGATGGTTACCGGAATGCGTTTTCCGGCTTCGGTAAATTGCTGTGTCTGCTTAATTTTTGTCCCAAGTATAGCGTTTAACATTTTTTTCACAAAAAAAATCGACCTCGGTAATAAGGTCGATTCCTTTTAAACCGAGACTTTTGGTATTTCCTTATGTAATGGTGATTTTCCACCTATAGGCCATAAGTAAGTCCCTTAGTATACCAAAGTATCTCTTTCTTTTCAATTTTGATTCAATCTCGCGCTCACCCATGTAACGTTCATCATGTGTTCATCGCATTTATGTCTTCAACTCCACATCAACGCCGGCCGGCAGGTCCAAATGCATCATCTGATCTATCGTTTTATCGGTCGGCTCTATGATGTCAATAAGCCGTTTATGCGTCACGATCTTAAAATCTTCACGGCTATTCCTGTCAATAAATCCGGCTCGTGCTACGTTAAAATGTTCGCGCGTTGTAGGCAGGGGTACCGGACCAAGAACCTTGGCACCGGTCCTGACTGCTACATCAAGAATTTTTTGACAGCAATCGTCTATGACTCTGCTGTCGTAAGATTTTAAACGTACACGAATTTTTCCTTTAGGCATTGTATGGTGAATTAAGGCCGCATCAGATGCAGCACTTATGGCCGTATTCACAAATACCGAATCAAGTTATTTGTGAACGGACCCTAAGCAATAATTTTTGTTACCACTCCGGCTCCAACCGTATGTCCGCCTTCCCGTATGGCAAACCGTAACCCTTCTTCAAGAGCTACCGGTACGATGAGTTTGACGGTCATTTTCGTACTGTCTCCGGGCATAACCATTTCAACTCCAGAGGGAAGGGTAACTTCAGCCGTTATATCTGTCGTTTTTATGTAAAACTGCGGCCGGTAGCCGGTGAAAAACGGCGTGTGCCGTCCGCCTTCCTCTTTGGCTAAGATATAGACTTCCGCTTCAAACTCCGTATGCGGTTTTACTGATCCGGGAGCTGCCAAGACCTGACCCCTCTCCACTTGATCTTTTTCAATACCCCGCAGGAGTACTCCGATATTGTCTCCTGCTAACCCCTCATCAAGGAGTTTCCGAAACATCTCTACTCCGGTCACGACTGTGGACTGCGTAGGCCGGATACCGACTATTTCAATGGTGTCGTTGATTTTTACTTTTCCCCGTTCCACTCTTCCGGTAACGACTGTACCTCTGCCTTTGATGGAAAAGACGTCCTCAATCGGCATCAAAAATGGCTTATCCAAAGCTCTGACCGGGTCCGGAACATACTCATCGATGGTATCCATGAGCTTCATGATGGTTTTTTCCGCTTCCGCATCTCCCTGAAGCGCTTTGAGTGCTGACCCCCTGATGACCGGAACTTTGTCTCCCGGGAACTTGTATTTGGTCAAAAGCTCCCGAACTTCCATCTCCACAAGATCCAAAAGCTCTTTATCCTCTACCATGTCGCATTTGTTCATAAACACCACGATTGCCGGAACGTTGACTTGTTTGGCAAGCAAAATATGTTCTCTGGTTTGCGGCATCGGACCGTCCGGAGCTGATACGACCAGTATTGCTCCGTCCATTTGAGCGGCCCCCGTAATCATGTTTTTGATGTAGTCAGCATGACCCGGCGCATCGATGTGGGCGTAATGTCGTTTGGCTGTCTCGTATTCCGAATGATGAATGTTAATCGTGACACCTCTGGCTTTTTCCTCCGGAGCGCTGTCAATTTCCTCATATTTAAGCGCTTTTGCAAGACCTGCTTTTGCTAACACATGGGTAATAGCGGATGTGAGTGTGGTTTTCCCGTGGTCAACGTGACCAATCGTACCAATGTTCAGATGGGTTTTATTGCGAATAAATTTCTGTTGGTCTGCCATATAATACTCCTTTTTTTAGAAACACTTTACGATCCGCCGGCCGGCGGAGAGTTTAGTGTTTCTTAAATCCTCCGAAACCGCCCCTCCGATCTGCCGGCCGGCGGATCGCGAGGAGGTAAGGTGAAGGAGGACAACAATAAAATAATATCCTCTCTCTAAGGCTATTTTTTATTCTATCACACTCTATCCTTGCTTCGCAATGATCTTTTCAGCAATGTTTTTCGGTACTTCCTCATAATGGCTTGGTTCCATATAATAGGAGGCTCTGCCTTTAGATAAACTCCGCAATATCGTAGCATACCCTGATAGCTCTGCCAAAGGAACATGAGCTACAATGATCGTTGCCAGTCCCCGTTTCTGCGTTCCGAGAATTTGAGCCCGCTTGGAAGACAAGTCGCCGATCACGTCTCCCATGTACTCATCCGGAGTCGTTACTTCCACCTTCATGATGGGCTCTAAAAGCGTCGGGGCTGCCTGCTTGACTGCATTCTGGAGTGCCATGCTCCCTGCAATTTTAAACGCAATTTCCGAGCTGTCCACTTCATGGAATGATCCGTCATACACAGCTACACTCATATCAACCAGAGGGTATCCGGCAAGAATTCCGTTTTCCATAGCTTCCTTGGCTCCTTTTTCAATAGGATTGATGAATTCCCTGGGAATCGTCCCGCCTTTTATTTCATTGATAAATTCATATCCTTCACCCCTGTTTTTCGGTTCAACGCGTAAAAAGCAGTGTCCGTATTGCCCATGTCCTCCGGTTTGTTTGATGTATTTTCCCTCCCCCTCTGCAGATGTTGTAATCGTTTCTTTGTACGCGACCTGCGGAGCTCCGACATTTGCTTCCACTTTGAATTCCCGCTTCATGCGGTCGACTAAAATATCCAAATGCAGCTCTCCCATACCCCAGATAATCGTCTGGTTTGTCTCCAGGTTGCTTTTAATTTTAAACGTCGGGTCCTCCTCGGCAAGACGCTGCAAGGCATACCCCATTTTCTCCAAATCGTTTTTCGTTTTCGGCTCGATTGCCAAAGATATAACTGGTTCCGGAAATGAAATCTGTTCAAGGACAATGGGTTTTCCGACGTCAGATATCGTATCTCCGGTTATCGTGTCTTTAAATCCGACCACCGCAACGATTTCTCCGGCAAACGCCTCCCGTATCTCCTCCCTCTGATTTGCGTGCATGAGGAGAAGCCTGCCGATTCGCTCCTTCAGTCCTTTGCTTGAATTATACGCATACGATCCTGATACTATTTTTCCTGAATAAATGCGGACATACGTGAGTTTTCCGACATGCGGATCAATCTGGATTTTAAACGCGAGTCCTGAGAACGACTCATCAATGGTGCGTTTTCTTGTAATTTTTTCTCCGGTTTTGGGATCTGTTCCTTCAACTTCCGGAAGATCTAAAGGTGACGGAAGATAGTCTACCACTGCGTCCAATAAGGGCTGCACTCCTTTATTGCGCAGACTGGTGCCTGCGTATACGGGAACGAGTTTATAGCCGATAACTGCTTTTCGGAGTGCAATTTTCAGCTCATCCACCGTCGGCTCTTCACCATTGAGGTATTTCTCAAGGAGTGCATCGTCTGTTTCGGAAATCCGTTCAATAAGCTCGTGGCGGTGCTTTTCAACCTCTTTTTTTATTTCTTCCGGCACGTCTTTCACATCAAATGTTGCTCCGAGATCGTCACTGTGCCAGATAAACGCCTTCCGGGTAAGAAGATCAACGTTGCCGATATAAGAACTTTCCCGACCGATCGGAACGACCATGACAGCAGTACGTACTCCCAACCGTTCTTCAATGGATGTAACTGTTGTCCAAAGGTCAGCCCCCATTTTGTCCATTTTGTTCACAAAACAGATCCGGGGCACTTTATATTTATCCGCCTGGCGCCAGACAGTTTCTGACTGGGACTGCACACCCTCTTCTCCGTCAAGAACGGTAATCCCGCCGTCTAACACCCGAAGCGACCTTTCAACTTCCGCAGTAAAATCGACATGCCCCGGCGTATCAATAATGTTGAACCGGTAGCCGTTCCAGAAAGTCGTAGTGGCAGCTGACACAATCGTAATACCGCGCTCCCGCTCCTGCTCCATCCAGTCCATGACGGTCGTCCCCTCATCAATATCGCCGATTTTATACGAACGGCCGGTATAGTAAAGAATCCGTTCCGTGGTCGTGGTTTTCCCCGCGTCAATGTGGGCAATAATGCCGATATTCCGCACTTTATCCAAAGGGACATCGCGTTTTTGGGTAATCATTGTTTGAGGTTGGACCATATTAATATAAATACCCCACTTCGCCAAGGCTACGTGGGGTTGCCTTCCAAAAAAAGTTAATTCGTGCGAAAGCACTATAATTGTACAAGATTTTGCCTTAATGTTGAAGTTTTTCCAAATCAACGGCAAAAAATAAACTGCCTTTCTAAAGCAGTTCGTGCTTTACTTCTCTAATATACAAATTGTACATATTGTCCAGAAGATTCATTATTAAGTTCTGGCGTGATTATGGTTTCCCACCCGCCATACTTATCCCCAAGCAAAATATCAATTGTTTGCCCAGATCTAACAGCGTATTGTTCAGCTTGTTGGTAAAAAAGCGGCGCTTCTCTCAGCAAAACCTCTAATACTGCCTGAACTGCTAATGTACTATCGCTATTATGGGCCAATACGAGCATCGCCGCTTTAATAATGTCAGAAGCTTTCAAAGAAAGCTACTCCCATAGCTTCTCTAACGGTATTTTCCGGTTTTTCTTGCATATAAACATCTCCAAATTCCTTATTAATCTGGAATTATATAGATATTGCAATCTAAAGTCAAATAAA
>Ga0075777_133_pt1 | contig 32430 bp, 40 predicted proteins | sample RifGroC1_FD_67870 | JGI IMG/M metagenome (GOLD analysis project Ga0075777, IMG submission 67870) | Microgenomates bacterium GW2011_GWC1_43_11 | reverse complement strand
GAGCTTTTGTTTACGTGCAGTATGGGGATGTATAGGGGGAAATTCATTGTACAATGATACATGACTTATGCAGTCTGTTTATTATAGAGATTGCTTCGTCTCCCGACGTAACGTCGGGATCCTCGCAATGACAACCTGTATGATTACTGTTTGCGTACATCTTGGATGAGAATATTGAGAGTGTAGTATACTTGTCGTATATGGCTTATGTGGATGAAGAGAGGTTTGTTGCAGGTCCATTATTAGAAGAGGGTGTAGAAGTATGGAGGTGGTGTGAAAATTGTTCAGAGATAAACTACGGAAGATACTTGCAAAACGAAAATAGCCCGCGCATAAATGAATTACAGAGGGAAGCGCGAGAACACGGAAAAAAGCCGGGCCACACGGCTCATTTCCAAGTAAAAAGAGAGGGAGTTTATGACACAACGCGCTATAGAAGAGAAGACTAATTGAGTGGGCAAACATCGTATGACCAAAAAACGGCTTTTTTTATCAGGACTTCACTGTACGAGCTGCGTCATGCTTATCGAGGGGGAACTTATGGACATCGGTGTAACCGCAGTTTGCAATTATACAAAAGGACACGTGGATGTTGCGTTTGATGAGGAAAAAATAAGAGAGAAAGAGATTGCTGGTGTCATTGAACGGTTAGGATATACAGTAGACCGGATACGCTGACGTATTAGCGTGTTAACATGTTAACACGCTAATACAATACATTATGTTGTTCTGAAATTTGCCTCCATATTGAAATTTTTGTAGAGCAGAGGAGCGGATTATGTTGTTACGCCCATCACTCGATCAATTCATAAAAGTTGGTCAGATTACCACTCGTTTTTGGGAGATCGGCACCGCGGGAACTCCTCTTATTCTTATTCATGGTGCCGGAGGATTCATTGAGAATTGGAGTTTTAATATTGATGCGTTAGCGACCCGGAATCGTGTTTACGCGCTTGACTTAGTTGGGTTCGGTCGTTCTGACAAACCCATACTTCATTACTCCACGATACAATTGGCTGGTTTTGTAAAGAATTTCATGGATACTCTCAATATTGACCATGCCACTCTCATTGGCAATTCCACAGGGGGTGCTGTCGCTTTATATACTGCATTTCATATTCCTGAAAGAATTAGGAAGCTCGTGCTCGTTGATAGTGCAGGTTTCGGAAAGAAGGCATCACTAACTTTGCGTTTGCTTACTTTACCATTATTTGGGGAGTTATTAGTTCGCCCCAATCGACTAGGTGTAAGATATTTTCTTAGGGAGATCTTATATAATCGGGAGCGAATAACTCCTGAATTCGTTGAACTTTGTTATGAATTGTTTTCCCTTCCAGGTTCACAAAGGGCTTACTTAGACACATTGCGATCGATGGGAACTGTTCGTGGTGCAAAGGACTCGTTTATTAACCCTATCTTAGATAAATTACCCCAATTAACTATCCCAGTGTTCATTATTTGGGGCAAGCAAGATCAGCAGCTTCCAGTCGAACAAGCGTACATAGCACATAGTAAAATTAGGAATTCGTGCTTAAAAATTATTGAACATTGTGGACATTTTGCTCAATACGATAAGCCATCAGAGTTCAATGAGTCTGTTATTAATTTTCTCATCAGTTAGATGAAAATAGTATTTTATTGCGGGTGGCGGAGGGAGGAAAGATAGTCGGTGAGTTGGTTGACTGCGTCATCTTCGGTTTCAAATATAATTTCTTTTTTGACAGCTGGATTGCCTTTCAGCATCCGCGACACGACATCTCCTTTTTCGTACATGATAATAACCGGAAGATTGATTGATTTGGCATATTCAATTTCTTCCCCTGTACCGATGGAATTTTCTCCGACGTAGGCGATCATGAGATCAGATTTTGCAATCTGTTCCGTATCCCGGCGGTATACTTCTTGGGCTGATACTTTAGGGTTTTTAATGGGATCGGTGCCCGATAGGAACGCCCAGAACGGTTCATGACCGAGCTGTTTGGCAAGAGCCGCAAGTTTGATATAAAATGCCTTGACTTTATCGGGATTTTCTAAATTTGTAAGTGGTCCAGCAAAAAAAATTTTCATAAGAACAATTAAGACATATACGACCTATGTAATATATACGACAGGAATATCAGTATAGTTCGAACTGATATAGTTTGCAATGTTGTCAGAGAAAAAAGGCATGGTATACTTGGGAAGCGGTATTTGTTAAATCGTTAAATGGTTACATCGAAAATAATATTGATTAGCCCACCACATCTTACCTCACAACTTTAAGTGTTTCTAGGAGAGGAGTATTATGGACATCGTTTTAACTGACAAAAATTTTGATGTAGAGGTACTTAAAGCTGATAAGCCGGTGCTAGTGGATTTTTGGGCGCCGTGGTGCGGGCCGTGCAGGATGCAGGGGCCGATTGTTGAGGAGGTAGCCCGCCAGCTGGCGGGAAAATTCAAAGTAGGAAAAGTAAACGTCGATGAGAATCCGAAGATGGCTCAAAAATATACTATCATGTCGATTCCGACACTGATGATTTTTAAATCCGGAAAGTTGGTGAAACAGTTTACGGGAGTACAGGGCAAGGAAACACTGGTGGGAGAGCTGAATAAGTTTGTTAAATAAGCAAATCCGACAAATCTACAAATAAACAAATGAATATATAAATTATTACAATGATTTAATTATTGATTTGTAGATTTGAAATTTGTAGATTTGCATATTCATCATATGTATGATGTCATTATCATCGGTTCCGGACCTGCGGGTTACACTGCTGCGATTTATACATCGCGGGCGTTTTTGAAAACACTTGTTATTGCCGGGCCGCAACCGGGCGGACAGCTTACCACGACAACAGACGTTGAAAATTTCCCCGGGTTTCCGGAAGGGATACAAGGACCGGAGTTGCTGGATAAAATGCGGAAGCAGGCAGAGAGGTTTGGCAGTGGGATGGTGACAGACGTGGTTAATTCTGTCATTTCGACCCCGATTCAATCGGGGGAGAAATCCCTGCCTCGCCGGCAGGCAGGCCAACGGGATCCCTCGTCCGTTAGCCAACGGACTCGGGATGACAAGCAGAGGGGAAACACGTTCCTTATTCGAGGACAAGACAAAACATATGAGGCGCGGACAGTCATCATCGCAACCGGAGCGAGTGCAAAGACGTTGGGAATTCCGAGCGAGGAAAAATTCCGAGGGAAAGGAGTGAGCTACTGTGCAACCTGTGACGGATTTTTTTTCAAAGGGAAACACGTGGCGGTGCTGGGAGGCGGGGATACAGCGATGGAAGAAGCAACATTTCTTACGCGGTTTGCCGACAAAGTGACAATCATCCACAGAAGAGAAGAGTTTCGGGCATCGCCTATTATGGTTGAAGAAGCAAAAAAAGATTCGAAAATCAGATTTCTTCTGAATAAAGAAGTGGTGGAGTTTTACGGAGATGGTGTGCTGCGGGGAGTTCGTCTGCGAGATAAGACGAATGGGACGAATATGACCAATACGACGGAAGACGTAGAGCTTGACGGGGTATTTGTGGCGATCGGCCACGTACCGGCGACAGAATTTCTGAAAGGTTTCGTGGAGATGGATGAGAAAGGATACATCAGAATTCAAAATTCAGAATCTAGAATTCAGAATTTTCACAATACATCAACCGCTACATCTATAGAAGGTGTGTTTGCTGCGGGAGATTGTATGGACAGCAGGTATAGGCAAGCCATTGTTGCTGCGGGTATGGGCTGTATGGCTGGGATGGATGTAGAGAAATATTTATCTTAATAATCCTGTAATTTATAGAAAATACAGGATATTATTCCTGTAAATTTGACAAAATACAGGAAATATGATACTCTGTGTTCCTATGGAGATTAAACGTATCATTGAAAAACAGCTGGTTCAGCACATTTTAAAACAGAATCCCCCCATTCTTATTCTTTACGGACCGCGACGGGTCGGAAAAACGACCTTAACCGAAATAATTGTCTCACAACTAAAATTCCGTACGAAGATGGTTTACGGGGACGATCCGGATGTTCAACGGGAACTTGCGGGTATTGGACTCACCGGTATACAACAGTATGTTGCACAATATGATTTGGTTGTTTTTGATGAAGCACAATATATTCCAAATATCGGTGGCATCCTTAAATTGATTGCAGATCATGTGAAGGGTAAAAAAATTCTCGTGACAGGTTCATCGAGTCTGGATATCGCCAAAACAGTGTTAGAACCGTTAACAGGGCGAAAAAAGGTGTGGTATCTGTACCCCATAGCGGACGAAGAAGTGCGGGATACCACAATCCAGATACCAGAAACGACACTTTCTTCCTATTTGCGGTTTGGCATGTATCCCGTGGTATTAACTACCTTCGGAGAAGAAGAAAAAGGAGCATATTTACGGCAACTGTTGGAAGATTATGTATATAAAGATGCACTGAGGATCGTTGGGGAGAGAAATCGCGAACCGGTCAGGCGACTTCTGATTGCATTGGCGTACCAAGTCGGGCAGGAAGTCTCCTACACAGAGCTGTCTCGTACGGTTGGACTTGATTATAAAACAGTCATGAAATATCTCGATATTCTGGAGGAATGTTTTGTCCTCCTCCGTTTGCCTGCGTTTTCCAGAAATATGCGGACTGAACTCCGGAAATCACGGAAAATATATTTTGTCGACGTCGGAATACGCAATGCGCTTGTGGATTATTTTGTCCCGTTTGACAAACGCAACGACAGGGGGAGTCTCTGGGAAAATTGGGTAATCATGGAGAGGACAAAACACGATCACTACGCTCAACGGTCAGTCAAACGATATTTTTGGCGGACGCATGATCAGAAAGAAGTTGATTTAATAGAAGAAGAAGCGGGTCAGTTAACGGCAGTTGAAATTAAATGGAACCGCACAAGTCAAACGGTCGGTCAACATACATTTTGTACGCAGTATCCCGGAAGCAATGCGCTGTTTATTGATAGAGAGTCGTATCGGGGGAAGGAAGACTAAAAGAGATATTTGCAGTCGGGGACTGTGTGGATCTACACTATCGCCAGTGGACGCAGCTGCCGAGATGAGCTGTATGGCGGGGATGGATGTGGAGAAATATCTGGCTACACACCTAAATCCCGCCTAAATTCCTCATTGGCCCGTGGTCCTTTGCGGATAAGACTTCTAAAAAAGAGAGGGTTGCCAGATCCAATAATAACTTTCTCTTGATAATACACTTCGGGAACAGAAGTCTGGTATATGAAAGTCATCAATTTTCCACATTGAGTACCTTCAATTTGCTCCTCTTTCAATGTAATCGGTTGAGCAGTGCCGCCAAAAGTTCCATATTGTCTTGTGGCTTCCACAACCAGTTCATCAGAAAAAAGAGTAATGTCCACTTGGTCAAACGGACCTAATTGACGTGTCTCTAATTCTTTCAGTTTGGAAAGTGTATCCATTCTAAGGTTTTGTAATAATTGTTCATGTTGGTTCATATGGCCCATAATACTCTCTCTCTCAAGAAGTCAACTTTTTGGGCTTTCCGTAAGAGTTCAGACTCCTGATACGATTTCGTCATTTCGAGCGCAAGCGAGAAACCCCGATTGGATCTCTCAGCTACTTCGTAGCCTCGAGATGACCATAGTTCTATCAGAAGACTGAACAGTTACGGCTTTCCGCTTGCCGGGAGTGCCAAACTGGCTCTTGACAATACCATTCATACTATAGTATGATTTATACTATATGGATACTATTGTTACTACCAATTTACGAATACCTCAATCTGCTTATTTTCAAGTAAAGGCGTTGGCTGGTGAATTGGGGATGAGCGTCAATGAATATATGACCTTTCTTATCAAATACACCACCCGCACACGGATGGCTGCGAAGGATGGTTCACTGTCTGTCGAAAAGAAACGTCAGGAACTCTGGGAAGCTATGGAGCGTATTTCTCAAATACAGAATAAGCCAATGGGATGGTCAGAAGAAGATGAAGCTATTTATTCCATATGACACGTGTATTTATAGACTCTAGTTTTTTTAAAGCGTTTGTTGATCCAAAAGATGACTTTCATACACGAGCGAAGGGTTTGTGGAAAAAATTTGTTTTTCATGGTCAATCACTTGTAACAAGCAATTATATCCTTGATGAAACGTATACCCTTATTCGTTGTAAATTACATCTCCAAAAAGCACTCCAGCTTCGCGGGATTCTTTCTCATGATGCCCTCAATCTCGATGTCATTCGCGTCACGGTTGATGATGATGCTTGCGCATGGGGATGGTTTGAGAAAAATTGGAGCAAACTTTCATTTACTGATTGCGTGAGCTTTGCAGTCATGAAGCGAATAGGGCTTACAGATGTTGCTACATTTGATACGCATTTTAAACGGGCAGGATTTACTATTGTCAATACTACATAATCAGCGTCTTCGTGCTGTATAATACAGTCATGGCATTACCCAAACCACGGCAATATACAGGGAGTATAACGAAGAAACTTCAGCTTACAAAAACTGTGTTTCAGTTTTTTATTCAAAACCAACAACCTAACCCCCTCCTTTTTACTCCCGGACAATATGCGACGTTCATCATTGATCCTCAAACGCGCAGGCAGTACACGTTTTGCAGTGCTCCGAACCCGTCATCATTTGAACTGATTGTTGACGTTTCTCCCATGGGGGTTGGGTCAAGATATTTTCTTGAGAGAAAGGAAGGGGATAGAGTAGAGTTTTTGGCACCTTTTGGAAATTTTACGCTGTCCGAAAATCCGCTGAAAAAAATATTTATAGCAACCGGGACAGGAATAGCACCTTTCCGTTCAATGTTATTAAACGGAAAGGAAATTTCAAATTGTTCGTTATACTGGGGTTTGCGGTATGAGGATGATGTGTACTGGGATCAGGAGTTTCAAACCCTTGCAGGGCAGTACACGGGCTTCCAGTATTTCCTCGTTTTGAGCAAACCGAGTCAAAATTGGCAAGGGCTGACCGGTCATATTACAGAACATGTTCTTAAAAATCCCTCCTTCATCCCGACACACGTCGGGACTTCGGCGGGCGAGGGAGAAAACCTTCAAAATAGCGAGTTTTACCTTTGCGGGAATAATGCGATGATTACTGAGATGAAAAACAGGCTATCGGCCAAAAATGTTAGAAATGAACGGATTAAAATAGACTTATTTTATTAAAATTAACCGTATTAATGGATATTAATAATACTCAATAAAATACCAACCTATAATTTAAGAGATATGTGGAGGTCCAAACTCCAGATAAACATTTTTTCTCAAATCATCTTGTTGTTGAGTGAGTAAATGAGGATTTTTTAATGTCGGTGGCGCGGTGCCGGAAACAAGGTCAAGAAGCTGAGAGACACTAGGAACTTTATCTTTTTCTAATATACTTTGAAGTATTTGTTGTCTAATCTCACTAGTTCCTCCAGTACGGAGATATGCAAATCGGCTGTTGGATTCAGCAAGTTGTTGATTTAATTTCTCCTCTGTTTCATGAGGGTTTTTTTCAGGTTCAACAGGTTTCATATAGCTTGTATTATAAATCTAAACGTGTATACAATCAATACATAAAAAGACATATTGTCCTTTGAGGGAAGGAATGGTAGTATTAAAATTCATTACTCTATGAGAAGCTCCGGCATTATAAACAATCCATTTACCAACGCGACGACTCAGCTGCGAAAAGCAGGAAAGATAGTGAGAGATAAAGATACAAAGACACCCGCTTCGCGCCCGCTCCGGCGGGGCGAGGCGAGTCGAGGAGCGAACGCGAGTCGAGGCGGGCAAAGAGAAACGATTGATTCTTCTTTAAAACTTCTTGAACAGTCACAGAGGATAATAAGCGTCACAATCCCTGTTGAAATGGATAACGGATACGTACGGATTTTTCAAGGCTATCGAGTACAGCACAACAACTTTCTAGGCCCCTACAAAGGCGGAATACGGTTCCATCCTCACGTGTCTCTGGATGAAGTCAAAGCGCTTTCTTTCTGGATGATGATAAAGTGTGCGGTTGCGGATCTTCCTATGGGGGGCGGGAAGGGCGGGGTGATTGTGGATCCGAAAACGCTCTCCGAAGGAGAATTGGAGAGATTAAGCAGGGGGTATGTGCGGGCGATTGCAGATTGCATCGGGCCTGATAAGGATGTACCGGCGCCGGATGTGAATACCAATGGGATTATCATGGGGTGGATGGTAGATGAATACATCAGAATTCAGAATTCAGAATTCAGAATTCAGAATGAAAAGGAAAAGAAAAAGGAATACTTATCATCAACCTTTACCGGAAAGCTCATCAAAGACGGAGGAAGCGAAGGGAGGGATGAGGCGACGGGGTTGGGGGGGCTGTATGTTTTGCGAGCAATACTTGCAAAACAACAATTCAGAATTCAGAATTCAGAATTTAGAATGAAAAAACCATTGACGGTTGCGGTGCAGGGTTTCGGGAACGTTGGATATAACATAGCCAAATTTCTTCATGACAACAACTTTACGATTATTGCGGTGTCGGACAGCAAAGGCGGGGTGTATGTACCTGAAGGGTTGGATCCTGTTCAAACACTAGCCTGCAAGAAGAAAACCGGAAATCTCGCCGGATGTTATTGCAAAGGATCGGTGTGTGACGTGCGGTACGGGAAGCCGATTACGAACGAAGCGCTGCTGGAGCTTCCTGTGGATATCCTGGTTCCTTCGGCCCTGGAAAGCGTGATCACCAAAGACAATGCGCAAAAAATAAAGGCGAAGATTATTCTTGAAATGGCCAACGGCCCCACGACTCCGGAAGCGGATGAGATTCTTTTTGCGCGCGGTATACCGGTCATCCCTGATATTTTGAGCAACTCCGGAGGGGTCACGGTTTCCTGTTTTGAGTGGGAGCAGAATAGGAAGGGAGAACATTGGAGCAAGGAAAAAGTAAATGGAAAATTGAAAATGAAAATGGAAAAAGCAACAAGTGATGTGTTGGATACCTCGCAGAAGCTCGGTACCAGCCTTCGGACCGCTGCGTTTGTGGTAGCACTTCAAAGAATATTGAAGAAAATCCAAGTATAGCTTTTTTGTGTACACAGTATGGTGTATGATAAAACCACATGGCGTCTCCATCAGTTGCTCAATCAGCGAAAACCAAGAACGTTCCAATTGAGCCCAGCCAGATGATACCTCCGAAACAACCATTTCCGGTATGGGTCATTTTTCTTCTCCTTTTTCTTGTATCCATCATTGTGGGAATGGGGACATACATCGGATTTCAGCAGGGGATGTTTCGGAAAAAAACCACGATTGTCACTCCGACGAATTCGCCAACACCGATATCTACTACCATGATAACTCCGGGGGCGGATTGGAAAACGTTCCGCGATGAGAAAGCAGGATTGACCCTGAAATATCCTCCAACAGTTTTGCTCAATGGTGACGGAAAAGGTAGAGCGCAGCCGATCCTTTCCGTTTCTGTTGAATCAGTAGACAGTATCCCCGAAGAACTCCCCCTTAGTAAGGGGCGAAAGGAGGCTTTAGCTGATAAGGAAGCTTTAGAAAAAGGTGTTGCCCAAACAATCGGTGATTTTGCAGCCTCGGATGCCTTGGTGCGTATCGGCAACACGTATAACGGACGTTTAACGAGCACGCTATCCCGATTTGAGGTGTGCAGTGTTATTTTTTCCCGATCGCTCGTTTTTTACCCGGATACTTATCGGGTTATTATTGGTTTAAGCGGGAACAATGAACATATCATGTCGGACATGCCGGAGTTTTTTACGACTGACACGGCAAATTGCTCTGATCAAAACGTATGGAATCGGGATATGATGGGAACGTTTATCCCAACTCTTGCCAAAGGTCAGGGGAAAGGAGCAGGGCAGGAGTGGTACGATACGTTTACGGCAATTGTCAAAACAATTACGTTGAACTCGCCAATACAGAATACCGCTTCAAGTTCACCAAGCACTACGCCATCCTCTCTGTGTGAAGTGTCCGACAGCGCATTTTGCAATGCATTAACGGATATTAAAAGTGCAATGGAAGGAAAGAATTACACCGGAATTAACACATACGAGACCATAACCAGCGTTATCTGTGATCCCGAAGGTATGGCTATTGCCATCTGTGAGGGTTCAGCCAAAGGGGTCGTAAAAGAAGGCTACAGCATGGGGTATAACCAAAGCGAGGGGACTATACAGACCAAAGATCAGCATCTTGCATCGATTGCTTCCTATGTTACCCAGAATGGGCCCTTTATCTATAAAGGAAGCTTGCAGTCAGGGGATAAAGGTATGATTGTGTCCCTGACCGCAGATGCCTCAAAGTTGTTTGTTTTATATATGAAGCGCATTGACAGCTCCTGGCGTATTACGACGGTCCTGGTTGGGGGCGCGTGGGGAGATGAGGAGTTCATTAACCTCAAACCAACACTTCTTGATAGAGTGCAGTAGAATTAGCTTCACAAGGCCTGTCCTTGTGAAGCTGGATTTTTTCCATAGCCCATAGTTGACAAATCTCTCTCTCTTTTATAATTCCTCTTTAATAGATAAAAAAAGGAGGGGATATGGGAGGAAAGAAAAAAGAAATTCAAGAAAATGGCAATATGCCGGATCTCGGAGTTAACTGGACTGCCATACGGGCGCTGGAACACAATATTGATCCTCAGCAAGAAGGGGAAAGCAATGCCGATTTCCGCCTGCGGGTTTCCGGAGAGCTTCGAGGGAAAAGACGTATGAAGCATATCAGAACGCACTCTTCGATTCCGGTAATGAGATGCTGGAATACGGTCTTTTGGGCGCAGTTTCTCAATTGCTTGGCGGGGAACAATATTCACGAGATCCTGTTGAACAGGTCGGCGATGATATTACAGTAGGCATATTTTCACAAGCGCCGCAACATAAAGACCCCTTTGCCGCCATTCTTCTTCTTTCTTTAATGGGTAAGTAAGAAGATACAGCTACAGCCTTTGTTTTACTGGATTTTTTCCTCTTGACAACATACGACATACAACATACAATTATCTTGTATGATACGGACACAGGTCTATTTACCGGATGAGCTGCATCATCAATTGGTCTTTGCGGCTCAGCAAAGAGGGGTGCGGTATGCCGAATTGATCCGTGAAGGCGTTGCGCGTGTCCTTTCGAATGACCAATACAGCCCTGACAAAAAAGCAAAAAAAATGAGCTTCATAGGTGCAGGGGCAAAAGGGGGAGATGCAAAACTTTCTTCGCACATTGATGCAATCATATATGAATAAGCCGCTGCGTTTTTTGATGGATTCTGATTTTCTGATTGCTCTATATAAGCCGGATGACGGTAATCATGAAAAGGCAAAATCCATATTTACCCGCCTTATGGAAATGGACGTTTCAGTATGTCTTTCATCTGTTGTGCTTGCAGAATCGACAACTGTCATAAGTTATAAACTCGGCATGCCCGAAGCGAAGCGGTTTTACACAATGGTCCGGGACATGGCAGACGGAATTGTTTTTGTTGATGAAAAAGCATCAGAGCGGGGTTGGCGCGTATTTTTTTCTCAAAAAAAGAAAGGCACATCGTATGTGGATTGCGTCAACATCGCGCTTGCAGAGCTTTATGCATTTGCCGGCATTCTTTCTTTTGATACGTTTTATCCGTCGGCATTCCGGCGATACATGGAAGATGCACGGAAAATTTGACAAATGCAGGAATAGTCGCGTAAAATAGCCCTAACTTATGCCGCGGACACGAAAAGACCCAACGGTTTCAGAAAAAAATACCAAGACGGATATCCTTTCTGCGTACCATGCGCTCCTGTCGGAAATCAATGCAGGATCCGATGAACCGTTCCATACTCCGGAAGAAGATGCGGTGATTGACACAGCAACGAAAGAAACCGTCGAAAAGCTGACGTCGGATTTATCCAACCTCAAACTAACCCTTAATAAAACCATCGCCGATTTGACAGAACGGTTGACCGGTGAGGCGGAACGTTTTGCGACGATCCAAAGAGCGATAGATATCGCTCAAAAAGATGTGTTACATATTCAGAAGATAAAGATTACCGCAGTGACACTCCAGCGGATGATAGAGCTTCAAAAAGAGAAAGAAGCATTGTTTGAAAAAGAGATGGCGGAAAAACAAAGGACATGGGACGAAGAACAGCGGATCTATGAGGAATCAGCAAAACGCGGCCGGACGCGGGGAGAAGAGGAATACCGGTATGAGCAGGAGCTTTTGAAAAAACGGGACGCGGACGAGCGGACAGAGGAAAAACTGGAACGGGAACGGCAGAATGCCCAGGAAAAAGAGGCAAAAATGCAGATGATAAAAGAATTGGAGGATCTGCGTAAAAAAACCGTCGGGTTTCCGGTTGAGACAGAAAAAGCGGTGAAAGAAGCTGTCGGCAAAGCATTAACGGAAACAAGAAAAGATTTTGAAACAGAAAAGCAGTTTACTGCGTCCCAGCATGAGTCAGGGATGACGGTTGCCAAACTGAAAATCGATACATTGGAACAAACCGTAAAATCGCAATTAGCGGAAATTACCAGACTCCGAACTCAGTTTGAGGAAGCCACGCGCCAGGTCAAAGACATCGCAGTGGCGGTGATTGAAGGCAAAAAAGAACCGGCTCCCCAAAAGACTGCAAATTAGCTTCGTGAGTCCGTCGGCTGGCGGACGGGCCGTGTGAAGCTAAAAAAACCTAAGAGGTTTATCCGTGATATGTATCCGTAATACCATATTTTGACAAAATGGTGCTTAAGCACCAAAAAGTCAAGGAGCCCTTTTTTCAATCTTAGTGTAAATCAATCGATTCATTTACACTAAACCCTGGAGCCGGCCGGATGCGCCGGAAGCCTTTTGAAGGTATCCCATAGGCGTATTGTGTCACGAATAATTGTAACGGAACTAGGCATAGTTGACAAATCTCTCTCTCTTATAATCCCTCGTATTATTATAGCCTCTATATACAAGGAGGGATTATGTTGGGGAAATTAAAGGAATTCCTTGGCGGGTGTGGGCAGAAAGGCAAAGAGCCCATTGAAACCATTCTACAAGATTCACAATTGATCGTGGAAGAAATAATTAAAATTTCGCGTGATGCTTATGCATCAAGCGTTGCCGAGAGAGAAAGATATATGAAGGCAACCGCACGACTCGGGGTTGCAGATAAGATTATTCCTTTACCTGGAGTCTCAGAGTGGGGAAATGTTGGGACTAAAATTTTACTTAACGAAAGCGAGAGGGCTGACTTTTTTAAGGAAGTCTGTGCAATTGAAGATGAAGAAGGGGTGTAGTTTTTTACTCCTTTACATATTTACACACCTTGATGCTTTGATATACCCTTCACAATCTGAATTGTTACGGGTATACCAGCATCACGGCTTCTTTTTTGAAAAAAAAGGTCTACACGTCTCCCGGCTTTTTGTTTTCTTATCAGGGGAAGGGTAGCGACTCCATCAGTTTTTTAACCGGAGTTTTTTAGATTAGAAGACGAAAGGTTGCGCGATTTCCGGAGATGCAGTATAGTAGGAACACTATGAAACGATCTGCATCCGTATCCGTATATGAATATCACGTCCCGATTTCCGTTACCTCTCTTTCCGATGGCGGTTTTCTCGCTCGGTGTACAAAACTTCAGGGGTGTTTAGCAGAAGGAGCATCTCTCTCCGATGCGGTATCAAATTGTTTGAATGTGGCAAAACATTTAATTGATCTCCGGCGGGAAGAAGGGATGACAATACCGCTTTCAAAAAAAGCGTATACCGGCAGTATGCGTACTTTTGTATTTTCTCTTCCGCTTCCGTACCAATTTTCCTGAAATCCGGAGTTTTTATGCCGAAACAGCCAGTTCTTACATTTCGTGAACTGGTGCATATACTGAAAGCACATGGTTTTCTTTTTCGCCGGCAGGCAAAAGGAAGTCATGAAATCTGGTTTTGTCCGCAATCACAACGGTTTGTCACTATTCCTCATCATAGCGGGAAGACGATAAAAAAGGGCACACTTCACGCTATCATGAAAGACTCGGGGCTTTCGAAGGATGTATTTAGAGGAAGATAAAGATGTAATAGATAGTAAATTGAAAATGTCCTCCGGGCGCGCCGGAATCCTTTCGAAGGTATCCCATAGTTGACAAATCTCTCTCTCTCTCTCTTATAATCACCCGTATTATTGTTATCTGTTAATAACAAAGGGGGATATGCTTGTGAAATTAAAGGAATTATTTTCCAGAAGTCAACATAGGGGATTGGCTGGTGCACATAAGGGAGCCGAACCCCTTTCACCGTGGCAAATACATGAGCAGTTTTCCTGCATACAACACGATGCTGATATTAGCAGGGAAGAGTTGCTTCGAATAAGGAACGGGCTTCATGTTCATGATTCGTCACAAGTAGTAAATTTATTATTAGATATAGATGAATGCCCGCACCGCGTCCAGAGTCCTTATAGAGGCAGTTTTGGTGATCAGACCTTGTTTGATTGCAGTCATCCTGACAGAAAAGCTGTTAATGCGCAGTATGGTTCGTGTGATGTGTTAGATACAGTTTGTCCTCCGGTGCAAAATGATGGGGCAGAAGCGATTCTGCCGGAGCATAAATCTTAAAGAACCTATACGCAGAAAGGAGACAGTATGGTGAACATAGAAAATAAACCAATAATGATGGAGTTGCCAAAGGAGTTAAAAGATCAGTTTCCAAATGAAGTATTAGTGTAAACCCATCCAAACACGCCGGAAGGGTATCGATTTTTGACGAACATTGGTCCTGGCGGAGAGCAGTATCTTGAAAACTACCGTGCTTGCCCCGATAGATTTGTCATACTAGGAGAAGCATTCGATGATAAAGGAAGGATTATTGAAGGCGATGTTGCTGTTTTTGTCCGAAAAAGCTAAGGCCTGCCTGCCCTCCTAACGGCGGGTAAACCGGCAGGCAGGTTTGTGATCGTAGATGGAGCGTTAGGAAGCTTTGGGAAAAATTTAGTTTTTATTCCTTTACGAATTTTGAGGCGAGGGTGACGGCCTGATTTTTGAAAAATTCTTGAAGTTGCTCAAGGCTGAGTTTTTTCTTCATAATAGGCAGGGCATCAATTTCTGTTATCCTGTAAAGCAGCGAGGAAAGATACAGAGGCTCTAGCTCGATTTTGAACTTATGTTCAACTCCGTGCATTAAATCCCAGAATGTGTATTTTTTTAGAATAAAATAGAGATCGACATAATCTTTCGCGGCACAACGCTGACTGATAGAGAGCAGTTTATTGACAGCAATATCAGTAAAGCTGTCTACCTGTAATCCATTGATACTATTGGGGTTTTCCAATTGATCAAAGTCATAAAAAACGTAATCTATCTTCAGCGGTTTTTGATGAGGGATACTGATTTCATACGTAATCCTATCCTGTACGCGTGCGTGTGTTGATGACGCGTGGAATTTTTTGATAACTGAAGCCATTATAGACAATAGACGTTGCTCATCAAGCTGACGCCGTGAAAAAAGATCAATATCTTCGGACAGGCGATGATCGAGGTAACAGGCAGAAAGGGCGGTACCGCCGGTCAGGTAGAATTGCTGTAGAAAATCAGGATACCCCCTGAGGGCATCAAGAAATTTCAGTTGTTCTTTTGTAAAGAAGTGTTTAACTATTTGCCCCATAGTAGGTATTGAAAAAGGCGCCTCCGCAAGGGGTCAAGATCAAGGGAACTCCAGTATTTTTTTACGAGCGATAGGGAAATCTTTTTTCTTCCCGGGCCGTAATTTATCATGTGCTCCACGAGATGTTTTCGCCCCCAGGCGGATTTTTTCAGGTCTTTTTCGCGGTAGTCCCAGAGATGCATGACCCTTATTCTACCCGCACTTGACAGGGTTTGCAAACTTCCTGTACAATGGCTTCTAGCTCCAAGCGGGAGCACTCTTTTTTGTTCGTTTGTTGATCCCTCGCAACATACGTTGCCCGGGATCCATCTTTCTAAGCTATTCCGAGATGACTCGGAATAAGCAAGAGATCCGGAGTTTCCAGAAGAAACGAGCAAAGAATACCCATTCATGAAAACACAGTACCAATATACTCAAAACGCCTTAGGCGATATTTTGCGTGTTTGGAAATGACTGTGATTCATGGGTGTGTGCCCCGCGCAAGCGGGGTTTTTTGATGGGTGGGGTAGTTGCACATTTTTATAAGACGTAGAGGACTTATACGACCAAAAAAGGAGAAGTTGGGCCCGAAGTTTACCTGGTTGAACGCTTCAGGCGTTTAGCCCGCAAGGGCCGTTAGCTTAGCTGGAAGAGCGCAGCATTTGCAATGCTGAGGTCGGGAGTTCGAATCTCCCACGGTCCACTAAAGAACGGCCTCATGCGGGCCAATGAAGACCCGCCAGAGGCGGGCAGGGTCCGGGTCGACTCCCCCCGGGTCCACATGCACTTGCTGAGCCGAAGGCGAAGCTTAGTGCTGTGGATGCCGCGTAGTCGCGGCGCCACCATCACAAATGATGTATGATTTAAGATTTATGATTTACGAATACGAGATCATAATTCCTAAATCGTATACTTGCATTGCTCTTTAACATCACCAATAGTGTCTCCATTTATATAGGAAAACATGGAGACACGGGTTTTTTGATGACTGCTTAACGATCCGCCAGCTGGCGGAGAGTTTAGCAGTCGATCAATCCTCCGAATCCGTCAGCTGACGGAGAAGGAGGATGAATGAGTAGTTGCATCGTAAGGGGTAATCCACCCTACGCTCCGCTAATGGCGGAGCTTCGGGTGGCAAGTCCACGTTTCTATTAGAAAGAAATGTGGATGCCATTTGAACGTAGGGTGTCCCTCGAAGTCCCGCGGCGCCTTTAGCGAAGTGGGACGAAGTGGGGCGCTTCCTCTTATGAAGCACAATTCGTTGGGTAATAAATGCTGTTAAAAAGAACAGGGGAAACTAAACATATCGTTTAGATCCTTTGTTCTCCGCAAGAATTAAAGCTGATAATGGATGCCTAGGGCATGTTTGCCGAGGAAGGACGCATATGGTAGCGATATTCGTCGGGGAGGAGCCATACTCCGTATGATCCGGCGGTTTCCGAATGGAGAAATCCCTTTATCCTAAAGATAAAGACTGTATTATAAATACGGTTCGCACCATGATTATAAAATTTATAACTGTTATAAAAATTATAATTAGGGTGCGGACTGGAATAGTAATACAGAGGGCACCACCTGAACTGAAACATCTCAGTAGGGTGAGGAAAATAAATCAATTGAGATTCCGCAAGTAGCGGCGAGCGAAAACGGAAAAGTCTAAACTTGTGCATAGCACAAGAAAATTCGAAATTCGAATATCGAAATCCGAAACAAATTCAAATGTTTAAATATTAAAATTTTTTGAATTTATATATTGTTTCTGATTTCGTATTTCGTGCTTAGGATTTTCTCATGCTGTGCATGAGTGTTGCAGGGCTTCTGATATGGGATGTGAACTTATGATAAAAGAACGCCTTGGAATAGGCGGCCAAAGAACGTGAAAGCCGTGTATTTGAAATTATAGTTCCCCCTAAGGAGTTCCTAAGTACCATGGGACACGAAGGTCCTGTGGGAATCCGGGTCCACCACGATCCAAGACTAAATACAACCATGCACCGATAGTGAACGAGTACCGTGAGGGAAAGGTGAAAAGCACCCCGGAAGGGGAATGAAATAGTACCTGAAATTATCAGCTAACAAACAGCGAGAGCTTGTGCGTGGCACAAGAATTTTCAATTTTAAATTTTCAATTTTCAATAGTTCCGCCTGTGGCGGAATTAAGTTTGAGATTTCAAATTTGTAGTTTCTTTGAAAATTGTGATTTGATATTTGGAATTTCTCGTGCTGCGCATGAGTAATCGCGTGCCTATTGAAGAATGAACCGGTGAGTTACCGTGCAAAGCAAGCCTAATCACGTTTCAACGTGTGGAGGCGCAGTGAAAGCGAGGCCTAATCGGCCGACATAGTTTTGAACGGTAGACCCGAAACCAGGTGAGCTAACCATGAGCAGGGTGAACCCCGATGAAAATCGGGGGAAGGCCCGAACTCGTCAATGTTGCAAAATTGTGAGATGACTTGTGGTTAGGGGTAATATGCCTATCGAACCTGGAGATAGCTGGTTCTCCCCGAAATATATTTTGGTATAGCGGTGAGTCATGCGGCGAAGGGGTAGAGCACTGAATGATTTGCGTTTCCTTACGGGAATTCTTATCAATCAAACTCCGAATACTTTCGTCGTTATCTCACTAGTCAGACGTGCGGGGCTAAGCTCGTGCGTCAAAAGGGAAACAACCCAGACTCTCATCTAAGGTCTCTAAACAATACTCAGTGGTTAAGGAAGTCGTGATTTTAAGACACCCAGGAAGTTGGCTCAGAAGCAGCCATCTTTTAAAGAACGCGTAACAGCGCACTGGATGAAAGTCGCGGCGCCGAAAATGAACGAGGCTCAAGTATTGTACCGAAGATAGAGGGGGGTACCGTCCGGTACCCCCGGTAGGGGAGCGTTCTTATTGCGGTGAAGGTCACCTCGTAAGGGGGGCTGGAGCGATAAGAAGTGAGAATGCCGGTATGAGTAGCGTTTGGAAGTGAGAATCTTCCATGCCGAATGCGCAAGGTTTCCGAAGCAACGTTCGTCGACTTCGGGTTAGTCGGATCTAAGGCGAGGCCGTCAATTGGCGGCGTAGCTCGATGTATAAACGGTTTATATTCCGTTACTATAATGTGTCGATTAAGACTCAAAGGGGTGACAATGGAGGATTTGTCTGTGCCCCGCAACCGCGGGGTCTAAGCGTCAAGACAGTGAAGATTGGGAAATCCGTTTTCATGTTTAATCGAGGCGTAGGGAAGTCCAAGGGGAAACCTGCGGGCAATACAGATCGTTTTCTATTCGAGAAAAGTCTCGTTGAGGAGCACATGATATCCGTACCGCACACCGACACTGGTGCGCTGGTAGAGAATACTAAGGCAAGCGGGCGACAGCAGTTTAAGGAACTCGGCAACAAAAACTAGGCGTAACCTTTGGGAGATGCCTTGCCCCGACGTAACGTCGGGGTCTCAGTAAACGACACTATGCAACTGTTTAACTAAAACACAGGTCTCTGCGAAGCCGAAAGGCAACGTATAGGGGCTGACACCTGCCCAGTGCCGGTAAGTTAAAAATGGTTGGTGACCTTCGAAAGTTGGAAGCTAGCTTTTTAAGCTCCGGTGAACGGCAGCAGTAACTATAACTGTCGACTATAGGGCAGTTACAAAATTTGGCCATATGCTGGAATATCTGTTCTGAAAAAGATAGAGTATCTCACACTAGATGTGTTTGATAGAATAATAATATGAACATATCTGACAATGTGTTGAGTGCAGACAATCAGCAGGAAAGATTGAGATGTATGAATGAAAAAGATAATGATGGTTTGATACGAAAATGGGGATTTGGCGTTCTTAAACGATACGCTACTGATCCTTTAGGAATTTCGAATGATGAATTGGCAGAAATAGGAGGATCAACCGGTTGGTATAAAGATTCAGTATTAAGGTTGATGCAGTCCAGTAATTTGTTAATAGAAGATGTTAGAAAAGCTCTTCAATCAAGTGAAGGAAGTCATGCAAAGGAAATATTAGAAGCCATTCAGGATCTTTAATCATAATACATATCAAAATCCTCAGAGACTATACGCCAAACTCCGATTTAATCGGGGATGATATAGTCCGAACTTTGATGCGAATCAAAGAGTCTGCTTTTTATATAAAGCAGGAATAACAGAAAAGTCTATGGTAAAGTTCCGACCCGCACGAAAGGTAGAATGACATAGTGACTGTCTTAAACTGCTACCCGGCGAAATTGAAATGGCTGTGAAGATGCGGCCTACTCACACATGGACAAAAAGACCCCGTGAAGCTTTACTGCAACTTGGCACTGAGGACTTTATTTTAACTGTCGAGCATAGGTGGGAGCGGTCTCGGGGGGAATTCTTTCTATAAATCATGTGCTAATCATGGTATTCATCACGTGCTCATCAGCTTCTCTGATAAACACATGAGAACTTACATGATGAGCACATGAATTTGTGGACAGGACTCTCTCCGGGATCACAACAGTGAAATACCACTCTTTACCATGAAGGAATCTTACTTACCCCGACATAAAAATCTCGGGGGAGGACACTGTCTGGTGGGCAGTTTAACTGGGGAGGTTGCCTCCTAAATTGCAACGGAGGCGTACAAAGGTCAGCTAACTCTGAATGGAAACCAGAGCCTGTCGTGCAAACGCGAGAAGCTGGCTTGACTGCGAGACGTACAGGTCGAGCAGATACGAAAGTAGGTGTTAGTGATCCTCGGTTCCCTCGTGGGAGGGACCGGGCTTAACGGATAAAAGCTACTCCGGGGATAACAGGCTGATCGCTTCCGAGAGTCCATATCGACGAGGCGGTTTGGCACCTCGATGTCGGCTCCCCGCAAAGTGCGGGGTGGGCCCCTTACTTAAGTAATTGGTAAGGAAAATTTAGCTCATAACGGTGGAACCCTCGTACATAGTCTTTCTCTAGTATACTTTGATATACTTTATGTATGGGCAATACCGTGGGAAGTCGAGGAGTTTTAACGCAAAGACAAAAGGAAATTCTTATCGGTACAGTATTAGGAGACGCATATCTTGAAAAGAACGGAAGATATACCCGTGTTCGGATCGATCATTATGACAAACACAAAACGTATATTTTCTGGTTAGCACAAGAATTTTTACCGTTTTCTTTGAAACCTCGGCACATTGTCGAGACGGATAAGAGAAACGGTAAACAGTATTCTCGATGGTATTTTTCGACAAAAAGTTTGCCGATATTTGATGAATTTCGAGAACTATTTTATCGAAACGGAAAGAAGATTATCTCTCCATTACTGGTCAAGATTTTATCTCCTTTGTCTTTAGCGATTTGGTATATGGATGACGGTTTTCGAAGACAAGATTCTAAAGGTTTTTATCTTTGCACGTCGTCTTTTACCGAGGAAGAACAAAAGGCATTACAGGAAATTTTACAAGCAAGGTTTTCGTTGACAACGAGAATTCATCACCAGCATGAGTTGGGGAGAATTTTTATACCGTCCGCTTATGCGGATAGATTCAATGAAATTATTAAACCTTTCATTCTTCCGGAATTTCAGTATAAACTCCTTTGACCCCGTAACGACTTTTCATCCCGATTGGATCGGGATTGAAGGATCCCGACGAACGTCGGGATAACACGCTAAGCCCCAGTCATTATGTCGCTATCGCGACACCGACTGGGTGATGGTATAGTCTAGCCCTCATGGAAACATGAGATACGGTTGCATCCTATCCTGGGGGTGGAGAAGCTCCCAAGGGTCCGGCTGTTCGCCGGTTAAAAGGGTACGCGAGCTGGGTTCAGAACGTCGTGAGACAGTAGACCTTAACGGTTTGACGCCGTTATAACGAGCTGTCCGCTTTCAGATGTTCATTTTGAACTGCATCGAGATACGAATAACTGTTATATATTAAAAGCACCCAGCCCCTCGCGAGGAGCTGGGTAAATCTGACTAAATGCTGGAAACTCCGAGCATCGTGTGATACTATAGATTATAGAGATAGATTAATCTCTATAATTATGAGTGACAATTCATCACGTGCGGACAATCAGCAGGTAAGCAGGAATGTTCATGATGACTATTTTTCTGGTTTTGTTGATGGAGAAGGATGTTTTTATGTAGGGTTTGGTAAACGAAGTGATTTACCGTTAGGATGGCAAATTATAACGGAATTTCATGTCAGCCAAAATCCTGGAAGCAAAAGTGTCTTAGAAATGCTGCAAAAGCGGTTAGGATGCGGATATTTGAAACCAAATCACGCCGCGAGTAGGAGCGACAAGACATGGATTTTGATCGTAAAAGAAAGAAAAGATCTTATATCAAAGGTCATTCCGTTTTTTGATCATTATCCGCTACAAACAACAAAACATACTGATTACCGTATATTTAAAAAGGTAATCGAAATGATTGAGAAAAAGCGTCATCTGAAAAAAGAGGGATTTCGAGATATCGTCAATTTGGTTTTTTCAAATAAGAGAGAAACAAACAAGCGATATACAAAGAAAATGCTTCTTCATTTTTGACACCTCAGAGACTATATGTCAGACCCAGATATCATGTCCCGCTGCGGGACACCATCCGGGAAGATATAGTCCGAACTCATAGGCGACTATGAGACTACAACAGAAATGTTTGTGGACCGTTTTATTTATAAACGGGTTAACATAATTGTCGGTCTCTATCCTGTGTGAGCGTTTTGATTCTTGAGGGGAGCTCTCTCCAGTACGAGAGGACCGAGAGGGACAGATCCCTGGTGTGCCTGTTGTCAGCCTGAGCGCTGGCATCGCAGGGTAGCTAGATCTGGAAGGGATAAGTGCTGAAAGCATCTCAAGTACCAAGCCCACCCCAAGATGAAGAATCAGTGTGAGGTCCGTTGTAGATTACAACGTTGATAGGCGAGGAGTGTACGCACCGCAAGGTGTTTAGCTTACTCGTACTAATAGACCCATCCTGCGGAGAACAAAGGATGAAAAACGAATTGTGTAGAAAACGTTTATTAGCAAGTCCGGCAAGGCCGGCAACTCGCGTTCAATTCAATCCTGAATTGCCCGAGCCGCTTGAATTGCTAATAGACCGCATGCCTTGGCATGCTCGTGGATTATCCCTTACGTGCAATTACTTCATTAAAAAAACCCAAAGAAAAAAACAGAATTGTTCCGGTGATTTGAGCGATATGGACCCACCTGATCCCATTCCGAACTCAGAAGTGAAACGTATCAGCGCCAACAATACTTGACTCTAAAGGGTCCGGGAAGATAGGTCATTGCCGGGGCAATTCTGTTTTTTTATTCCGAACGAGGAAGCTTGCCCCGAAACACCGCTCCCCGACGGAAGCATCGGGGTAAGGTTGGTTCTGGGGTGAAACGATTCAGCGGCGCATCAAACGCGCCAGCCGAGTTAGACTCGGCGGAGACAATATCCTTCGACTTCGCTCAGGACGAGCTTGACTCTCAAGGGCCCGGCCCGCCCTTCGCATAAAGCTCCGGCGGGTAAAGAAGACCCTCCTTCGCTAAAGCTTCGGCAGGGCACAGTAGATCATTGCCGGGGCAATAGTATTTTCAAATTTTAGCTTCGCAAGGCCAGGCCTTGCGAAGCTATTTTTCGGGTAACCACACCATTCGTCGCATCCAACTCTATTTTTTCTCCATCCATAATAATGTCGCGTGCATTCCGGGTTCCCATAATAGTAGGAATCTTTAATGCTTTTGCATACAGTACTGCATGTGAAGTAATGGAATCCTCATCAACGATTAAACCATTGATTCTATATAGACAGGATAAATAATCCGGAGTAGTCTGTGATGTGATGAGAATATCGCCTTTTTGAACCTTCGGAAAATCACTTACGTCACGGACAACGACAGCTCTTCCGGTTATTTTACCTGCATAAATTCCTTTTCCGTGTATTTGTTTTACCTTTGCATCGGTTATGGTCGTTTCAATCATTCGTACAACACCGGAGTGCGCGTCAAGCTCAACAATATCATTATCTTTGAGAGGACTTGTTGCGTGACCGGCTGCTATTAGACAGGGGACATTCATTTCCCGGCTTACTATAGCCGCGTGGCACGTCACACCACCTTCGTCGGTTACAATACCCCCGCATCTACTCATCGCAACGACAAAATCCGGCGTTGTCATTTTAGTCACCAATATATCTCCTTTTTCAATTTTTCCCAGTTCCGAGATTTTATGGATGATTTTGACTCTACCTACAATTTTACCGCGACAGGCGATCGTTCCCTGAATGAGCTTTGCCCTTGCTTTTTGAGGCTGGACGATACGGTATTGTTCCATTGCTTTGAGGATTTTTGCTGTACAGGTAATCTCACTGATTTTTTCTTGCCATACGAGAACCGCCCAACCGGATTGCCGTGCTTTTGCACGTTTTTTTAATTCATTATGACTTTTCTGACCGGATAACCCATGAAGAATTTCTTCATACGTGAGAAATTTAATGTCGACATTACTAAGTTCAAGGCGGGATGCGATTTCATAGAGAAGCGGCATATGGTAGTAATGCGATTGACAGATGATATTTTTTCGGAATGTCCGCAGGGTGATATATTTCTGGAGGAAATAGACCTGCTGTTTGAGAGTTGTCCGCGCATTCATTTCCTGCAGCGTATTTTTGAGCATCTGTTGTCTTTTTTTGTCTTCGTTTTTTAGTTTATTTGCTTCTTCTTCCGAGTTTGGAATTTTTTCCAGTATGTTTTTAGCTTCATTCAGGAAATAGTCGCGCGGTAGAGGATTGGCGTTTATCGAAAACATAGTTAACCAACAGTATGTTTGCCAATGATCCGTTAGTTTTTTTTCAAATTCAGCATCCATCCCGTGTTGTTTTATGTGCGATGCGAGATTAAGAACATCTATCATTTCCTGATCAACGGTGGAAATTGGGGAAAGGAGAGTTTCCAACTGCCGTTCGTCAGATACCCGCTCCCGTATTTTTTGTTCGAAATACCGTTCAATAGCAAATGGTGAGGTTAAAAAGGGGAACAACATCATGTACATTCTGTAGAATTTTTCGAGAATTGATTTGAGTTCGGAATTATTAAGCTTTGTAAGATTGAGATTTGGGATACGTTTAGCTTCCTGAAGAAGGGTATTACAGAGTTTGGTACATAAGGCGATATCTTTTTGGGCAAACGTACTATCCCGCTCAAGTTTTTGTGCAATATTCATGCCGAGCGAATTCAATTCAGAGCTATTGTAATAAAGACCATGCGTGAGACTGTTATACCAATACGTGGGCATAGATGTGTTATACAGTTTTTTTAATTGGTCTCTATTTGATAGACATACTGTCATGCTAAATGCATATGCACCCTCCCGGTTAATGACTTTTATCCAATTGAAGCTTGTATCAGGAGGAAGATACTGTTTGACTTCCATGCCGGCTTTTTTTGAAATACGGTAGAATTTTTTATTTCCAACAGATGTGGAAGTAATAAGCTGATCTTTTGTCAATTTTTTAAGGGCAGTCTGGATGGAATTCGGATATCGGCCGGTTATCCGGATAAGTTCATTGATGTAAAAGTCCTCATTTGGTCTGGAGGAGAGGAGAGAAAGAATTTCCTGTCGTGCTGAGATAAAATCATTCTTCACTAAAAATATTATACAATATATTGTATAAATAAATCAAGCCTGTCTGCCGGCAGGCAGGGCTGCCTGTCCTCCATAGTCCCGAGTTTATCGAGAGACGAAGGAGGAGGAAACACCGGAGCGGTTTTTTGATGGCAATTTAACGAATGAGTTTTGATGAATGAGTTTAATTGCCGATCAATCCTCCGAAAATGCTCTTCGTGCCGCGCTACGAATAGTAGGTAAGGCATGAAGGAATGAAGGAGGATGGTGATGAAGTTAATTTACCTTATTTGTCGGTTTGCTTTTGAGGAAATTTTCGAGGTTGGAGATGAAAATATTTTGTTTCAGATTAGTTGCCTCTTTTGTCGTATATGCAATGGGCGGGTAGAGGATACGGTTAGGGAATTTTGATAGACGTTTGGCAACTGCCGGATCCAGCTCGTCGGAATGATCCAAAATAAACGTTATATCACCTTTTTTGAGACGTTTTTCCAAGGCTGTGATATTAACGAGTTCCATCGGAGCGGTGTTTATAATAATTGCTTTGGGTTTAATAAGCTGAATCCGTTTTTCGTTCAAAAAGCCTTTTGTTTCGGGATTAAAGGACATGTGAAGCGAGAGAACATCCGATATTTTAAGGAGTGTATCAAGCTCTGTGTATTTAATACCTGATTTTTCCGCATCTTTCTTCTGTTTGCGCGACCAATACAGTACGTTTGCTCCAAATCCTTTTGAAGCAATCTCAGCAACACGCTCTCCGATTCGGCCAAGTCCGATGACACCAAACGTTTTTCCCTTAATTTGCGTACCGGTATAGCTTGCCTCTGAGTAGTCACCAGAGAGTACCTGAGTTTTTGCGCGGGTTATTTCCCGTAGGTGCTCAAGAAGTGCAGCAAATACGAATTCAGCGACTCCTTCGGTAGCATATCCTGCGATATTGCACACCGTAATACCTTTCTTTTTAGCGTAGGCTGCATCGATCCGTCCGTATCCTGTACCATACATACCGATATATTTCAAATTCGGCATGCTGTCAATAAGAGCTCTATCTGCGCCCATACCGAGTTTGAGAAGCAGACAATCAGCAGTAACTAAATGAGTTTTGACTTTCGGTGAATCAGCTTTGATGAGGATTTTTTCTTTAGAAATTTTATCAATCCGGAGCCAGTATTCGGGTTTGAGATTTGATTTCTCGAAGTTTAAAAGAAGTAATTTATGAAACATACTCATCCGCATACTACTCCCCATATAATTGAAGGTCAAGAACGCGGAGTTGTTAAAAGGTTAAAAATGGCCTATAATATATAGTTATATGGCACCGGAGAAATTGGTCTATCATTCTACAGACAAAGCAGGTTTAGAAGCAGCACAGAAAGACAAAAGATTGTTTGGTATGGAAAGGCTTAATCCGCGAAGTGGGTACAGTGGCGAATCAAACCTTACGCCTGATAAAAATGCGTCACAGAGATTTATTAGAGAGTTTAGAGGAAATGGATCGTGGACAAAGTCCGATGGTCCACCGCGGCTAGTTACACTCACATTCACCATACCAGAAGAGTTTTTGAAAGAAGTAGGAGAAACACATCTCTTGGGTTGCACAGAGTACGCAACAACGATGACTGTTGATGTAGGTGATTTACCTGAACAATATTTACACAATTTGCATGCCGGAACTGGAATGGTGCACATGACGAGGGAAGAAGCGTGTTTATTTCAAGCTCAAGGAAAGGTTCGGTTTTATGAAGTGCCGCTAGACTTTTTACAAAGCGTTGAACCCGTGCAATTTACTTGGAGAGGAATAAAATATCCGTAAAAGTCTTCTGTGTGATCACGTTTGAGTTGGGGTGATTTGTTATTTATACACTCCCTGCCGGTGTTCGATGATTTCTATTTGGATGGTCGTATTACGGTCAATAACATAGAGAATCCGGTATGGCCAAGCACGGATAACATAATAATCTTTGAGTTTTCCTTCGAGTTTTTTACCCGTATATGGAGCTGTTTCAAGAATAAAAAGTTTTCGGGCAATTTTTTTAACGTCCGACTTTGGTAGTTTTTTCAACTGTTTTTTAGCAGTAGGTGTAAGTTCAATCTCCATGGATTCCCAGCTCTTCGAGAACTTGTTTCAGGGGATAGACTTTTCCGGCTTTTCTTTCTTTTTCAGATTGGCGGATGTCAGCCATGAGTTTCTTATTCGACATAATGTCCAGCGTCTCTTCCCAGCTTTCCAGGTCTGCTATCGGCATGAGAACGGCCTGTGGTTTGCCATGGTGGGTGATGATGAAGCGCCGGAGATATTTTTGTACTTCCTCAAGCATGTCGTAGAGATTCGTGCGTGCATCACTAACGGTGAGAGTGGACGGAATTGGTTGGTTCATATTTTCTAATCGTACGCTTTTTCGTACGCCTCGTCAAGAGGATTTCCTGCTTGACGAGTGTTGTATGAATATCATACAATATTTGTATACCATCTTACTCCGATTTGCATCCGCCAGCTGGCGGAGAAAAAGCGGATTAGAAGGGTATATGCTGAGTAACTCAGTTATAAATCTGAGTTATCGAAGTATATTATGGCGACGATCAATATTTCTCTCCCGACACCCATGTATCAGGACGCAAAAGCGATGCTTCGGATCAGGGGATACGCGTCCATAAGCGAGCTTATCCGTCAGGCACTCCGTGATGTTTTGTATCCGAAGATTACGGAAAACGGCTTTACGCCGGAATTTGAAGAGAAAGTGCTGCGGGCGGAGAAATCATCGCGTAAACATGATGTAACTCTTACGAGTGCGAAAGAAATAAAAGACTATTTTACGAAGTTGAAAGTACCCCAAAAATCATCCCCATACATACAAAAGAAAAATAAATTAAAAAGACATTTATGAAAGGCCGATATTCTAATAAACACGAACGGCGTGTTGTATTTCGTGGGTGGCGAAGGCATATCGGGAGCAACAAGACCGCATCCGTAAATAACTTGATTATGTATTCTATCTGAAGATGCGGCACTAAGGGCCGTATCCACAAATACCTATGAAGTTATTTGTGAACGGACCCTAAGAAAGTGCATTTTGAAGAAAGCAGGAAGAAAGTTATACTCGATGTAATCAGTAAAGAATCATGAATTCTTGGCGTACTTGACAGACCACTACCAAATCAATACAATACCAATATATGGATACACAACGCATCATCATGCAGGTTCCCTTACCAAAAACATTGAAGATCTCTTCGGAGGTTGTTGCCCGTGATATGGGTTTTTCATCGCTTCAGGAAGCAATCCGCGTATTCTTACGGAAATTATCTGCTCGTGAGCTAACGTTTACATTGCGGGAGCCGGTTGAACGGTTGTCTCCAAGAGCAGAGAAGCGGTATCTAAAGATGCTGAAGGAAATCAAAGAAGGAAAGGTAAAAACGAAATCATTTGTCAATGTTGATGAGATGATGTCATATCTGAACGCATGATAGACCGCATTGTCCTTCACCCGAAATTTACTCGTTCCTATAGGAAGCGGATAGCACCTGATAAACAATTGAGCTTACGTACACGACAGAGAATTGAGTTATTCAAACATAAACGATTGCTACTTTTTTTGATATTGGTACGCACAATCAGGTGTATTAATATTTTTCATCAGAAACAAGACCCAAAACCGACCGGACGGGTTTGAGTTTAGTGGGGTTTGTCGAACCCACAGCGATAAGCATATGAAGAGGATTATAGCAAAAACAAGGACGGGTGTTATGGGAAAAACAGAATGTCTTGAGGTGGATCGCTATCAATAGGTTGAACTTCGTTATCAGAGGGAGGAGGATTCAAGACTTGTAGTTGTTCAAGGATTTTATTGATTCTTTTTTGTGTTTCGTTTACCTGTATATATATAAATCACCCATTCGCAATCTGAGAATCTCGAGTTGCGTCCTTGCATCCGAGAGTTGTCTCTATAATCCACTTTCGCTTTCTGATGATTCAACTTCTGTTGATGAAGGCATAATATCCGTAAAAATAGCATTGTTGAGCTCTAAAGTCAACAATACCGGCAATAGTTGTAATGTGCATAAAAATAAGGATTATTGTATAATGCCTTCAGTCGATATATGCGAGTAAGATCAGGTTAATGAACTATTGCATAACCATATGGAGAACAACGAAACATTTTTTTCCAGACTAGACAAAAAAAGCTATCCGCCCGAAGTCATAGCGGCTATCAATAAATTAGCTCTCAAACGAGCCACAGGATATTCTGATCAAAACGGAGAGTATGAATTAGAACCAGGATGCTTTCCTGTTTTGGGGTTAGATCACCGAGTGCGAGGTCCGTGGTCATTCGGTGCACAAGGGAATGGGGCGGAACTTGTTGATTTAATCCCTCAAGTGGATATTGAGCAATTGTTCAGTGAATTACCGCCAGAGTTACAGGGTCTATGCTCTCAATAACCTCTTTTAAATAGCAAACAGGAGGCTTTTTTTATTTAAGATCCTGCAATTCAGAGAAACGCATTCGCCCTTGAGGATGTATACTACCCCTATCCTAACAAAGAAAGGCGGTATAATGAATGACAACAAAAAGAATTCAGAATTCAGAATCTAAAATTCAGAATAAAGAAGATAAAAAAAATGTAGCTTCTTCCGAATCTCCTTCAAAATCTCCTGCCTCGACTCGCCTCGATCAGGCGGAGCGGGCTCGCGAAGACATTCATCGACGCGAGGCTGGGCCCCAAACCATGGAGGAATTGCTTGCTTCTACGGGCTATGTCATTAAAGGCTTTAAAAAAGGCGACATATTAGAGGGCAAGATTACCCGGGTCAGTCCCAAGGAAATCCTCATTCATATCGGCGGGAAAACAGACGGCGTGGTCATAGACCGTGAGCTTGAATCGTACCGAGAAACCCTGCAGACCCTCAAACCCGGGGACAAAGTTACCGCACAGGTGATTGTTGCGGAAAATGACCGCGGACAGGCAGTATTGTCCTTACGCCAGAGTATTTTTGAAAAACGCTGGCAAGAACTCTCCGGGCACCAAAAAAGCGGTGAATCAGTGGATGTGGTACTCAAAGACGCGGTGCGGGGCGGAATGCTGGTAGAGTACAGCGGACTTCGGGGATATATTCCGCAATCCCAGTTTGACGGATCCATGAATAAACAGCTGGATAAGATTGTGGGGAGACGCATGGCTGTCAAAGTCATGGAAGTGGACCAGCCGACCAACCGGCTCATTTTTTCCCAGCGTGCGGTCGTTGAAGGAGAGGCGCTTATAAAGCAAAAAGAACTTCTTTCCACTATTACGATCAGGGAAAGCGTCGAGTCGACGGTGACCGGCATTGTGCCTTTTGGCGCATTTGCGAAATTTAGCGTCCAGAAAGACGGAGTCAAACACGAGATTGAGGGGCTGATCCATATTTCGGAAATCGCATGGGAAAAAGTTGAAGACCCGGGAGAGTACCTCAAAACCGGCGATACGATAAAAGTCAAAATCATCAGCATTGATGAGGCGAGCGGGAAAGTCACCCTGTCCCTCAAACAGCTTCTTCCGGACCCATGGGAACACGTTCTTGATATGTTTGAAAAAGACACCCAGGTTAAAGGGAAAGTATCCAGAGTATCACCCTACGGAATTTTTGTGAACCTTTCGCCGGGTATTGACGGTTTGATCCACATCTCTAAAATGACGCCGGGTCAGGAGCCGAAAGTGGGAGAGGAGATTACCGTGACTATCGAGGACATACAGCCGGATAAGCGGAAGATCGGGCTATCGATGTCGCTTACAGAGAAGCCGATTGGGTATAGATAAGGAAACATATGCCAATAGAACCGAATACTGAAGAAAAAAAACAATTTACAACCGAAGTTCCTTTGAAAGAAAAGGAGGAGTCTAAGGAACTTGCGGTGGTTAGGAGATTTCAACCGGAGAATCCAATTGATTGTCAAGCTGCAGCAGATCTTGATTTTGCTTCTCCGGCGGAAAATCCTTATGCCACAAAAGAAGAAGATAGAACAAGGAAAATGACATCGGCAGAATTGATGCGTTGGATCGGAGATGGAGATAAGGATCACTATACGCGGGCGATATGTTTGAGAGAAGATCCCTCTCAAACACCCAGAGGATATGTGTACATCTATCGGAATGATCAGGATACAAAACAACGGGAGCCATTTATTGAACATTTAGCTCGAGACGCAAAAATTCCGATAAATCAAGACGGACTTTTTTTTGAGTTGAATTTTGACGCTCCCCAACTAGAAGAATACTATGTTGATTTCTGCATAAGCGGTGTCAAACAGACACTTTCTGAATTTTTTACTTCTGCTAATTACAAAGAAGGAGATCCGGAAGCTTCGAAAGCCCGTTATATGGTCGTGCATGTTGAAGATGATAGTCTGCAAGCAGACGGGCATATTTTAAGACAACTCGGAGGAATGAATATCGGAAAGCTTTCGTATGATGCTCCTTGGAACATAGAAGCTACAGAGAAAGATACGGTCTTTCTCATAACAAAAGAATCATTTGAAAACGCATGTCTTCCGAAATCAGTTCAAGAGTTGGAACAACGTGCAACAACGCCAACTCCTTTAATTTCACCTGCAACCCCACCGTTACCCCCTAAGCCAGCGGTATAATTTTCCTGTTTATTTGTAAGCATAGTGTACAATAGGACTCACATGAAACAGCGTTCCGCTTTCGTCCTTCGATCCCGGAAGATCGGGCTATCCATGAGCTTGACAGAGAAGACGATAGGATATAGATAAGATTCATATACCAATCTACTAAATCTTCAAGATATACCTGTCTTTTTTGACAAATAGAACTTATTTGTTTATTATCCGAGTGCATTATGAGATCCCAACAAGAAGTTGATACTACCCTTCAAAACCCCATTTTTTCAAATGAAGGGTCAGACTCTCAAAGTCAATTACCGTTCGGATTTGCAAATCGCACAGAGCGGATGGGAAGTAGTGCCATCAGGGAGATTTTGAAATTAACAGAGTCGCCTGATGTCATTTCTTTTGCCGGCGGACTTCCGGCACCGGAAAGCTTTCCAACAAAGCTGTTGCCCACGCTGGAACAAGAAGCACGACGTCGATACGGCGGTACGATATTGCAATACGGCACAACCGAAGGATTTTTACCTCTGCGCAAAGCAGCAGTGGGAATGTTACAAGAACGGGGTGTTTGGGTAAATTCTCTGGAAGAAGTTCGAATAACGAGCGGTTCGCAACAAGCTCTGGATTTACTCGGAAAAATTTTGATCAATCGGGGCGCTAGAGTCATTGTTGAGAGCCCGACGTATTTAGGCGCGCTTCAG
>Ga0075777_119_pt1 | contig 44936 bp, 46 predicted proteins | sample RifGroC1_FD_67870 | JGI IMG/M metagenome (GOLD analysis project Ga0075777, IMG submission 67870) | Microgenomates bacterium GW2011_GWC1_43_11 | reverse complement strand
CGCGTACCGAAAACCATGGAGGAGCTGCTTACTATTCCCGGAGTGGCCAGAAAAACAGCCAATGTGGTTCTGGGAAATGCCTATGGGGTGATAGAGGGGATTGCTGTGGACACACACGTCATCCGTCTTTCCCAGCGGCTGCGCCTGGTACCAATAGATAAAATTGGAGGAAAACACCCTGCGTTTGTGTCACATTCAACAATGCAGCAATATAACAATGTAACAATTGATTTTTATAAGGACGCGTCTCCTCTCAAAATAGAACAAGAACTTATGAAGGTGATCCCGAAAAAAACGTGGTTTTCCCTTACATACCAGCTTATCGATCATGGAAGGGCTGTTTGCAAAGCAAAAAATCCAAAATGTCAGGCGTGCCCCTTATCCTCTTATTGTCCGGTAAGAAGGGAGCAAAAAGATGGTAATCCTTGATTCTTTAATCTTATTTGTGTTACCCTTACATCCTTGATTCTTTAATCTTATTTGTGTTACCCTTACATGTATAATTTTATTCACAGTGTTGATATATAAAAAAGGAGATTTTTTATGAAAGCAGTAAAGCGCACCGAAAAATTGGTAAAAAAATCAGAAAAAATCGAACCGGATTTTATGAATACGGCTTCCCGGTCGGACGAAAAATCCTGCTGCTACCTCAATACACGAAATAAAACCCCGATTATTATCGGGGTTCTTACGATTGTTCTTCTTTTGGCGCTTGCTGTCAGCAAGGGCTATGTTCTTGTTGCTATCATCAACAATAAACCAATTTTCCGATTCCAACTGACCCAAACTTTGATGTCCAGATTTGGAAAACAGACGCTTGAAGGCATGATCAGCGAAAAATTAATTGCTGAAGATGCCCGGAGGTCAGGTGTAGTTGTAACGCAGGAGGAAATTGATAAACAGGAAGAGGAAGTATTAAAAAGTTTCGGGGGAAAAGTGACGCTTGACGAACTTTTGAAATTCCAGGGGACTACAAAATCGGAGTTTGACGGCCAAATCCGGCTTCAACTGTTGGTCAACAAGCTTTTGGAAAAAGACATAACGGTCACGGATGAAGAGATTGCATCGTATAGGGAAACAAACAAAGCGCTCATGGTTTCCTCCGATGAGGCGGATCTCAAAGAGGAAGCCCGAAAGGCTCTCCTTGAACAGAAAATAAACGAAAAAATTCAGCCGTGGTTTACGGAACTGAAAAATAAAGCAAAAATCTTTAAGTTTTTTTAGGTGTTTTTGTTTTTCATTTGTTTTATTTGTCGGATTTGTAGTATTTGTCGGATTATTAATGTTTATGCCTTGGTATCTCGGAAGCATCGGTTTTCTCCAATCCTCAATCAGGAGCTGGATGCAAATAGGCATTATTCCCTTATTGGTGTGGTCGCTTGTATGGAAGGGGACGGCGCTTTGGCACGCAGCACGAAGAAATGACAGGGTGTGGTTTGCGATGCTTCTTATTATAAACACGGTTGGAATATTGGAAATCGTCTACCTCCTGTTTGTGGTAAGGCTGTTTGCGTGTTCCGCACGCCTTCCTGCTCGAAAATACGTCTCCAAAAGAAAAAGAAAATAACCGGCTGTTTTTTTCAGTAGTTTATTCTTTGTCCGCACCCTATGAAAACATGGCAAAAGCTTAAAAACAATCCGGCGCTTTGGAGTCGTTATTTACTGAGGGAACGGGTCATTAAAAAAATCCGATCTTTTTTTGATGAGCGCGGATTCCATGAGGTGGAAACGCCGATGCTTATCAGACACCCACCGGCAGAATCATACCTTGACGTCTTTGAAACCGTGCTTCTTGACCGACACCGCAATCCAACAAAAGCTTATTTATCAACGTCTCCTGAGGTCGCACTGAAAAAACTCATGGTTGCCGGCATGGGAAATTGCTACTCTCTCACAAAATCATTCCGAAATACGGAGGCGGGGGACAGACTCCATAATCCGGAATTTACAATCCTTGAGTGGTACCGGGTCGGCGCAACATACACGGATATTATGAAAGAGTGCGAAGATCTCATTCTCCACTTGCTCAATACCATCTCTTTTGATCACGACAAGGCTAAGCCTTGTCGACAAGGCTTAGCCTTGAATTCACAAACACTGTCATATCGGGATAATTACATCAACCTCGCTCCGCCATGGGAAAGAATCTCTGTAAAAGAAGCGTTCCAAAAATATGCACGCGTTGATCTTGAAGAATTTTCTACTATACAAAACGCACGTAGGATAGCCGTATCTATGGGGTATTCCGTTGCAAATGAAAACGCGTGGGAGGAATTGTATAACCAAATATTCTTAAATGAAGTTGAGCCACACCTTGGTATAAATCGGCCAACAATTCTGTATGATTTTCCCGTGGCGGTGGCAGCTCTTGCAAAGAAAAAAGAGTCTGACCCCCGCTTTGCAGAACGTTTTGAATTATATATCGGAGGACTGGAGTTGGGGGATTGTTATACAGAGCTAACCGATTGGAAAGAACAAAAGACGCGGTTTGATAAAGAAATGAAGGAGATTCAACGGTTGGGAAAAACATCATATTACTACGACCATGATTTTATTGAGGCTCTAAGAGTCGGTCTTCCGGAATGCTCCGGGATTGCAGTTGGGGTTGACCGCCTGATTATGCTTCTTACAGACTCGGTCAATGTTGCAGACGTGTTGCTGTTTCCGATTGAAGAACTTCTTTAAAAAGAGGCGCGTTTATGCGATAATTACTTTCATGTCAACTATATCCACCGCTGATTTTTCCAAAGGAATGTTTATCGTGTTTAAAAACGAACCGCATCAAATTGTGGAATTCCAGCACGTCAACCCCGGAAAAGGCTCTGCATTTGTGAGAACCCGGCTCAAAGCCCTCAAAACCGGAAAAGTCCAGGAGTTTACCTATAAGGCCGGTGATTCTGTCGAGGAACTTCCGATAGAAACCCATGAAATGCAATATTTATATCCTGACGGGGACAGTTTTATGTTTATGGACAATTTTACGTACGACCAGGTCGGTGTTCCGGAGAATTTTATCGGTGATTTTACCAAATATCTTAAGGCCAGCGACACATATCAGGTTCTTCTCCATGAAGGAGAAGCCGTGGGAATTCGGTTTCCGAAAAAGGTCCGCCTGAAAGTAACCGAGGCAGATGAGGGCAGCCGGGGAAATACGGTGTCAGGAGCAACCAAAACCGTTGTTGTAGAAACCGGGGCGAAGGTTACTGTTCCCTTGTTTATTAAAGAAGGCGAAACGATTGCCGTTGACCCTGAAACGGGCAGCTACGTCGAGCGAGCGCAATAAGCCGCCACGCCTCCATACACCGCTTTAGCGTGTTAACACGATAAAGCGTGCTTTTTTCTCTTTTGAGTCTGTAACACCCTATTGACAAGAAAGTTTCTTCAGATTACGATGTGGATAACTTTTCCACACTCCCGCCCTTTATCTCGCGCTCATCTTATTATATGGATATACAAAAACTTTGGAGAACAGCATTGGTTGAAATCGAGCTTCTGGTATCAAAACCGGTTTTTCAAACACAGTTTTCCCAAAGCGAGCTTGTGTCGCTGGAGAGGGGCGTGGCAACCGTTGGATTTCCCAACGCCATGATTAAAAACCTTGTTGAGGTGCGCCACTATTCCCTGATAAAAAGCATTCTTGACCAACACACGGGCCAAAACGTCAGTCTTGTGTTGGTGGTTGCCCCGCACAAAAAAGTTTTGTCCCAAAAAGACGCAGGGCCTTTGTTTGAACAGCCCAAAGAAACAACAAAAGAGGAGCTGGATCAGACCGCCCGAAGACTCCACGTCCGCCCTGAACACACATTTGAATCGTTTGCCGTGTCAACGAGCAATCAAATCGCATACGCAGCAGCTACTGCTGTGGCAAAAACGCCCGGAGCAGCCTATAATCCACTGTTTTTTTACGGCGGGGTGGGAGTGGGAAAGACACACCTAATGCACGCGGTGGCCAACCAACTTCTGAAGGAGAGGCGTGGGGTAAAAATCGTCTACTGTATGGGCGAGGAATTTTTAAATGAAATAGTCGAGGCCATACAAACAAAAACAGCAAGGCAGTTCAAGCAAAAATACCGCTCTGCGGACTTGTTGCTTGTTGATGATGTGCAGTTTATTGCGGGAAAACAAACCGCCCAGGAAGAATTCTTCCATACGTTTAATGCGGTTCACAGGGACGGCGGACAAATTATTCTCACCAGCGACCGGGCGCCCGAGGAAATATCCCGGCTGGAGGATAGGTTGCGGTCCCGTTTTGAGGGCGGGCTTACCGTAGACATATCAGCCCCCGACTTTGAACTTCGAACGGCAATAGTAAACATTAAGGCCTCTGCTCTTAATATCGGCCTTACGCCGGAGGCCAGCAGAATAATTTCCGCCAACCTGACAGACACCAGGAGCATCGAGGGGTTTTTGAAACGTATTACCACAGAGGTTTCCGCGCGGCCGGGCACGATTCTTACCCCCGAATTTGTTTCATCTCTTTTAGGAGCAAAAGCCAAAAACAACAGCGTCGAAAAAGCGCCGGATCAAAAAAGAAAAAATCAGGTTACCGCCCAAGAGGTGCTAAACGCCGTTGCGTCTTATTTTCAGATCAAGCCAACAGCATTAAAGGGCCCTAAGCGCGACCGCCCCATTGCCCGCCCCCGTCAGGTGGTTATGTATCTTTGTAAAACAGAGCTGGGGATGACGCTGGAAGATGTTGGGGGGCTTTTGGGCGGGAGAGACCATACGACGATTATGCACGGAGCGGATCTTATCACAAATGAAATATCCACAAACGTTCGTCTTCGCGACTCCGTAGAGGGGATAAAAAAGTTTCTCTGGGGATGAAAGAGGGGGTTTTCCACATTGTTTTTTTGTTTTCCTCATTTTATCCACACACTTATCCACTATATTTCTTCCTGTTTTTTGTCTCTCCTTGTTCCTTTATCTCTTGCTGTTCTCAGCTGTTGACAAAATCATCCAAAACCCATACACTTTTCCACGCTCTTATTATTACTACTGCTAATAGGAATACTATACCTTTTCATGAAAGCATCTCTTCTTCAGGAACACCTCTTGCCCTCACTGTTGTTTGTCGGAAAAAATGTTTCTTTTAAAACACAATTACCGATAACACAACACGTTCTTCTGATGGCGGAAAAGGGGCGACTTCGGCTGGCTACCACAAATATCGAAACAACAACAGCAACAACGATTGCGGTCAAATCAGACAAAGACGGAGGAATTTGCGTTCCCTCGAAACTGTTTATTGATCTTGTTTCATCCCTGCCTCCGGGAAAAACCGATTTAGAAGTCAAAGAACAGACGCTATTTGTAGCAAACGCAGGATACAGAGCCACACTTCCTGGAATCGGAACAGGGGAGTTTCCGCCCATTCCGATAAAAAAGAAAAAAGGAACACCGCTGGGAAAACAGGAGTTTGTTCTGGCCGTAAAAAGCGTTTTATATGCTGCTGCCACAGACGAAGGAAGGCCTCTTCTTACCGGAATAAAAATCAAAAAGACCAAGGATCAAACGCTGTTTGTCGCAACCGACGGATATAGGCTCTCCCTGAAAAGAACCGCGCTGCCGCTAAAGGAAGATTTTGACAGGGTGATTCCCGGAAGGGCGCTTTCCCTCGTTCTTCAGGTAGGAGAGGGGGAGGAGGTTGAGTTTCAGGAGGTCGAAGATGGACAAATCGGTTTTTTTTCAGAAGACTTCGAGGTGTACACCAGGGCAATTGAGGGAGAATACCCCGCATTTGAACGCATTATTCCCAAAACCAACTCCACCGCGGTAACTCTCGATAAAGAAACGCTGGTAAAAGCAGTAAAAACAGCTGCAATTTTTGCCAAAGACAGCGCAAACATAGTGAAGCTTCGTTTTGACCAAAACTCCATGACGGTTTCCGCAAACACCCCTCAAGTAGGGGAAAGCAAGATAGACGTCGACGTTGAAATGGAGGGGGACGGAGGAGACATCGCGTTTAACAGCAGGTTCCTGCTGGATTTTTTAAGCAATGTAACCGCAGATAAACTCGTTTTTGAAATGACCGGCTCTTTGAATCCCGGAGCTTTTAAGATTAAAGGCGATGACTCATTTCTTCACATCATCATGCCGGTCCGGGTGCAGGGATAAAAAAGACGCTAATACCTTATTTAAAAATTATGAGAATGTTTGGAGCGCCGCTGCCTCTGTATTCAAAATGAATATGGGGACCGGTTGAATTTCCTGTTTGTCCGCTTCTTCCTATGACGTCTCCGACAGAAACATCGGTTCCTTCAGCGGGCATACTGTTAAAAGCTAAATGGGCAACGCGGAGAACGTACCCTTCCGGTGTTTGTATGTCTATATAATTTCCATAACCGCCTCCATCGGTGCTGCCGGCAAAGCCGGAACCGTCTGCATATAGGTTGACAACGTATATAACCGTGCCGGCCACAGGCGAATGCACCATTGACTGCAGTGGAGCCCCAACATCTACAGCATTTACACCTCCATGTGTGTATGACCCTCCGGGCATCTGCGTAATTTTTGGGGTATAGTTGGGGTCAGAGGACGTGACCAATAGCGTGACATCAAGACTGGCCTCTAACGCGCGAACCCGCTCAGCGTTTTCGGGATCAGCAGTATAATCTACCGGCGTTTTCTTTTCTCTTTTTACGCCGCTTTCGCGGGCCACAGCAGCGTTCCACTCCGCATCCGCAGCCGGATCTCCATGGGGGGAACCTCTTCCTGGTGTTTGTGTTCCTTCAGACGCCCCACCCTCTTCATATTCATCAACAACTGCCGCAGTGGTGCTGTCTTCTCGTATGGATGTAAAACTGCCAAACCCCACCAAGGGACCGGTCAGCAACAGAATAACCAGAACAATTATGATTCCCACCACCAAACCCAAATCCCTCTCCCACAATGGTTTTTTTTGGCCTGGCACTCCTGCCCCCAAGGTAATCCCCTTAGCAATTTCTCCAAACGGGAGAAACGAAAAAAAACCCTTTATGCCGCCCCAAAGAACAGAAAATACTTTTCCAGTTATTGCTCCGACAACAAGGCCGACAGGGCCTCCAAATATTCCACCGCCAGCAGCCTTCATTGCGGTGGTCTGGGCGCCCCCCTCAAGAAGTTTAACAGCCGTTCTTTTTACCGTCTTATTTATCGCTGCCTTTGTGGATCTGCCGAGGATAGCGTTCCACACATCGGTTCCGGCGAGTATAAAATAATGAAGATATTCGGGAGCCCGGTCAGACACGCCGAGAGACGCAGTTTGCAGGTATATAAGAAGTCCCTGTTGAATTTGCGGCCCCCAAAGACCCGCAGCAAAGTTCATGGTTTCCTGCCGAAAAGCAGGTTTTGAGATTTTTGGTGCAGCATCCCGCGCTGATTTTCTTTGAATAAGCGACTGCTCCATCTGCTGAATTTTTTCCTGCATCAGGGGATTGGAAGACAACGGTAACGGGCGTTCGGCAATGGGGCGGCCCGATTTTACTTCTTCAATTGAAGTTCCCAACACCGTATCAATAACGCTTGAAATAAATTCTTTTCCCTGCGGGCCTCCTATGGCGGTTATCACGTCGTTTATCGGCTGGGATATTCCCTGTTTTGCATTTATTGCTGCCTTTTCGAATGCAGCCCTTCGCATGTTGGGATCAGCCAGCTCGGTTTCTATTTGATCCCGAACCTCCGGAGATAAGGAAAGTATTTTTGCCTCCCGAAGCCCGCTGAATTTATTGACGATGATTTCGGGTGAGAAGGCTGGGTTACCAAGACACTGTTCAACCAACATGCCCTTATGAATCTCGTCTCCCGCGGCTAACACCGTCTCGGTTATTTTTGATAACCGGCTGGTGTTTGATATCGCGGTTTGAATTTCTTCCGGAACCTCAACCTCTGAAGAGATAAGAGATGAAATTGTTTTCTGCAGTTCCGCTGCGTCTCCTACGCCGGCTGCCTCTTCTGCAGCGCGGGCAACCGAGGACCGCAACGACCACTCCTGTTCTTCGGTAATAGGAGCATTTTGTTCTTTTAGCTGCTGTACATAGCCGTCAACAACGGATTTTGTATATTGGAAGATGTGTTCTCTGTGATCCTTTTTTAATTGCTGGGTCTTTTGTAGTCCCAGCTCCATTCCCTCCAGTTCTTCCGGCGAAAGGGCTTGAGAGAGGACTTCATTGGCGGCGGCCTGCAAACCCTCTTCGTTTTTCAGGTTTAACCGGGCGACGAGGTCTTCTTTGAGTTTTTTAATTTCGGTTAAGAACCGCCGGTCTTCAAAGTCCCAGGGAATGTGCTGGGTGGAAACTTCATTGCAGAATCTTTCGTAGTCGTTTTTTGCTGAATACTCGTGTTGAGCGGTGTACAGAATTGCTATTGCTTCTTTCATTGCGGGACTGGTTTGACTGAGCGTTGGGTCTGCCATATTATTTTGTTTTATTATCAATTGGTTCCACGGTAAATAACGGGCGGGTCGTTGGTTCATTCGCGGGTTTACCGGCAGCCGGCCCAGAGACAGGAGAAAATTCAACTGGAATTGCAGCGGGTAATTTGATTGCCGGCGCGCCAGGCGCCTCAATTCCGGGTTGTAAGGTTAGAGGCGGAGCTGGTTCTTTTTTTAGTAAATCCTCAACAACAACAGTTGTCATGGGGGGCGTTTTTAATTGTGATTGAGAAACGAATGTGTTTGCTGTTTGCCTGGGAGGAGGAGAGGCGATCTCTAATTTTTCCAACTTCGCTTTTTCTCTCATCGCCTCCAGCTCCTGCGGTTTGGTCGTGACCAGAGCGTGTTCCTCCGGGCTTGCTATGACGCGGATGCCAGCATGCGCCGGCCCGGCAAAAAACAAGCCCTGTCCTGTTTCACAGGATAGGAGAAGATGCTGTTCCCCCTCGGAGAGGTAAAAGACTTTCGCAACCTTGTCAATGGCTGCTGAGGATTGCTTGAGAAGGATCTGGAGGGAGCTGTTTTGGATAATTGCTTTCCCCAGATCTACATCCATGAAATCTTCAACATCTTGGGTGATGGTGGTCAGCCCCAAATAGTACTTCCTGCTTCGTTTGGCTATGGAATAAAGAAATTGTGCCGAATCAGGATGTTTCATGAGATACCACCCCTCGTCCACAATGAGAATTCTTCGCTTTATGGATCTTCTGACCTTCGTCCAAATATAGTCGAGGATAAGGTACATGGCGATAGGCCGGAGTTCGTCTTCAAGGTCCCGTATGGAAAAGACGGTAAGCGGGTTTGTAATCTCCACATTGGTTTGCTGGTCAAAAATGCCGACGAGGCTGCCCTTGACAAACTTTTCCAACCGGTCCGCAAGCCCTATGGCAATCTGATTTTCCATGCCGATCAATGTTTTGTAAAGATCTTCCATGAGGGGAGATTCCTTGGTTTGCGTCGCGGGGTCCGGGGTAATGCCTTTTTGTTTATAGGTCAAAACCAGCGCCCGGTCCAGTGTTGCGTCTTCCGTAGCAGAGAGCTTGCCCATGATGACGCGTAAAAATCCGTGGAGAGAGAGGATTTTTTGATTGAGCTCGTTTTCTTCGTCGCCGACCTCAACGCGCAGCAATCCCAGATCAAACGGATTTATTTTCGTGCCTGCGCCGAATTGAAATTTAATATACTCACCCCCAAGGGCGCGCGTGAGCGTCTCATACTCATTTTCCGGATCAAGGATAATGACTTCAGTCCCAAACATAAGAGATCGGATGACCTCCAGCTTTACCATGTATGATTTGCCGGAACCGGATTTTCCGAAAACAACCGTATTTGCGTTTTCCAAAGAGAACCGGTCAAAAATAATCAAACTGCCGTTTCCTTCGTTAAGGCCGTAGAGTATTCCCTCGTTAGCAGTGAGTACCGACGTGGTAAAAGGGAATGTGGTGGCAAGAGACGTCGTGTCCATGTTTCTGGTGATCATGAGGCGGTCTTGCCCTATGGGCATCGTGGTTTTAAACCCTTCTTCCATTTGAAGCACGGCCTTCTTCGTAACAATCATGAGGGATCCAAGCGTTGCTTCTACTTGGCGCGTGGTTTTATTGAGGTTCTCCAGGTTTGGCGAAGGGATTGTGACATAGAGGGCAAATTGGAAAAACCGCTGGGCTCCTTTGGCAATTTCCTGCTGCAAGCCGAGCGCATCTTCAAGAGCCACTTGAACAGACGGTTCGACAACGTGCCCCCGTTTGATGTCTGATTGAATGGTTGCCTCCATTTCTCCGATTTTCCGTTTCATGTTTTCCAAAATTTCTTCAGAACGCTGAGGGTAGATGTACATGGAAATATCAAGCGTATGATTAAAGGATATGAGCGGCTCCAGCCAATTTGCGTTGACATATCTGGGGTATCCGGCAACAAATAGCGTCCGGAAAAAATAATTTCCCATTTTGATGTTGTCAAAATCCACCTCGATCATCGGAGGGGCGATAAGATCGGTTATTGATAAGGGAGCCTTGGAAAGTTTTCCTCCGCGAACCTGATTCGGCGGCTGGAGATTGACAAAGGTTTTTATGATATTCGGCAGGGCAATAGCCATAGGATTTAGGGATTTTTTAAACCACCCGTTTTAATAATTGTTGTACCTTCTTTATTTTTATCCAGCTCTATGATCGGCGGAGGAACGTCGGGATTATAAAATGTAAAATACAGCTGTGCTATCTGTTCGCCCGTGAGTTGTTTGGCACGCAGCCCCACTTTTGCCAAAAGCCGGATCAGGTTATCGATTTTTGGCGTGAGAACCACCAAGGCTCGTTCAAAAATGTAGGATTTTTGAAAAGGGAGCCCCCGCTTTTTGCTGCTGAAAAAGACACTGGGCGAGACACCCAGCTCAAGAGCGGAAAATGGAATAATGAGATAAAATTTTTTATCCAACACCTCTTTTTCCTTGACGGTTGCTGCAACGAAAATTCTGTATCCGTGGATGCTTTTTTGGAGTTTCGGATTTTTTTGAACAGCCTCCTGATCCTCAAGGAGTTTAAGGTACGCCCGAATGTCTTTATGTTGGGATCGAATGATGAGCTGTATGGGAAACGAAAGGGAGTTGAGGACTCCGGCGTAGGCATAAATCATTGCCTCCTGTTCCCGTTGGGAAAGAAGGCTGAAGTTGACTGCAGAAACCGTAAGGATAGCAGCACACGATCCATCACTAAAAAGGATAAGGTCGTTTTGTATATCCGAAATTTCCGTAAACTTCTGCGTTGTTGATCGTATCGGTGTAACTTGTTCCATATGGCGCTCATGTGCTTGCATTCGGACTTCCAAATATTTCTTTTGCCAGTTTTTCCCTATCAAGAGCCCGTTTGCTCTTTGCAATAATTTGCAAAGCGGGCATAATGGTTCCGTTTACTGTTATTTGTACGCGATCAAACACAAAGCGTTCTCTCGGATCCTCAACCTCCACAACATAGGTGCCGTTTGAGAGCTGAGTGGACGCAGCAAACTGTCCGAGTTTATTGGTTTTCAGGGCGCGCAGTGGAACTCCGTCTTTGTCTTTTACCGTGACCAAAACTCCGGGCAATAAATTATTATCATAGTCTTTGATGATTCCGGTAACGACGTTTGGAAACGTGGTAAGTCTGGGAAGCCCGGCCCGCGTCGCAACATCAGGATTCATGATCTTTACTGTCGGCTCGTTTTGTTTTTGGGATGATACGACGCCTGCAGGTCGGAACTTTTGAGGCACCGGTGCGGGTTGAGACTGCACTTTGGACCGAAGAGCAGAAAGCTCATTTTCCATTCTCTGCCGTTCTGCCATGAGTTCGGTTAATTGGCCCTGAAGCTCCGAAAACCGTTTTTCTTCTACGGTTTTTTCCGAGAGTTGTTTTTGGACCGTTTCAAGCTGTGTTTTCAGACCGTTGAGGTTTTCTTCTGTTTTCTGTTTTTGTTGGAGTGTTATTTGTTTTTCCGGAACAGCCGGTTGAACGGCCTGCGGTTCGGGAATTCTTCTCCCAACAATAGAAGGCACGGGAATCGTCGGAACCCGCATCGGCTGATAGCCCCGGGACACCTGTTGACTTGTCGATGGGTGAGCAACGATGTTTGCCTGTGGTTGCGGCTGAACAACGTACGCGGGGGGAGCATTGGGACGCGCGACAAACAAATTGTCAATAAAAGAAAAAAATGAATCAAGGAAGGAAACCTGTTGGTTTTGCTTCTGTGCAACGGGAACAGAAAGAACGGATAAAAGAAAAAAATGAATCAAGGAAGGAAACCTGTTGGTTTTGCTTCTGTGCAACGGGAACAGAAAGAACGGCGGGGTGTTTGGCGATTCCCGGTGCGGAAAGAACAGGTTTTGTTCCGGTTGTTTGGGAGGCGACGGTTTGCCGGAGAGGGGTGGCCGAAAGAACAGCGGGAACAGAAATAACAGGGGCCTTCAGGGGAGGCGGAACAAGGGATTTTGGCGGTTCAGGCAAGGGGTCGGTGTGCTCCCAGTGAAAGATGGTCGGATTGTACACATTTTTTAAAAAAGAAAAGAACCAGATGTCCATAGGCCGCTCCTCAACAGGGACAAACGCAAACCCGAATCCCGTCAAGGCAAAAATAATTGCCATCGGCCAGGTAAAAAAGAACGGGAGCGGAAGTTTGTAGGAAATGTACGCTAAAATAATGCCGCCGGCCAGGTACCCGAATTGTTTAATGGTCATGTCGCCGATCAGGCGAAACTGAAACGAAGTGATGTTTTGCGGGACAGGATGTTGTTCCATATGATGAGCACGTGATTAAAAACCACACGATAAGCACGTGAGATTACTTCATGTGCTCATCACGTTTGTCATCATGTGCTAATCGAGCAAAAAAACAGTATGAGCGTGTGCAATAAATAAACTAAATTTAGTGTAACAACATTCGGGATATACTTCAAGAGGAAAAGAGCGTCGGAATCGTGAAAACTTACATTTGTAACATTTCACGACAATCACAAAATACACATTCAGTGTGATATGATAAGAATTAATAAAGAAGGTTATGTTTTTATTGTCATGCCGGACTAGATGCGGCATCTTAAAGATTCCGGCCTGCCTCGCCGGCAGGCGGGCTCGGGGGCTGGAATGACAATCTAATTTTTATGACAACCCAAATCGTTTTGCGGGAAGTGAAAAACAGCAGGGACAGCGAAGAACTGCCTGCCGCTATGGAGCAGGTATTTGCCGTGTTGGGTATGGGCAAACAAAAACACGGGCTCCTCTCTATGTTGTTTGGAAAATCCGAACCAATGCATTTTTTTTCTTTTGAGATTGTATCGTTGTCCGGTGTTATTCATTTTTATATCGTGACGCCGGAGCAGGAATTATCCTATCTGGAAAGTCAGCTTACCACGCAATATCCGAAGGTTGTTCTTTCTAGTGGGATTGACGGACTGGCCCATGTATTTTCTCTTCCTCACCTCTCATCCCAACTGATTTTTACAGAACCGTTCTATCTGCCTATAAAAACGTACGCGGACATTAAAGACATCGATCTTTTGTCCGGACCATTGGGGCAACTGGCAAAATTAAAAGAAAATCAGTCAGCAGCGGTGCAATTGTGGGTTACCCCGGCAGGCAATTCATGGAAACAAACTGCGGCAGGAGTGGTGGCTCGGGGAATTCCCGATCCGGTGATTGCCGGCCGAACCAAGGCTCACCCTCAGGCGCGGGTTATTGAAAGGAAATTAAATCAAGTCGGATTTAAAGTCGGTTTACGGCTTGTGGTTGCGGGTAAAACTTCCGACGAGAGAGAGCGGCTTCTTCGGGATCTTGCCGGTTCATACGGGGTGTTTGCAGCTGGAGACGGCAACGGGCTAACCTTGTCCGATCCCAGTTCGTGGAACCGGAAAAAATTTGAAGAAGCCATGTATTTTCGAAAAGGCGACCTTATTCCCCGGTTTCAGATTTTCGGTTCAAGCGAACTTGCATCCTTGTGGCATCCGCCGGGACTCATGCTTTCATCAATCAAAAATATTTCCTGGGGCAGTAAGCTTATCGGCGAAGCACCAGAAAATCTTCCGGCATCTGGCGGGAAAGAGGAAATAAAAAAAGAAATCAACTTTTTTGCCAGAACGGAGTTTAAGAATAAAACAGTAACATTTGGCATTAAAAAGGAAGACCGGAGAAAGCACCTGTACATCATTGGAAAAACCGGTACGGGAAAATCCACGATGATTGCCAACATGGCAATCAATGACATGAGGAATGGGGAAGGGGTTGCGGTCATTGATCCGCACGGCGATTTAAGCAACGCACTGTTGGATTATATCCCTTCAAACAGGATTAACGATGTAGCGTATCTTGACCCTTCGGACACAGAGCATCCGTTTCACCTGAATCCTCTGGAAATTGACAACGCTGTCCAGCGGGAAATTGTCGCATCCGGCATTGTATCGATTTTCTACAAGCTTTATGCCCACTCGTGGGGACCGAGATTGGAATATATTTTGCGTAACACCATATTAACGCTTCTTTATGTTCCGCAATCCACCCTTTTGTTGGTTCCGGAACTTCTCACCAACGAAGGGTATCGTCAGAAGACCGTTGAGAGATTGCCGGATCAGGTATTGAAAAACTTCTGGCTGAATGAGTTTAGCAAAATGTCCCCACAGCTTCGGAGCGAAGCAATCATGCCAATTTTAAATAAAGTCGGGCAATTTCTCTCTTCTCAGACCGTGAGAAATATTGTCGGATATCCAAAATCAACAATCAATCTGGAAAGCATGATGAACGGCGGAAAGATCATTCTTATGAATTTATCTGAAGGAAAATTAGGAGAGGACAATAGTGCGCTCTTAGGCGCCATGATGATTACGAAAATTCAGCTTGCCGCGATGGGAAGAGTGTATCAGCATGAGCATGAGAGACGCGATTTTTACCTTTATGTGGATGAGTTTCAAAATTTTGCGACATCCTCGTTTGTGAAAATTCTGTCAGAGGCTAGGAAATACCGGTTGGATCTGACACTTGCCAACCAGTATATCGGGCAGATTGAGGAAGAAGTGCAGGATGCGATATTCGGCAATGCCGGATCCATTGTTTCGTTTGGGGTCGGCGCAACGGACGCCCGGCCTCTTGCCCGGGAGTTCGGACTCAAATATAAGGAAGAGGAACTGGTCGGACTTGGAAATTACCAGATTGTGTTAAAACTTTCCATTGATAATCACACCTCGCCTCCCTTTTCCGCTACCACCCTGCCTCTGCCCCGGTCTCACAACCAGAGCAGGGAGAAGGTTATCCGCAGCAGTCGGGAGAGGTATACGAAGAAAGTGTAAATGTTCAATTTTCAATTTTAAATTTTCAATAGTCAGCCATTGGGCTGATTAGGTTTGAAATATTGTAATTTGAGATTTCTTTGAAAATTGGAATTTGTGATTTGAAAATTATGAAAATAGGACTTCTCGGCGGGACGTTTAATCCTCCGCACATTGGACACATTTTAATTGCTCAGCAAATATTGGATTTTACCGATTGTGAAGAGGTATGGTTTTTACCCAATTACGGCCAACATCCCCCCAAATCTGATGTGGCGTCTGTCAAAGACCGCGTTTCTATGGTTGGGATGATTCATGTGCCAAAAACCCGCATTTCGACTCTCGAGATTGATAATAAGTTAGACGGGAAAACTATTCATTTGCTGCCGTATTTACCCAAAGAGCATGAATACCGGTTTATCATAGGATCAGACTGGCTGCCGAAGTTTTCCGTGTGGGGAAATTATAAAGAACTTCTTGAGAAACTTCCGTTTTTGGTGTTTCCAAGGTATGGGCATCCTGTGGAACCTTTATTTGAACACATGAGTGTGGTAACCCACCCCGCACTTATTTCATTTGATATATCCTGCACAAAAATCCGCGACCGCGTCAAACGAGGATTGCCCATTGACCACTTTGTTCCGCCAGGCGTCGGTAAATATATCAAAGAACACGGACTGTACCGGTAATTTTCAAATTCCAATTTTCAAACCACAAAGAAATTACAATGAATCAAACAACAAAAGTATACGATCTTGAAGAAAGAACTTCGAAATTTTCTGAATTGATTATTGATATTGCGAAAAAAACTCCAAAATCTTTGATTACCGCGCCTATTATCGATCAACTGATTCGGTCAGGAACAAGCATAGGTGCTAATTACTTTGAAGCGAACGGTGCATCGAGCAAAAAGGATTTCCGGAATAAAATTTATATTTGTAAGAAAGAAGCCCGTGAGACCCTGTATTGGTTACGGTTATTAGCCCATTCAAGTGAATTGGTGAAAGATGATTGTCGGGTGTTGCGGAAGGAAGTTGGAGAATTAATAATGATATTTGGTAAAATACTCAGCAATACGAAATAATTGTTTAAATTTTGTTATTTGCAGTTTTCTTTGAAAATTGAAAATTGTGATTTGAAAATTATTTTATGAAGGAGATTGACGTTTCCCGGGAGGCTAAGAGAATTGCTTTTTTTCTCAAAGAAACCTTTGAGAGAGCCGGTTTTTCACAGGCCGTCATCGGCGTGTCAGGGGGGGTTGATTCTGCAGTTTCCCTTGCTCTTACTGTAAAGGCATTAGGCGAGAATAATGTTTTTCCGATTCTTATGCCCTATGGAGTATTAAATACACAAGGGGTACTGGATGCCATGGAGGCAATCAATCAACTTCATATTCCGTTAACCCATGTTGTCCGGATTGACATTAAACCCGCAGTTGACGTAATTGTCGGGAAAGAGATGTTGGGCATGGACAACGTGAGAAAGGGCAACATCATGGCCCGTGTCCGGATGATTTATCTGTTTGATCAGGCAAAAAAGAGAAACGCGCTTGTTGTCGGAACGGAAAACAAAACCGAGCACGTGTTGGGGTATTTTACCCGGTATGGCGACAGCGCAAGTGATATAGAACCGTTCGCACACCTGTATAAAACCCAGGTTGTTGAATTGGCAAAACACCTTCAGATACCCCAATCAATCCTCGAAAAGCCCCCCACAGCCGGCCTTTGGCCGGAACAGACCGATGAGAAAGACTTTGGATTTTCCTATAAAGACGCAGATCATATCCTTTCACTTCTCTATGATGAAAAAAAGACCATTGAAGAGGTGGTGGGGGTGGGATTTGATCGTACTCTCGTTGAAAAAATTCAAACGAGAGTCAGTAAAAATTCCTTCAAACACACGACGCCGTATAAAATCTCCCCTTCGCCCCTCGTAGTCCTGATCGATTCATCAACCGGCGGAGAGTTGAAGGACAATGTGGGGTAATGACCCTTAAACTCCTTTAATCTCCTTTACTTTCTTTACAAAAATCCGTACGCTAAAAACATGGACCCCAATCCAATCGTCCGGGAGTTAATCAATAAAACATTCCGCGAACTTGCCGAACCCAAAAAACCAATACCCCGATCCCGTGTTGCCACGACGACCAATGGGTATATTCATCTGATAGCATGGTCAAACGCTCAACTTTTGCGGATCCTTATCCGAAAATTTACGGACACATTTCCGAAATCCGAATATCGCCTGAAAGCACAATTGGATGACGCCGCACGTTCCATCATTGCTAATATTGAAGAAGGGTTTGCCCGTCCAACCACGTCCGAATACCTGACATTTCTTGGATATTCAGAAGCAAGCCTGATTGAGGTAAAGGGAGATATCGAGCGGTGTTTGCAGGACGGGTTTTTTTTATCAAAATCGCACTCTTGTCTTGCAGAAATCGGGATTCATCTTTCAAAATGGCATGAAGCGATAAAACAGTCGGTTATTTCCAAACCTCTGGATTCTAAAGGGAATTATAGGAATTTAGAGGAGGATAGAGGATATGTTCGCGAAAATAATATTTTTTCTCCATCTCCTTCTCGTCCTGAGCAGAGTCGAAGGATAAAATCCTTTAAATTCCTTTATTCTCCTGTAGATGATTTTCAGGCTCAAAGTTTTACGTATGAAATATTTATTGAGCTTATCAATAAAACGAGATGGCATCTAAAAAGACTGGTGATTTCTTTGGAAAACAAACTAGACAGTGACAGAAAATCCTATCAGGTCGAAAAAGCCCGAGTTCGCGGCAACACCCAATGGCGACGCTGATCCCGTTGATTTTCTCTAACTTCCTCTAAATTCCTTTATTTTCCTACAATTCTGACAGAAGCGTTGTCCGTCTCTCCTATGCTATACTTATTATGTATGGTTGAACGAACCGGAAATAAACCGCCGTCAAAAGAACCGCCGAAGAAGGCTGAAAAAGGAACGCCTGCCAAAAGCGCGAAAGATGTTGCTATTGACGAGGCAAAAAAAACCATTAAAGACATAACGAGCAAAGATGAAGCCGTACGGTTGGAAGCCATACAAAAACTCCGTAATCCTCCGCTGGAAAGTTTAGATGCAGCTAAAGCAACCCTCAGGGCAGCTCCTATTGGCGAGGTGAGCTGGCTTATCACATCAGCTGATGACATACAGTATTCTCCTGAGCTGGCAGTATTTGCAAAAAGACTTGCTGAAGCAGGAGAGCTCAAAGACGATCCCCGCTGGCTTTTAGCAAAAACCGTGGAACTAGCCTACAGCGTGCGGGCAGACGCGACGCCTGAAGCTCGGCGGGAAATCAACGCCGCAGTTGTAAAAGTCGGGAGCCGACTGCAGGAGATGATGAGAGACCAGGCATTTGAGGGGGTAGCCAATACTACGTTTGACGAAGCGCTGTATGGGAGCCCGATGAGAGGAGCTATTTCTGCGCCGGAGAATGTGTTTAAAGAGGATAAGCCGGAAGAAGAGACCGTTACTGACCCGGAGCTTATCCGACTTCTGCGGGAAATCAACAATAAACTGTATACAGATCCTGAATACTTTGATGATCCAAAAAATTTGAAATATGACGTTGCTCGTCTTCAACAGCTTGCTGATAAGTGCGGCGTATCCAGAATGCAGGTCAAAGAGGCAGTTGATCGTTTGATTACAGTGCGAAATAAATTTACGAGACAGCCAGAAGCAAACACTGATAGCCGCGGCAGAGAATATATTGAATATGATGAAATTAAAAAATGGATTCTGAAAGAAGATCAGGTTACGGACAGAGATGTTTTTAGTTTTAATCATCTTACCCACGATGAAATAGCGAAGCTTCGAAGAGGTGAAGAGGGCGCAAATGAGTTTTTCTATGAATTTATCACTGACATTTATTCTATGGGTCGGACGCCGGAACGGCCCGAATTGCCGCAAATGTATAAATTTGATGAATATATTGATTTTATGAAGTGGTCTCATCCTAAAAATACAAACTACTATACGCAATTACATGATTATGTTTGGAAAGAAATGCCAAAACACAATCAGATTATAAAAAATCTTCTCTATACGCCGGGCGATATTAAGGAAAAACTGAAAAATCTGCAATTTCTGACTCCTGCTGACCTTGACCATTACACGAAAAATTTTAAATATTCCCATTACGCATTGTCTTTATATGACGAGGCAGTGTTTGATCTGTTGAGTGAGCGGAAAGTGAAATATTTGAATGCACTTGATACTTTAAAACAAGGGGCGGATTGGACAAAAACATTTAACGAATATAATGACCTTGCAGCTAAACGGAAAATCGATCGGTTGTCTGTTGTGGATGAAACGAGGTTTCAGCAACTCCAGGATACAATTGACACTGTCGGGTACGGAGTTAATTTGTGGGATTCTGACGTTCAAAACTACACAGAACTTGACCTTCAGATTAGCGTTCTCAATCAGGAGTTGGATGCGCTTAAAATCAAAGAGGCGAGTAAAGGATTAAATTCAGATGAAGGAGAGCGGAAAACCCTCTTAGAATCTGAGATTAAATATAAGCATAGGACCTTGCAGCGCATACAAACAGATGAGGATTATGAAAGTGAAAAACTCCGGCAGGGCCAACACAATAACAAAGGACTTTCAAAATTGGATATAGATGTAAAAGAGCGGCTTCGTTTGCTTCTCAAAGACCGGTATCCGGAGAAAGAACCATCTGAATGGGAGTTGAATATGGCTGTGTGGGCTGCCAGACAATGGGAAATCGGTAGTTCACATATTGTTTCGATTAGCGCCGGTATGTCAACGCGTCCTGCATATGAGTTTAAACACTTTGCAGAGAAAGCTGGTATTGACGTGGGGAAATACGTCATGAAAGCGCCCGCGTTCGAAGACATTCAAAGAGTGCTCAATCCGGAATTTTTCCAGGACCGGTTTAGCATGGGAGATAAAATAGGAGAAACATTTCATGCTCTTACTGACAGAAGCCTCCTGGAACGAAAAAAATACGTATTTAGAAACGACCCAAAATACAGAAGAGATGATGAGAAGGATATGGACAAGACACAGCGGGAAACGCGGGAATTTATCCGTCAGGTCCAGGATGATACAGGTATTCCATATTCGGAAATGATTACGCAGGGTATTTTTCAGGCCGGCGGTGTTTTTGATAAAACCGGTTGGAGACTCCAGATAGCGACTCTTGAGGAAATGAGGAAAAAATATTTGGACATGCAGAAAAACAATCTGCTTCCTGAAAATGCACAACTGGACAATCAGGGACTTGGTATACAGTTCTTATCAGGGAAAGATACGGTAGGTAAAAAAGAAATTCTTGAAAGGATGGTTAAACGCGATCCTTCAAAACTTTACTTTTTTCTAAACAGAGAATTTGACAATATTTTAAGCAATCATGGTTTTTTTTCGGATGCGGATAAGCACAAGTTTCGACAGGCACTGTCAGCAGCACAGATAAAGACCTGGGACACAAAACAGCCGGGAGATAATCGACATTTGGTGTTTCAGGATGTGGACCTGACCGAAAAAACTCATTTTGATGCACTTTTAAGACCGATTTTAAAAAGTCACGGATTTTCTAAAGATCAGGCAAGCGGGCTTCTGACAGTTTTAGGGGAAGCGAAAAAAAAGTTTGATGAAAAAGCATTGGGGTTTGCAAAACACGACTGGCCGTTTACACTTTCCATAAACGATGTTGACTGGTCTGATGCAGCCATGTTCCAGACAGGAAATATCGCAAATGACAGAAGAGGCCGTGATATGTATGGCATGTCTCAGGCAATGCAAATTTGGAATCAGATGTCCTCAGATCCTGAACTTCTCTGCAACAAAGATCCGAAAGAAACATTAAAAAAACTGAAAGAATTCCGGACGTGGGTGAATAGCTATACTACCGGAGGAGCAGCAGAAAATGCAACGTACGAGCTTGCACATGCATGGCTCAAGTTTAACAAACATAGAAACCGCTGGATTCAGGGGATACCGTTTGCAGAACAGACAATAAAGGTATTTTCGGAATTGGATACCAGAAACTCTCTGATAAAAAAATTTGTTGATCTGAAAATTGAGATAAAAGGCCAGAAGCACTACTTATTTCAGGAGGAGTTGAGAAAAAAATTTGAAAAGAGCGTTTTTCAACGTACGCTAGAAAAAATGCCTCATAAGGCAGGAGAACTTATCTCCTATGCAACGCGGTTTACCGGTCCCCGGGGGAACGCGTTTGACGCAAAGGATCTTGATAAGATTTTAGATGAAATGCTCATGATGGGAATTTTTAATTCAGATGAAGCACTTTATCATGATCTGCGAAACGAAATGAAATGCGGTTTGGGGTATCAGATATTAGGGCTTGCCTGGAAATATTGGTGGATTGCGCCTGTTGCTGCAGCGATTATTGGAGCCAAAGAGGGATTGGAAGAGGAGAAGAAACGATAAAAGAGACTATTCGGCTTTACCGCCTGCTGAAGGTTTTTTCTGCGGAAGATAATGAGTGATCATGGAAAGTTGGTATCCGTAGTTCATGAGCTGTCCTGCTCCTGTCCCGATAGGCCCGAGTATCGCGCTTGGTCCGGCTTGCACCATCGGTTTTGCCTTAAGCGCCTCTTTGATTGATCCGGCCACAGACGGAATAGCAAAGAGAATGCCAAGACCGATGACTCCGCCCATACCGCCTCCGGCGGCAGATCCAGTTCCCGCAGGAATTAAAAACGGCGGTCCCCACAGCCTTGCTCCGCCATAATCAGCTTTAACAAGAATAGTGCCGACAAGAAGCATGATTGCGGTGATGGGAAATACAGCAATGTTTGCAATGAGATTTTTTATCCAATTTTCAAACGCGTGGCTTCCGGGAAACGCACTCAGCAAAAGCTGGAACGGCGAGATGAGGAGAGCTAAAATAATCTGAATATATGCACTTACCAAAAGGAAGAAAAGGCGGACAATGGCAATAAGAAATGCAAAAAAGATAATAACAAGTAGAAGAACCGGTACAGCGACGGCCCCCAAGACCGTCGCACCGACATTTCCCGTAAACAGCGTTGCGATGAGCCCGATAGTGCCGGGAACCGCCATGGACACAATGGGGATGTAATCACCAAACATGGCTGCAATATCATCAATAGAACTCAATCCTCCTCCGAGCATTTTCCTGAAAACCAACCAAAAATTCGACGAAACAAACGTATTTGCGGTATTTTGATCAATTGCTCCGTTGCTGATGGGTTGAAGTATGGAAACGGCAATCATGATAAAAAGGTACATGAAGTCAATCAACACTCCGACGATAGCATAGGAAAACGTGATGAGAAGGAGAGTAACAACAATATTTGGGAGTGCGTTCTGGACAGTGACGACGGTTTTCGGATCGATTTTTTTCCGGAACATAACGAGAAACCCAATAACAATCATGAATATTGCCAATAAAAGATATGCAATATTCCGAAATGCTTTCCACATAGGGAGAAGCTGGGTTAGTCCGCTGAACCCCACGCCCTGTGCGTATGCGGATTTGGGAATAAATCCGAGAGATTGCCCCATGTCTTTCACAAATGCATACGTACTGGCCGGCGGATGTGCATAGAGGTATGCAAGAGCAGAATCCGCTCCGTAGGCAAAACTTTCTTTGTACATTTGTTCAAGATATGCTTGATCAGTGGAATTTGTGGTTACTCCTTTGATGGGTCCGGCTATTCTTCGGATGAGATCTGAATACATGGTGGTGTTGACACTTGCCACATGCCCAACTGCGTTCATGTCCCGCTTGCTTTCTTCCTTGGCAGCATCCATCGCGTCCGGGAAATCCTGATCGACGTAGTCTGTGGTTTTACTTGTTCCCTGACCTGTACCTTGAGTTGTGCCCTGAGGTTTTCCCTGAGCAAAAATCGGATGATATCCGAAGAAAGGCACCACCGGAGCAATCAGAAGTGTAATAACAACGAAAAATACAAAGGACAGTCTCCTCATACGATGATTCTATTATCGCAAGGGGAGTGAGGAGTAGTCAATAGACGGGTGAAAAAAAATAATGCTTTTATATGTCTGATGTCTGATAGTTGAAATCTGGCCACTATTTGCCGATATTGAGGTTAAATTCCGTGACATTGGCTCCGGTGAAAAGACCGATGAGCTGGAGTATAAGATATGCGCACACGATCACAATCAAACCGAGAATAGCATAGGTAAATGTATTTTTTGCTTTTTCCAGCTGTTTTGCGTCGCCTCCGGAAAATAAAAATGTAAAACCTGCCATGACGATAACAACAAACAGCACAACGCCTGCAAATGCCGTGATGCCGGTGACCGCATTTTTGAAATACCACAAATCCGTGCTTCTCACACGGATTTGTTCTATTTATTCTTATTTTGTCATCCCGCACTTGATGAGGGATCCAGAGAGTAAAATCTAGATTCCCTCCGTCAGCTGACGGATTCGCAGGAATGACAATGTGGAATTATTGCGTATATGGTTTCGGAAGATTAATACCGCCTGAACCAATAATGCTGATTCCAAGGAAGTTTTGTACCAGCGCCATGATCGCCCATGCAGATCCGACAATGACCAGTCCGACGATGGCGTGGGTAATTTTATTGCGCGCCGCCTCCATGGCTGTTTTGTCCCCGCCTGAGGTGATCCATTGGATACCGCCTAAAATAAGGTACACAAATGTGATAAGGGCTGCAAGGATAAGCATTGTTCCCACGACTGCGCTGATGAGCGTTCCGATTTCCGTAATTTTTACTGTTGCTGGTTGGGCAATCGTAATATCAGCTGCAAAAACTTTTGTTATCCACATAGAATCACCTCCTATGAACTTTGTAAGTATACCTTACTTTCCAGCATGACGCAATAATTTGATATTGTCAACCCTTGAATAGACGTGAGACAAACCATTTGTCATCTGTCAGCGCGAGTCCCGCAAGGCGGGACGTGGAGATCTTTATAATAAAGATTGCTTCGTCTCCCGACATGACATCGGGATTCTCGCAATGACATTTGACCTATTGCCCGCTGATGGTTGGAATCTTGATATTTGGAAGTTCGATACCGAAGAAATTACCGATGAGTTTAAATATAGCATACGCCGAAGCAACGATGACCAGCCCCATAATCGCATGGGTGATTTTGTTGCGTGCTGATTCTAGAGCGGTTTTATCTCCCTGAGAGGTGATCCACTGCATGCCGCCGGTGAGAAGGTAGGCAAGCGTGAGAAGAAAACCAAAGAGAAACACTATTCCGACGATCCCGCTGATGAGGCCTCCGACAACCTTGCCGCCCTGTTCCACAGAACCTCCGCCACACCCTCCCAGCTGTGAAGGAAGAGCAGGGTTGCAGATCTGCGCAAATACTTTTTCCATATATTATTGAAACCTAATTTTTTCCAAGAGTCCTGCAGGTGCCAGTATGTCGGTCCATCCGAAAAACTGCCCGGCAACTGCCAATATTGCCCATCCTGCCACCACAACCAGAAGCCCGATAAACGCATTCGTCAGCCGTTCGCGTGCTTCCGTAAGTTTGGTTTTGTCTCCAGCTGAGGAAATCCAGGCAATGCCGCCGATTAAGAATTGGATAAGAAACCAGATGGTCGCAATAACCGTGAGAATGCCGATAACTCCGGAAATAGCCGATGTGATGCTGGCGATCGGGTTGCCGGTTTTTTTGGCAAACGGCCCCAAACCCTCTCCGCCGATAGTTCCTAGAGATTTTCCAGCTGCAAATACGTTTTCCATATTATTGTCCCGGTCCGTAGACTTTCGGATTCAGAATGAAATTTGCATCTCCGAACATGAGATATCCGATGAGCGACGCAATTGCAAATGACAGGACAATGATCAAAAGTCCTACGAGTGTTTGCCAGATTCTTGCCCATGCAGCGCCTAAAGCTTTTGAATCGCCTCCTGCGGTCATATACTGATACCCTGCGATGATGAAATTGATAAATGCAAAGATCCCCGCTGCAGCAAAAGCCAGGCGCAGGACGTTGGTGAGAAGAAGGACAATCCCGCCTTCCGCTCCGCCGTATCCTCCGGTTGGAGGAGTAATTTTTGTACCGATGGGATTAGTGGCTGTTGCAGCAGCTAATAATTTCATATTTATTGTCCCAACAATTGTCCTTTTGTTCCCGTGAGTGTCCCGACAAGAGCAACAATTGACGCAGACAATACAACCAGTGCAAGTCCGATGAGCGCTCCGGTGATGGCCTGTTTGCCTTTTTCCATGCCCTTGGCATCTCCGCTCCCTGCTGACATGATAAAGCCAAATCCGCCAAAAATCAACAAAAAGAGAGCGACAATCCCCGCCACAACAAACGCATTGCGGAGAATGACATTAGTGAGTGTCCCAAGATCAGGAATGCTTTTTGAAATAGAAAATTCATCTAATCTTACTGTAGTTTCTCCGGCGGCAAATACTGAATGCATGATTTTAGTGTAGGGGAAGAGTGGGGAATGTTCAAGAGGGAGGACAGAAATTTTCAATTACCAATTTTCAATTTTCAATAGTCCGGCAAAGCCGGATGATATTTCTTTGTGATTTGAAAATTGTGATTTGAAAATTATTCTTGATATAATGCTTCTTATGGAAGAGACTGATCTCATCGACAAGATCCTTCACCGCGACAGACGGGCGCTTCACGAGTTTTATCAAACGTACAAACCAAAACTGGAAATATTTATAACGAGGAAAGTGGGAAACCCGCACGATGGGGAAGAAATCCTTCAGGATACGCTCTTTGCATTTCTGGAGGCGTTGCGGGATTTTCACGGGAGTTGTACCATTTCTACATTCCTTTTTTCTATCTGTAAGTATAAAGTTATTGATTATTACAGACGGAAGAAATTGCATAACCTTGTGTTTTCCCAAACTCCGTACCTTGAAGAACTGGTGTCTCCGCTTCTCAATCCGGAAGAAGAGCTTGATGCCATTGTGTTGAAAGAGAAACTGAAACAGGCGTTTGCCCGGATTCTCCCCAGGTATAGATTGGTGTTGGAGCTTAAATACATCGATGACCAATCGGTTTGGGATATAGCCAGGCGCTGCGCCTGGACGTTGAAAAAAACAGAGTCGTTATTGTTCCGTGCCCGGAAAGCGTTTATCAAAGCATTTATTGCCTTATGAAAGATGCGCTGTATGAACGGTTTCAAAAGAAATGGAGCCAAACCATGGATCTGCCTCCCCAGACCGTCGGACCCCTGACTCCGTACTATAAAATGGTGACAAAACAACTGAAGGTTATGCCTCTTCCTATTCTTTTTCTTTTAAGCACGGCTTTAATCATTTGTCTGTTTTTTCTTATCGGTTCGGGCATAACGTTCCTCACATCCCTTCTCCAGCGCGGGTTTTAGGCTCCGGGTACGACAAATATCTTAGGTGACACGAAGAGTGTATTTTCAGGAAAGGCAGCCACTTTAACGTATTAACACGTTAAAGTGGCTTGCATCGCTCCCTGCTTATGTCAGACGCTCTCATTGTTAGTTTGTACTCGTTCATCCGAACGCTCGTTGGCATTGTTGTCCGTCCCTATGAGACATACCGACGTATTATCCTGAAAGGGACATCGTGGGAGCTTCTCTTTGTTGGAGCATTGCTTTCCGTCTATTTTACCGTCAATGCCATAGTGAAAACTCCGGCATTCCGTCCATTCGTCCTAACACGGCATTTTGTAAAAACGTCAGTTGCAGTGCTTGTTACCGCACTTTTTGTATCATGGTTACTGTGGATTGTCGGAAAATGTTTCGGAGGAAAAGGGGAGTATAAGCGGTTTTTGTTGGGGTGGTCGTATACGCTCATCCCGACCCTTTGCTGGTTCTTTTTTACGTCGCTTCTGTACGTAATCATACCTCCTCCGAGGACAACGCACCCGACAGGTGTCGCATTGTCTCTTGTTTTTTTGACAATTTCCGCAGTGCTTTTTTTCTGGAAAATCATTCTTTCCTACCTTTCTCTCCGGTTTGGGTTGAAATTGGATCTAGTAAGAATTCTTGGCATACTTCTGATTTGTGCGCCTGTTATCGGGATATACAGCATTGGGATGTACCGACTGGGGATATTCAGGGTGCCGTTCCTGTGAGATATCAACGAATTACGAATAAAAACTACGAATATACGAATAATCAATGTATTAATTCGTTTATTCGTACAGATTCGTTATTCGTTGATGATTTCTATATATGAACCTTAGAAACTGTAAAACCATCAAAGACCGGCGTGGGTTGGTAGAAAAGGAATTAGGAGTGGATTTGAATCACACCGGCTCGTACTCTCTTGATGAAGAAATAGCTTCAACCAGAAACTGCGAGAACATGATCGGCGTGACGCAAATTCCTCTTGGAATAGCAGGCCCCCTTCGACTCACCTCGTTCGCTCAGGGTAAACTCTCTCATACATATGATTATTATCTTCCTTTAGCTACGACAGAAGGAGCCTTAGTTGCTTCGGTAAACAGAGGCTGTAAGGCAATTACCGAAAGCGGGGGAGCAGATGTGGTAAGTCAACATATTGGCACGACACGAGGTTCAATCTATGTGGCGAAAGACCTTCATGAGATTCTCTTGTTTGAAAAATGGATTACGGATCATTTTGAAGAACTTCAGATCGTTTCAGCTTCCGTATCATCTCACCTTACACTTCTGAAAGCGGATACTGAACACATAGGAACATCCATATTTGTCCGATGGTATTTTGACACAAAAGACGCTATGGGGATGAATATGGTGACGATTGCAGCTACAGCACTTGCAAAATACATTGAGGGAAAAATGAATGTTTCCTGCATTGCTGTCGCAGGAAATTTTGATGTTGACAAAAAACCATCGTGGCTTAATTCCATAAAAGGAAGAGGGAGAAAGGTTTGGGCTGAAGTTCATATCCCCGAAAAAGTTATATGTATGACACTTAAAACTACTGCATTTTCTATGTATAAAGTGTGGTTAAACAAGTACATGCTTGGGTCAGCAATTTCGGGAAGTATGGCTTTTAATGCGCATTTTGCTAATATTCTTGCCGCTCTTTTTATAGCAACTGGTCAGGACGTTGCGCACATTAGTGAATGTTCTCTTGGTATCACAACGGTAAAACCTGAAGAAAAAGACCTATATGTCAGTGTATATTTACCCGATGTAATGGTCGGCACTGTTGGTGGCGGAACAGGCCTTGCGACACAGAAAGAGGCGTTCGAGATTTTAGGCGTTGCGGGCGGGAATGACGGGAAAAATGCAGAGAGATTCGCTGAAATTATCGGCGGAGCGGTCTTGGCAGGAGAAATTTCTCTTTTAGCATCATTATCCGAAGGGACATTAGCCCGGGCACACCGGAAGTTAGGAAGAGGAGGGAGATAATAAATTTTCAATTTTCAATTTTAAATTTTCAATAGTCCGGCGAAGCCGGATTAGGTTTGAAAAATTGAAATTTGAGATTTCTTTGAAAATTGAGATTTGTGATTTAAAAATTATTTATGGTTCATCTCATCAGTTACGGCACCTATATTCCGAAGTACCGCATAAAAATTGCGGATATTGCCGGAGTGTGGAAAAAAGACAGCCGTGAGATTACATCCGGATTGGGAGTTACGGAGAAATCCGTTCCCGGGATAGACGAGGATGCAGTAACGGTTGCGTATGAAGCAGCATCCTTATGCGTTGAACATTCCGGCATTCCTCCTGGCACCATTGAAGCGCTGTTCGTCGGGTCCGAAAGCCATCCATATGCAGTCAATCCGACCTCCACGATTGTCGGAGAGTTTTTGGGATTGGGAAATACGTATGTCGCGGCAGATACGGAGTTTGCCTGTAAGGCAGGGACCGCCGGCATTCAGATGGTTGCCGGACTCGTGGGATCCGGGCATATACAATTTGGACTTGCAATCGGTTCAGATACCGCACAAAGCAAACCCCATGATGTTTTGGAGTACACGTCAGCATGCGCAGCTGTTGCCGTTCTTTTAGGAAATAGAAGGGGGGTTGCCGAACTTCTCTCTTATACCTCATTTACATCCGACACTCCGGATTTTTGGAGGCGGGACGGTATACGGTATCCGTCCCACGCCGGACGGTTTACCGGAGAACCGGCGTATTTTCATCATTGTATAGGAGCCTCAGAGCGCCTACTGCAACAGACGAAAAAAAAGCCTTCGGATTTTGATTATTGCGTGTTCCACATGCCAAACGGCAGATTCCCCAGAGAAGCGGCGCTGCGGTTGGGATTTACCATGGAGCAGCTTCTTCCGTCTCTTATTGTTGATTCAATCGGAAATCCATACGCCGCTTCATCCATGCTCGGGCTTTCTGCTGTGCTGGATATCGTAAAACCGGGGAAAACTATTTTTATGGTGTCCTATGGATCCGGCGCCGGAAGCGACGGGTTTATTTGGAAAACAACGGACAAGCTTGCAGACATGCAAAAGAAAAGGAAAAAGAACAATCAGTTGGTGGCTCAACAAAGGGATAAGAAAGCGTATATTGATTACGTTGAATATTTGAAAAAAACACACAAGATATGAGAACAAATCTCAAATCGCAATTTTCAAATCACAAAGAAATCTAAAATTCTAAATTTTAAACTTATTCGGTCTGAAGACCGACTATTGAAAATTGAAAATTGGTAATTGAAAATTATGAATATATCTGTAACTGGAATAGGAATCACCAAATTCGGGGAACTATGGGGTGTTTCTCCGCGAAGCATGGCTCATGAGGCGTGCGAAGCAGCGCTTGTAGACGCCGGACTTGATCCTTCTGACATTGATTGTCTGATTATAGCCAATATGCTTTCCGGAATGCTTGGGGCACAGGAGCATCTGGGAGCATTCTTTTCTGAAGAATTGGACTTTTTCCATATTCCTTCATACAAAGTGGAAGGAGCGTGCGCGTCCGGAGGATTAGCAGTGCATACGGCAATAAACAGTCTTTTAGGTGGAGAGTATACGCGCGTTATGGTGTTAGGGATAGAAAAAATGACGGACCACAAGCCCGAACTCGTTTCATCAGCGCTTATGGGAGCAGGTACAAACGAAGAGCGATTGTCAGGTCTGACATTTCCGGGAGCATATGCAATTCTTGCCAAAGCTCACATGGAACGCTATAAAACCACAGAAGAACAACTCGCTTCTGTTGCCGTAAAAAATCATTACCACGCGAGTTTAAATCCGAAAGCCCAATTCCATTCTCTCCTGACTGTTGAAAAAGTTATGCACAGCGCATGCGTCGCAGACCCTTTGAGATTACTGGACTGTTCGCCGATTTCCGATGGTGCGGCAGCAGTTATTTTACAGAATACGGAAAACGGAAAACGGAAGACAGAAGTGCAAATAATCGCCTCTCAGGTGGCCACTGACACTTTAGGAGTAGCCCAAAGGAAGAGTTTGACAACGCTGAAGGCAACTGAGGTGGCAGCGCAGAAAGCGTATAGACAAGCACACATTTTGCCGAAAGACATTCAGGTTGCGGAAGTCCACGATTGCTTTACCATTGCAGAAATTTTGGCAATGGAGGACCTGGGATTTTTTGAAAAAGGCAAAGCTGCGCCGGCCCTAGTGAGAGGAGAAACGACGCTCGGATCAAAACAACTGGTGGTCAACACATCAGGAGGGTTAAAAGGGTGCGGTCATCCGGTCGGCGCAACAGGAGTCAAGCAGATAGTGGAAATTACCCAACAGTTGAGAGGGTCAGCCGGCAAGCGGCAGGTCAACGGAGCGCGTATTGGTTTGACGCATAATGTGGGGGGATCCGGAGGAACGTGCGTAGTACACATACTGAAAGGAATATAATTTTCAAAATTCAAATCACAAATTACAAAGAAATATCAAATAACAAATCATAAACCGTTTGATATTTGAATCATTGAAATTTGTTTGAAAATTGAAAATTGGAATTTGAAAATTATTTTGTATGTACAGTCCTGTTAAACTTTGGAGGAATCAGAAAAATGTACAAGCCCTTTTAGGAAAAACGGGTGTGATTGTCAGTTGGACAGTCGTTCGTGTGCCACCTGAAGGATTTAGCAACCAGGCTCCATATCCGGTGGTGGTGGTAGATCTTGAGGATAAAAAAAGAATGAGCGTACAGATGGTTGACTGGGAACCGAAACACTGTCGTATTGGTCAGCGCGTCAGAGTCATACTTCGCCGGATTTCAGAAACGTCATCAGAAGGGATTATCCCGTACGGAGTAAAGGTGAAGCCGATATGATTCAGTTATCGGTTTTCTGTTGTCCGTTTTCAGATTTTTGTTGATCTGTTTTCTGTTTATCTGTTTCGGGAACCGATCGACCGACAACTGACTGACCTTTATCCGACAACTGAAAACTGAAAACAGATAACCAGTATGAATTCAATCCCAAAACATATCGCAATCATCATGGACGGCAATAGGCGGTGGGCGAGAGAGCACGGGCTTCTGGAGCTCATGGGTCATAAGCGGGTGGCTGATGATATTCTTGAACCATTGATTGAACATGGGGCCAACATCGGCGTTTCCTATATGACATTTTGGGCATGGTCAACGGAAAACTGGGGGAGAAAACCGGAAGAGGTGAGCGGTATTATGAACATTTTCCGGCAGGTGGTAAAGAAAGATTGGAAAAGGCTTTCGGATAAAGGCGTACGGATCCGAATTATCGGTGATATTTCAAAATTTCCTGAGGACATACAGGAATCGCTTCATAACGTCGTTGAAGAAACGAAAAACAACAAACGGATTACAACAATATTTGCTTTAAACTACAGTGGTCGCGATGAGATTTTACGATCGACTAAAAGATTGGTTGGCGATATTTTGAATGCGAATATAGACAGAGAAAAGCTTCTTCAGCAATGTAACAACCTGCCTCGCCGGCTGGCGGGTGTAACAATAGAACAATTTAACAATTATCTTGACACTAAAGACGTTCCGGATCCCGAACTCATTATCCGGACCGGCGGGGAACAGCGGTTGAGCGGATTTTTCCTGTGGCAGTCCCAGTACAGTGAACTGTATTTCCCTTCTTTCTACATGCCCGATTTTACACCGGATAAACTAGACGAAGCGGTTAAAGAATATCAGAAAAGGAAACGGAGATTCGGGGCGTAGCAGTTGCCCGTAGTATGATTTCCATCCAACGTGTAAAAAGGCTTAGCTTTGTTTAACAAAGCTAAGCCTTGGATTCAAAGAGCTATCGGGGTAAGAAATTTGTACTAAAACAATTTCTGTATCGGTTCTACGCCAAACATTATTCCGAACAGCTGAACCACCCAAAATGCGGTAAAAATCACAAGGAACCCCACGATGGCAAAGGTGAGCCTGTTTTTTCCGGATTCCATTTTTTTAGCATCCCCAGCACTCGTCATGAGCGTAAAACCCGCGGCAATGATCATGAGGAGGAGCCCAACGCCGGCAAGAGCAAAGATAAAAGGAAAAGCTTTTTTTACGATCTCGCTTATGGTAGTTGGCAATCCGGTAAAACCACTGTCGATGGTATATGTTTGGTCTCCTCCGCCGATTTTGAGAGTTTGTGCAAATATGTGTTCCATAAAAACAGTATACCAATTTTTTATGTCATTGCGAGCGTAAGCGAAGCAATCCTTATTATAAAGATCGCTTCTCTCGATTGCATCGGGATCGCGATGACAGCGATGTTATTCAAATCCCGGTATACCAAGAATATCAACACCGATAAGCCGCAGGATAAATATGGAAAAAATGATAAAGAGAAGTCCTACAATTGCCGACGTGATCAGCTCTTTCCCCTCATTGAGCTTTTCCGGATTGCCCGCACTCATGACCATCTGAAATCCGCCGATGATGATAAGAAGAAACGCAATACCGCCGGCAATGCCCGAACCGAACTTGAGAAGTTTGGTAACAAATTCACCTGATGATGTTGGGAGACACCCGAATGCAGTCCAGACAGCCTCTTTGCCCTCTCCCATACAGGCGCTGCACTCACCCGTTTTGTCTCCTGCAAAATCACAGGGAGAGGCGGCAAAAACACCGCGCGGAGATAGAAAAACAAGGCCAGAAAGGATCAATATGATAAGAAATATGCGTTTCATGATTCTTTAAGTGTAACAAAGCATGTTTTGAAAAGGAAGAGGAGGGAGATAATTGGAGAATAGAGAATAGAAAATGGAAAATGGATAGCGAAATTGTCATTGCGAGGATCAATTGATGTCATTTTGGCAAGCCGAAACGCGTCCAGAATCCTAAACGCTATTTGGAGACTCTGGACAAGCCAGAGTGACGATTTATGAGATAGCTCCTAGTTCAATCTGTTGGTTTAGTAGCTTACCTCTATAGAAGTTTAGTATGATAGATATACTATATGAAGAGAATTATTATTATTTCTTCCATTGTCTATTGTCTATTTTCCATTGTCCCCAAGGCGGTTGCCCAGTCCTGCGATCCATCGTGCGCTAGTATGGATGAATGCCGGGATAAAATTGCCAAATGCCAGGAAGCATGGAGCTCCATGGAAAAAGCCAAAAAACCCCACGCTGACGCACTTAAAAAAATGGAAGCGGACATCGCCGCATTTCAATCAAGGATCAAAGGCATCGAGAAAGAACTTTTTAAAAAGGAAGCGGCAATTGCCGAAGGGGAAAAAGAATTGGAAGAGATTGTACTGGTGGCAAGCGTCCGAATCCGTCAATTTTACATGCGTACCTCATCATCGATTCCCATGCTCACGCTTCTTTCTTCTACAAATATCGGTTCAGCACTCCGTACGTATGCCTATCAGCAGGCGGTAACGTCAGAAGACAAAAAAGTGATCACCCAAACCGCCATGTTGGTAAAAGAATTAGAAGATAAAAAAAAGAAACTGGAAAAAGAAAAAGGAACGCTGATAGTGTGGCAAGAAGATTTGGATAAACGGGCTGTGTCTGTCCGGAAGCTCGTGGGTGAGGCTACGGCGTACCAGACAAAGTTATCCGGCATTATCGCTTCACTCACTGCCCAGCAGCAATCGTTTTTGGCTGCTAAACTTGCAGGACTGAACCTTCCGACGAGCTTGGGCGCCGGGCCTTTGTTTTGTACGGACGACAGGAAGCTTGATCCCGGGTTTCGGCCTGCATTTGCATTTTTTACGTTCGGTATTCCGCACCGCGTCGGGATGAATCAGTATGGAGCTTTGGGTCGGGCCCAAGCCGGACAACAGTATCGGGATATCCTGAATGCCTACTTTGCGAATTTTTCTATTGAAAAGCGCGAAGGGATGCGCATAAAAGTACAGGGATATGGAGAAATGGGACTTGAAGATTATCTTTTGGGCATTTATGAAATGCCCGGTGAATGGCCGATTGAAGCGCTCAAGGCCCAAGTGGTCGCCGCGCGCTCCTACGCTCTTTCCTATACCAACAATGGTGCCAACGAGATTTGTACCACTCAGGCCTGTCAGGTATATAAAGGCGGTAACAAAGGAGGGAATTGGGAATCGGCGGTACGTGCGACCACCGGGGAGGTGATGGTTTCCGGCGGAGAAACCGTGAAAGGGTGGTATTCCTCAACAGACGGCGGATATACATTTTCCTCCGGCGACGTGTGGGGGAGCGACAAATCCTGGACAAAACGGACGCGGGACACAAACGGTGACGTGGGAAGTTTTTCCGATTTATTATCTAAAGCCTATGATCGTGACTCTCCGTGTTTTTATGCAGCTCAAGGCTGGCGGAGTGAATTCGGCAAATCCGCATGGCTCAAGTCCGAGGAGGTTGCGGACATAGCCAATGTCATCCTTCTTTCAAAAGCTGATTCCGGGACGCGGGAACATCTGTACCAACAGGATAAGCCAAACCCTGGAGGGAAAGAGACATGGGGGAGAGACAAGGTAAAAGATGAGTTGAGGAGCCGAAACATCACCCCGTATAATTCCGTTTCCGACGTATCTGCCTCAGGTGTGGATTTTGGGGTGGGGAGGACAACACAGGTTTCCGTATCAGGGGACGCCGGAAGCACTTCATTTGACGGAGCGGAATTTAAAGACTTCTTTAATTTGCGGGCTCCGGCAAATATTCAGATTGTCGGGCCGCTGTTTAATGTGGAAAAAAAGTGAACTCCGCATTATTTGATGCGGAGTGAAACCCCGTACCGTCCCGACGTAACGTCGGGACTGGTACTGGGGTGACAACATTTAATAAAGGGATCCCATTATGGCTCGCAAGACGTCGGTCTATTGTCTTACTGTATGTAGTTTTGTATACTTATAGTCATGCCAGTCTTGTTTGAGGCGCCATCCCAAGCTCCGAAAAAAACTTCAAAAAAAGGCAGACAGGCTGTTTACCCGTTTTCCACGCCGTTTACCGCATACGTGATGAACCCGAAAGATATCCGGTTTGAAACGCAAGGTACGGATGAAGAAGTGATTTTGTTTCTGCGCCAGCATATTATCGTACTTATTCCGCCATTTATTCTTGGAATTATCTTTTTCTTCATGCCATTCATTCTTTTCCCCATGCTTGTCCGGTTTTTGCAAAGTCCGATAGAGATACCTTCCGGGTATGTGGTTGTCGGAACAATATTTTGGTATGTGGCAACATTCGGATATCTCCTCACCACGTTTCTCCATTGGCATTTCAATATCTTTATTGTTACGAACCACCGGATTATCGATATTGATTTTCTCTTTCTTCTTTACAGAAAATTTGCCGAAGCAAAAATTGAAAAAATTCAGGATATATCATTTAGAACCGGCGGCATTATGGCAACCGTCTTTGACTACGGCGATGTCCTGATTCAGACTGCCAGTGAATTGCCGAATTTCGTTTTTGAGAAAGTACCGCGGCCCTCCGAAGTGGTTCATGTCATAAGCGATCTCACGGAAAACCGGAAAAAAGGAAGGAATGTATGACGCCCGATGTAGACACCATAGTATGGCTGGGTATGAAACTGATGATGCTGGTTGGATTGGGGATTTATATCGTGTTTGCCTTTATCATTGTCCGTCAGGAACAGCTCATGTCAAAAACACTGGAAGCAGCATCCGAAAGAATTATCTCCATACTTACGTGGCTTCATTTAGGAGCTGCTGTTGTGGTTTTTATGCTTGCCCTTCTTATCCTCTGACGATTTACTTCGCTATCAACGAATTACGAATAAAACCTACGAATATACGAATAAATCCAATTAATTATTCGTATATTCGTACAGATTCGTTATTCGCTGATGCACCCACATTTACGTTTTTAGGTGCGTTTTTGTGCTACGATAGGAGTAATGGATGAGCGTTTTGATACCGGCACGGTGGTTGGTAAAAAATCAGATACCCATTGGGGACAGGTGATAAAAACTCCGTATGCGTTTGGCGTTGTGGAGGTTGAGGATGATGAGGGAAAAGCCCAAAAAGCAGGCATGGAGCTGATTCACAGCGTGACGAGGGAAGTATCAGAACCCGTTTCTTCGATACAACGCCTCTTTTCGTTTATTGATTCCCTGTGGAATCCAAACATCCAGACGCTCCTCCTTTGTGTGCCGATCGGCAACACCATCACGGTTATATTGCGGGGGACGGGGGTCGTGTACCTCAAGCGTGATGGTCATATTGCGCGCCTCCGGTCCCGCGAAGGGACAATTTCCGGAGTTGTGTATCCCCAGGACATTCTATTCCTCTCCTCCAAAACGTGTCTCAATGGCATTTCGGAAGAAGAACTGTTTTCGTTTTTTGACCACATGGGGGTCGCGGATATTGCGGAAAAACTGACCCTCCACCTGCACAAAAAAAATGACACGGTCGGATACGCGGGATTGTTTGTGGAAGTGAAAGGAGGTTTACAAGAAGCTTTTCCGACGGATGAGCAGGAACCCGTCCGGAAAAAACTACGCTGGAACCCAAACGCGTATCACCATGCCCTTCATGTGCAGGGCATTAAACGGAGAGCAAGAGCGTTTTGGCATACACTTCGCACTGTCGATATCCGGATTACCGGCATACTGCTTGTTTTATTTGTCGTCAGTATCAGCGTCGGGATAGTCAGGGAACGATCAGGAAAAAAATCAACCGAAGTCATGAAAACCATTCAGGAAGGACAGCGTTTGTACGATGAGGGGGTGGCGCTTTTGGATTTGAATGTGATTAAAAGCAGGGAACGGCTTGTGGAGGCAAAACAGCTCGTTGATAAAACAAAACAAACAGTATCCCCAAAAACAAAAGAAGGAAGAATGCTTGTGAGTTTGGAAAAAAACATTGCTGAAGCGCTTCCCAAAGCAACGAAAGAATATGAAGTAGCTCCGGAACTCTTTTTTGACGCGTCACTTCTCAAAGCAGGAAGCTCTATCAGTTCATTCGGGCTATATGAAGATACGATGGCATTTCTGGATACACATTCCAAAACCGTGTTTACCCTCCAGCTTTCAACCAAAAACGGGCAAATTGTCGGAGGCGGGGGAACGCTTGACGGATCCGAAACCGTGGCAATTCACGGAGACAGAGTGTATGTATTTACCCTGGCAGGTATCCACGTTTTCAATGTACAGGATAAAACCGTAAAACCGTTTGTCATAAAAAAGGCAGCAGACTGGATTTCGATAAAAGCCATGACGGCATTTGGCGGAAACATCTATCTTCTTGATACGGGGAAAAGCCGCATTTGGAAATATGTGGCTACGGCAAGTGCGTTTTCAGACCTGCGGGAATTTCTCCTGCCGGATTTCTTTCCGGATTTATCCAAAGCCGCCAATATGGTTATTGACGGATCCGTGTGGTTGGGGACGACAAACGGGACCGTTACGCGGTTTACCCAGGGGAAAGAAGACTCATTTGTACTAAAGGGCGTTGATCCGCCGTTTGGCAACACCGTCATTGTGTATACTCCCCAAAACCATCGCCGCTTCAGAAAAGCTTGGGGTACTGTTTTTCTTTTCCGAAGGAAAGCTCTATACTGTCAATCTTAAACAATAGCAGGACACGCGCACTGCATTTCAATGTACATTGTCATTGCGAGCCGAAATCCCGCCTTGCGGGATGAGGCGAAGCAATCTTTATAATAGAGATTGCCGCGTCTCCCGACGTGACGTCGGGATCCTCGCAATGACATATTGTATAGACACTGTTATCTATGAAAATCACAAATCGCAAAGCCCATTATGACTACACCATTCTTGACCGTTTTGAAGCGGGTATTTCCCTCATGGGATCAGAGGTGAAATCCCTGAGGGGCGGACACGGGAAGCTGGAAGGAGCGTTTGTACGGCTTATGGACGGAGGAGCGTATCTTATTAACGCCCAGATCCCGCAGTACCAATTCAGCCGGCCCGAAGGGTATGACCCCAAAAGGACGAGAAAGCTTCTTCTCCACAAACGGGAGCTTATATCCCTGGAAGGGAAGCTGAAAAGCGGGAATTTGACCCTGGTCCCCCTGTCTTGGTATACTATCGGTCCGAGAATTAAACTCGAAATTGGGTTGGCTCGGGGGAAGAAAGAGTACGAGAAGCGGGAAAAAATCCGAAAAGAAGACATGAAACGGGATCTGGAACGGGACTTTCGGGGGAAGATTAAATAATCCGACAAAATTAGAAATGCCCGCCTACGCTTCCTTTGAGCCTTTTCACTACTATTCGTAGACGGCTCAAAGAGCGCGTGAGCGGCGGGCATAAGTGACACTATGCTCGTTATCACTCGTTGAGTGTCACTAATGGGGATGATCGGTTCGACAGATTGTTGCTCTTTAACACTGCAAGCCGACGTTGATGGATCGTCGTAAAAGAACTATCAAACACTAACTGCTGACAACGTCATCAGTAAACTCGAGGCAAAACTTGCTTCTTTGGAAGCTCGATTAGCTTTGAGGGGTCGACAATTCGCGTTCGCGCGAGCCTAAGACCCGTCCTCTATTTCTTTATTCCGGTGAAGGATAGAAGGGCGTAAAACCAGCCGGAACGTCAGAAGTCGGATGACCAGCCGATTTTGGAGTAATCCATTTGGTCAACCCTTTCTAGAAATATTTGTCTGTTCTTTTTTCTGGAAAGAATCAAACAGACTATGCTTGTAGATGTGTTTTGAACAATAGTTTGGACCCGAGCTCAACACTCGGCATCTCCACAGCCAGTTGCTGAGCCAAAAGGCTCAGCTTACTGCTGTGGCAGTGAGTACACTGCATCCTCAGGAATAATGCTTTTCGCTTAAGAAGCGAATCTCAAACTCCTGCGGAGATGTCCCGACGTAACGTCGGGACGCCACAGCAAGAGTTTAATGGTAATACATTCATTAAATACAAAGGAGTAAATATGGCACCAGAATATAACTTCAGCGAATTAACTAATGAAGAGTTGGAGCAGATAATGGCTGCAGGAGAAACGGGAGCGGGTTATACCCCTTTTCAACAAGCTGCTGCCTTAAGATTGAACAGGGTTGGGAGAACCGAAGCTCAAAAAAGGTTAGCATCAGATCAAGAAAAATGGATATTCGACTTACCAGAGGCAGTAATCGCAAATTTAAATCGAATTATTGGGAAAAGATAACGTTTTTGGCACTTTATGTCTTTTGAAATATCCTCTAAATTCCTTTAATCTGTCTTAGGGATACTGCGAAGCAGTAATTCCCCGCGGCTTGCCGCGTCATCCCTGACTTGATCAGGGATCTAGAGATTCCTGCTTTCGCAGGAATGACAGATACCTCGCAGCTTGCTGCGAGGAGGTTCATAAATCATTATGATATGCTCGATGTATGCACCTTCTCGATCTCCTTTTCCCCAAACGGTGCTTAGGTTGCGGGAAGTGGGGGAGATACATTTGCCTTTCATGTTTTCATTCCATAAAGCTATTACCATATCTCAAATGCCCTGTGTGTGAACGTCCGGCAGTTGACGGCATGACGCATCCCCGATGCCGGACAAAATACACGCTTGACGGCCTCACCAGTTTTTTCCGCTACGACGGGGTCATAAAAAAAGCAATTAAAACCATAAAATACCGCTATGTTACTGATATCGTTACAGAAGTGATTGACGTTATTCCCAACTCTTCGTTTTCAATTTTTCAAAACATTCTTAATTCTAAATTCTTAATTATGAATTGTATTTTAGTACCCATCCCTCTCCATCCATCCCGTTACAGATCCAGAGGATTTAACCAGGCAGAAGTGATTGCAAGCGCGTTGAGCAAACGATTGGATATTCCCGTTAATACAACATTATTGATTCGTACGGAAAAAACTACTCCGCAGGTAGAGATGAAGGATAGAGATAAAAGATTAATGAATATGAAAGGCGTTTTTACAGTAAAGAACAATTCTTCGATGTTGCGATGTAACAATGTAACGATCTTGCTAATAGACGACGTCTTCACCACAGGCGCCACTCTTCGCTCCGCCGCATCCGTTTTTAAACACGCAGGCGCACCGTTTGTCTGGGGAATAACAATAGCGCAATAACATCCCTACATTACACCTACATTATCTCATATGCACGTGCATATGAGATAATGTAGGTTCTCGAGCAGAAAAATGGTTAATATGCATTTTTATGTGGTAGGATACGAGCATTATGAAAAGGAAAACCATTGCTCTGGTTGCCCATAGTAATGTTGAGTGGATTTCGAAAGCTGATTTAATATCCTATTCGTTTCTTATCGGTGTTGACCGTGCCGCGTATGTGTTATTGAAGCTTGGAATATCCGTTGATTTAGCGATCGGTGATTTTGATTCAGTCACAAAAAAGGAAATGAATGAAATCCGAACGAGAATCTCAACGATTAAACAATATCCACAGGAAAAAGACCAAACGGATTTGGAGCTTGCAGTCACATACGCGCTCACAATTCATCCCGAAGAGATTGCGCTGTTTGGAGTGACCGGAGGCAGGCTTGATCAATCTCTAGCCGCGCTTCATTTATTACGGACAATTCATGAACACAAATGTCGGGCGAGTGTAAGAGACGAACACAACTTTATGGCTCTCGTTAGCGGGAAATACCAAATACCAAAAACAAAAGATTTTCCATATCTATCTATTCTTCCGGCAACGGATGAAATTATTGTTACGATTAAAGGATGTAAATATCCTTTGGAAAAATACCGTATGGAAAAGGGGACGACATTAGGGGTAAGTAATGTCATCATTTCCGATTTTGCGGATATTTCGGTCCACAAGGGAACAGCGTATTGTGTTCTCTCAAGAGACCGGGAATAGCTACCTATGTAATTTCTCCGGTTTATTTTTGCTGGAGCATACGAGTTGGGAATTCTTATGTCCCTTAGTCCTCTATACTCCTAGCTGAGTATTGTATCAAATTTGAATGAACTTCGTGTCCCGTAGTCGTGATCTAGCCTATAATATAATAATCGTTAAGCTGGACTAGTTTCCAGCTTATTTTTTTATGCAACAAAAAGAACTAATTTCAGGTTTAAATCTGTTGAGTAATGCCGATATGGTCTTGGTCAATTCTCCATTGAGAGACTATGGGCAGAGACCGAAAGATGATTATGAAGTGCTGCCTCCGATGGGGTTAGCGTATATTGCCACCCATGCAGCTCAACATGGTCATAATGTCGGGTTAATTGATGCGGAACATCACGGCCTGGAACAAGCAAGATTAGCAAGCATGGTTAATAACTTGAATCCAAGGTACGTAGGAATAAACGTTTTTACTCCAACTCGAACTCAGGCTTTACGTTTTGCTGAACAATTGACTCCTGACCTTCTCTTGATTATTGGCGGACCGCATGCAACAACATTGACGGAAAGAACGTTACGGGAATTCTCAGAAGTTCACAGCAAAGTGATCCTCATTCGAAGTGAAGCAGAAATCGCCGTCACTGCGCTTTTGGACGGTAAAAGAGCAGAACAAATACCAGGGGCATTTTGGTTGGAAAACGGACGCCTCAGTTACACCCCAGGGTTATCTGTTCCCAACAATTTGGACGAATTACCGCAATTAAGCAGAAAATTTTTAGCCAATGATCCGTCCGTTGATCGTCATACTGGTCGAATTGAATCGCGTGTATTAACCTCAAGAGGGTGTCCATTTAATTGCACTATCTGTGCTGGGGCAAGAGATGTTTTAGATTTACCAGTGAGAAACAGAAACGCCCAAAATGTCGCTCAAGAAATACAAGGATTAGTTACTGATGATAATGTACAATCAATCCGATTTGTTGACGATCTATTTATCGCAAGTGAAAAACGGGTCAGATCCATTCTTGATGCTATGAATAATGTCGGAATTTCGAATCTATTTTGGGATTCAACAGGCAGAGCGAGTATTTTAGCGAAATTCAGTCCCGACTTATTTGACTATCTCAAGGCTAATGGCGCTAGTGAAATCGCACTCGGAATTGAATCGAGGTCAGAACGATTAAGGAAAAGGATTAACAAACAGGCTAGCCTGCTGGAAATTGAAAAAAGTGTCAATGAATTAACCCGCAGAGGAATTAAAGTAAAGGGGTATTTCGTTATTGGAATTCCAACCGAAACTCGAGCTGAAACTTTGAGTACATTAGATTTTGCTAAACAACTTTCTCAAGATCATGTGGGTTTTTTCAGATCCAGCGTTTTTATCTTTCGTCCGTATCCTGCAACTGGTGAATGGAACTATTTGGTCAAATCAGGTTTTTCAGAAGATGAATTATTGTCCATGCATGCTGAAGGTGAAGGTGAACGGGCAAAGCATGAGGTTTTGCCTACTCAACAGTTCGGTGAATGCAGTCCCGAAGAACTTGAAGGCTTGCTTTCACAACATGATATGTGGCAAACTAATTTTTTACACTAATACTACGAGAGGCATGGAACAACGACCACAACAGTTTCACCAAAATCCTGAAGTGAGGTTTTTTGAGCGTGAACTTCCAAGAGTCAATCTGGAATTTGCTCACAAGAAAAAACCATCGGGACTAAAGAAGGAACGAAGAAAAGGTAAATTACCGAATGAAATCCGTCACGATCAAAACGCTGCGATCGCGGTCGGCACGTGGAAAAAAAGAGGGAAAGAAAAAATAAAGACGAAATAATTCTATGTATTTGAATAAAGAACGAGTGAATGGGAACAACTGTATTCCTGCGGAGGAGCTCCCTGGATATTTATTGTCAGCACAAGGAGAATGGGATAAAAAGCCGGTGTATGGACCAAAAGCGAATGTTGAACGATTTCTGACGAGCGGAGCTGAATTTTTCCCTGACAAGTTAATAATCCCACGGGTGATAGTAGCAGCTGATGATACTGAAACTATCGAATCAATATTGATGAACGGAATAGAAACGAACCATTCCATGGGTATCCGCACGATTGCTGATAGACCAATTTTTAGCGGTGCGAAGCCTCAATGGGATTTGGGAATTGACACAACGGATAAAGCACAAAATTTCCTTCAAACGACGCTTCCCGCGTGGCGTATGGATGCCGCTTTAAATAATTATCACATTGGACAGCTCATTCTCATGAGTAACCCGCCGCAAATCGGAACGAAAGAAGAGCATCTGAATCAATTCGTTTTTCGCCTCAGTTGGGACTGCTTTAACTCATTAAATTGTCTGGAATCATGCTCATTAATGAAATGACAATTGGTACCAACCGATTACGGGAGTTGGATCGACGTATGGAACAAGGAGACGATCATGTCGTTCGTTTCCAATCGTTTTACCAACCAACAGGATTTTTGGACAGGACAGATCTGAAAATTGGTTCCGCCTATCAAGGCGATCCGAAACACACAGATACAATCATGTCCGTTTTGAATACATTGGAGAATCAGATTAAAGATACAACAGTCCAGTTACTTCGGAGGCTAGATTTCTTTGCAGGGTTAGGGCTGAATATAGTTGAATTTCAAGGGTATGTCGATGAAAAAACTAACAACAAAAACATGTATATCTACGGACTTCGTGGTACAAATGATGATACTCGTACGGGACTTCGACGAAGCTAACTCCAAGCGATATGTAAGTTCAAAATAGTTTTAGATCTTTTTTCCCACAAGTACGACTCTATGCCGTGGAAATCTAATACCCTTGTCGGTCTTAAACTTTACCACGTACTCTTCGAGTAACTTTCTGTCTTTTTTGGAGTCAAAATCTTCAAATATGGGCACTCCCTGTAGAAATAAGTCAAAATCCTCAAACGATGTATAGTATTCGTCATAGAAATAATCCTGAGCAAAAATTACTTTAAACCCTGCGTCTTTAAGCCCTTGTTTTTCCTTTTCTAATCTGGAAGTATTCCATTCTTTATAGCCCTGACCACGACCAAATATTTCTTTAATTTCCTGACAATCTTTTTCGCCGATATTTATTCCAATAAAATAACCACCTGGTTTTAATACCCGTCGAAACTCAGAAAAAGGTGTTGGTCCCCGACGGGAAAAAATTATGTCAAAGGATTTATCGAAAAATGATGTTTTATGAGCGTCTTGAAACGTAAAAGTAATATTTTTTACCTTATATATCTTTTGTTTTTGTCTGGCAATTTTTAATAACTCTTTGGACGTATCAATTCCTGTTATAGATGAAAAATATTTTGCTATTTGGAAAGCAAATTTTCCATCACCGCACCCCGCGTCAAGAGCTTTTTTATTTTTACTTGCCAAGCCAATCAGTTTTTCCTTAAAAATTTCTTCCGGGTCTCTATTCGGATATTCGGAACGGTAGTCAACATGACCTGTGCTAAAAGCATACCCACCGAATTTCTTAGCAACTTTATCGTAAAAACTTGTTGTCATACGACTATTTTAGCACGTGGTGTCATAAATCTCCTCTTGTGCGACGTCAAGGGAACCAGCACTCAAAATACTTTTTAGATCTTTTTACAGTCCATGGCAAGTGAATTATTGTCTAATTTTAGCTTCAGTTACACGGT
>Ga0075777_107_pt1 | contig 51870 bp, 52 predicted proteins | sample RifGroC1_FD_67870 | JGI IMG/M metagenome (GOLD analysis project Ga0075777, IMG submission 67870) | Microgenomates bacterium GW2011_GWC1_43_11 | reverse complement strand
TTACTGTGTCGGTGCGCAGTTGGCCGACGCGCTCCCTGCTACCTGACCTTTATCAGTCAATGAGTATGAAGTAGCTACGTCATCTTTTGAGAGTGTTTTACCGCAAAATTCCAACGTTGCGTTTGATCCGCAGCAGACGAGTTGCTTGAGTGCATCAACATTTCTTCCTCCGAAATCAAATTCCGATACCACCATGTCATTGATTACCAGCGTGGGTGATCCGCTCACGTTGAATTTTTTGGCTGCGTCAAAGTCTTTTTGAGCGTAGGCGAGTCCCTTTTGTGCGTCGTTGACACACGTCTGAAGCAATGTCTGATTTACCCCCGCTTCATTCAGACATTCTGCGGATTTTCCTTCTTTCATATAGCAGGAAATATACGGCCAATACAGATCTTTTTGTTCTTCCCGAATACACATCTGCCGTAAATTTTCCTGTGCCTCTTTATCTCCATGCATAGAAGTTATTTTGCCGTTCTCAATGCTTCCGATATATTTCACTGCAAAATATTTCCCGAGGTCCTGATTTTCAGCTATGGCTACTTTCATAAGTCTCTGCATCTGCAAACCGTACGGACAGTCTGCAACGACAAATGCCGTCAGATTCGCAACATCTGCTTTTTTGACATCGGTACAGGTCAGAGGTTTTCTTTGTTCTTCCGCCCCTTTGACATCAGGTTGTTTATCAAGATCCGATACTTTGATACCTCCTGTAAAAAAGTATTTTCCGTCCTTGCTCATATAGGAGATAAATTTCTGTTCTTTCCCCTGTACTTCAAGTTTAAGGTCAAATACAAAGATACCGCTTTCTTCTTTCAAACCCGCCACTTCTTTCAACTTCACGGACGGATCAAGTTTCTGTATGATTTCCGGAATAATTTTTGCCTTTGCGCTCACCATCTGATCCCGGTTTTTTTTCAGCATCCCCACTCCTACAAGAGACCCGATAAAAACAAGCGCAATAAGTATTCCGACAATATTTTTTTTCTTCGGTGTTTGTTTTTTCATAAGGCCCTTAGTTTGACAGAAATTCCCTCTGTTTGTCAAGAACAAAAAACTATATACTATACAGCTATGAGAGCATTGTTCCGCAATAAAATCATGTGGTTCTTCCTTATCGGCATAGCAATTGGAGTTATCGTATGGAAATTCGTCATTATCCCAAAACAGGAAAATTCCAACGGGTCATCAAAAGCTAAAAAACCTCTGACCCATACAGTCAAACGGGATACTATCAAAGAAACCCTTACGATCTCCGGAGAACTTGATGCGGAAGAAAAGATAACACCGCGGTTTCAATCCTCAGGCCTTATCTCATGGATCGGTGTCAAAGAAGGTGATTTTGTAAAAAAGTATCAACTTATTGCAACACTGGATCAGAAAGAACAGAAGAAAAATCTTGAAAAATATCTGAATACCTATTTGGATACCCGGTGGGATTTTGAACAGGAGAAGGATGAGTACAGACAACCGGCCCAAAAATACTGGGGGCTGACGTGGGATCAACGGAATGAAATCGACAGAGCTTTAGAACAAGCTCAATTTGATCTGAATAATGCCGTCCTGGATGTAGAACTGAAGGATATTTTACTCAAATATACCACTCTCACTTCTCCCATTAACGGTATTGTGACAAAAGTAGCAGCCCCAGTTGCAGGAGTATATGCCACCGCAACGCAGGCGGAATTTGAGGTCATCAATCCCGATTCTCTCTACTTTTCTCTTCTTCCTGACCAAACAGAAGTTACAAAACTCACGTCCAGCATGTCAGCCCAAATTATCTTCGACTCCTATCCTGATGAAAAAGTTATAGGAACCGTACAAAATATCGCTTTTATCCCCAAAAGCGGAGAAACCAACACGGTCTATGAGGTGAAAATAGTATACCCGCTCAACGATGAAAGTCACACAAAATACAGAATCGGTATGACCGGAGATGCAACATTTACAATACTGGAGAAACCTGATGTCCTGTCAATCCCCCTTTCGTTTCTCAAAACAGAAAAGGACAAAAAATATGTCACAAAATTAACAGGGACTAAGAAAGAAAAAATGTATGTGGAAACGGGAATAGAGTCCGATACTGCGGTGGAAATAACGGGTGGTTTGGCAGAGGGCGACGTCATTTATGATTAAACTCCAGCATGTCTATAAAGAATATCCTATTGACGGTGAGAAATTTTTCGCGCTCAACAATGTGTCTTTGGATATAAAAAAGGGTGAGTACTCTGCAATTCTTGGTCCTTCCGGTTCGGGAAAATCCACGCTTATGCACATCATGGGGCTTCTGGACCTTCCCAGTAAAGGAAACGTGCTTATCGATAACATCGACGTCTCAACGTATACGGATAATCAACTCTCGCTGGCACGCAATGAGTTTATCGGATTTGTATTTCAGCAGTTCAATCTTATCAACAAACTGACTGTTCTTGAAAATGTCCTCCTTCCAACCATTTACACTAAACGTCCGTTGTCGTTTCATCCTCGTGAACGGGCGTTTAAACTTCTCAAAGATTTTGGACTGGAAAGTAAAATCCGCTCATTTCCGAATAAAATTTCCGGAGGACAACAACAACGGGTTGCTATCGCCAGAGCCCTTGTCATGAATCCGAAACTGGTGCTGGCTGATGAACCGACCGGCAACCTGGACAGTAAAACCGGAGACGCCATCATGAACCTATTGGAAAAACTCAATAAAGAAGAGGGGGTTACTGTCGTTATTATTACACATGAAAAAGATATTGCAGACCGAACAAAACGGAAGGTTCAAATTAGAGACGGACAAATTGTACAAGCGTAATACGTTAGTCATTCCCGCGAAAGCGGGAATCTAATTGAATCACGAGATTCCAGCTCACTCCGCCAGCTGACGGATTGGCCGGAATGACAAAACAAACTCGTTATGACCTATTTTCTTTTTATTCTTAAATCTGCGTTTGAAGATTTTTACAGAAATAAACTGCGGACGCTCCTCACATCTTTGGGGATTCTCATCGGGGTTGCATCTGTAGTTCTTCTCATTGCCCTTGGGCTCGGACTGAAAGCCTACATCAAACAGCAATTCGAGAGTCTGGGAACCAATGTCCTCTACGCTATGCCGGGTACCATGGAAACTATGTCCCGCGGCGGCCCGGGCAACTCTGAAATTCGATTGGATGATAAAGATGTCCGGACGCTCAAAAAAGTAAGAAATGTCACTGCGGTTGTTCCTTTTTATTCTAAAGTTTCCCGGGTACAAGGATCCATCGATACAAAAACGTTTGAATTTGCCGCTTCCACCGCTGAAGTGTTTGACGTCATGTCTCTGGACGTCGAATATGGAGTCCCTTTTACGAAAAGCGATGTGGAGAAGGGCAGTAAAAAAATTGTCATCGGACCAAAAGTAGCTGAAAAAATATTCGGATCTGCCTCAAACGCTCTTGGAAAAACCGCAAAAATTGACGGTCAGGCGTATAAAGTAGTGGGTGTGGTAAAAGCAAAAGGCGGCGGCGGATTAGGGACTCCAAGCGTTGATGAGCACATATATATGCCCCATACCGCAGCATGGTCGTTTAATCCGACAAAAAAATATATGATGATTTATATAAAAGCCGCAGACGAAACAGTCATTCCTTCAATTAAAGAAGAGGCAACAAAGGCCCTTCTTAAACGGTATAAAAAGGATGAAGTCTCAATTATCGAGCAGACGGAAATCCTCAATACGATTAATTCTATTTTCAATATCCTTAATTCCGTCCTGATCGGCATTGCTGCAATATCGCTCGTTGTCGGAGGGGTCGGCATCATGAACATCATGTATGTCAGCGTTGTTGAACGCATCAGGGAAATCGGCATACGGCGGGCAATCGGAGCAAAAAAATACGACATCCTCTGGCAATTTTTGGCTGAAGCCGTCCTTTTATCCGGCATCGGCGGAGTATTGGGCCTTCTGGCGGCAGGCATAGGCGTACTGGCTCTCCAAACACTATTCCCTGCATACATTGACCTTCCAACGATCCTTATTGCTCTTGGCGTATCTTCCGGAGTCGGTATCGTTTTTGGGGTCATGCCTGCTAAAAAAGCAGCTGACCTCTCACCCATTGAGGCAATCAGGTATGAGTAATGCTCAATGAAATAAATCCGACCAATCCGACCAATATACCAATGAATATCTGAATTATATAATTTAAACATTCAACCATTTATTGGTCTGATTGGCTTATTGGTCTGATTAAAACATTGTTTAATGAAATCTGTTAATCCATCATTTCCCTGTATCCACTGTCAATGGCAAGTTGTGGGCAGTGGAGCTATCGGCACGGCGCATCGAAACCACTGCCCGTATTGCCTCTGGTCAAAGCATGTCGATAAGGAGAAATCCGGAGATAGAAAATCAATGTGCCAAGCTGAAATGACACCAATCGGATTGACGTTTAAACATGAAGGATTTGATAAATATGGAAAAGTAAGACAGGGCGAATTGATGATTGTCCACAGGTGTATGGAATGCGGAAAAGTAAATATCAACAGAATCGCAGGAGATGATAGCGAAGAAACAATTCTCTTATTGCTTCAACAAAAAAATATTACTAATGAATTGGGCAGTATTCTTAAACAATCAGACATCGATCTTTTGGGAAAAAAGGATGAAGATCGGGTCCGAAAACAACTTTTCGGTACTCACCAGGTAGGATAAAATATTTAGCTTCGCAAGGCGACGCCTTGCGAAGCTAAATCTCATATTTTATATTTCTCCGGAAGAAACCAACTGAAGCTCTTCTTCTTTCATTAATTTTAAAAAGTCAGGGGAAAGGAGAAAATGGATATCATCAATTCTTTGCTTAATGAAAGATGTGAGGTTTTTCTCAAATTCTCCCGCATATCCGGGATGAAACATAAATTCAATTGAATAAAGGTGGCTGTCTCTTTTTGCTTCTTCTACATCTTTTTTATACTCGCTGTACATTTCTTCAGGAGTCCCCCAGTGGTAAGCAAATATCCTATCAACGGTCCTACTAATGTTTAATCCTCTTGGTATTTCAGCTGGTTGAAGTGTCTTATGTATAACCTCTTTTCTCGCATAACAATTATTTGCTGTGCAATAATGAGCAACATGTTCAACAAGTTTGGTATGGAGCGCAATTTGTTTATGGCCAATCACGTGTTTTGGAGAGAAACCAACTTTTTTCCGAAATAACTCAATTTCTTCATCAAAAGCGCCCTCTAATTGTTCCTTCGTCCACTCCTTTAAAATGCGGTCATAGTCGTTGCCCTGAAGAATTTTGCCACCTTTGGATAAACGGTAAAGCGAAAAATGCAGTCCAACGTTTTGAATATTATTTTGTCGAATATAAGATACGGCTTCATCAGTTCCGTAGGAATCTACCATCAGCGACAGTTCTGAAACCCTTGATTGTTCGTACGCCTCAAACATAGCTCTATTAATACTTTTACTGAAACCAAAATCGTCAGCAGTAACGAGTGTTTTGATGGACATATATTTTCTACACACACCTGGTGTGTGTAGACTGTAGACAAGTGTGGATGCGGCTCTCTATAAACAATATATGTGATTTAATTTATTTATACAACTGACTATGGGTTCCTAACATTTCGAAGAGAACGGTGTATTCCTTGTTTTTCTTCATCTCTATGGAATAAATAGCCCGCCAATCGCCGGTAATATTTATACTCCTTAAGCCAGTAAGTTTACCAATTAGGCTATGATTATTCAGCAACGGGTGATGTTGATACCGGAGAAAAAGACTTAATCGCTTCCGGAAAGCAATTTTGATTTTGACCGGTGCTTTCCTTAGCTGTTTGTCAAAGCTTTTTGAAAAATCAATTCTTACGGGATTTTTTGTCATTGGTGATGAGAGTATCTATATAGTCAAGCACCTCATCGTTATTCTTAAAAGATATAATTTTTCCTTCACGCTTATCCTTCTTCGATTTATCCAGTGTTTTTATCATATAGTCAGTCGGTACTTCTGCCGCTCTTAACGTCACCGTACGCGCCCGCACCACTTGTTTCAAACAAGCGTTCACTAATGAACTAAGACTCAACCCTAATTCTTGAGCTACATTCTGGGCCTGAACTTTTAAATCTGGATTAAGTTTGACATTGATGACGGCTGTATTCATATATACGAAGTATATACTTTTTATATACCACAGTCAAGAGGGTCAGACCAGAGAAATAAAGCTGTATAGCTTTTTCTATAGCGGCCCGGGTAATTTGGACTGTTTTTTTTGATAGAAATTTTTATAATCGTTTTCGTTATCAAAAGGAAACTCTTCCTCTTTGAAGTTAAGACCAATAGCATCTGGATTTAACTGAATAATCGGTTCTTTACCGACAATTTTTCCCATTTCTCCTACCAAACCGGTATTCGTAATGATCTGGTCGCCCGCGATATTAAATGCCCCCTGTGCCCTATGCTCGACCAGTGCAACAATTGCCAGCGCCACTTCGTCAACAAACACAAACTGTGTGACGCCAAGTCCATTTCCCGGTAGTATCAAAGGTATTTTTTTTATTATCCTTGAGTAAATAAAATTTTCCCGATCGCAATAATTCTTGGGACCCAGAATATACGCAGGGCGGATTGTCCCACATTTAATTCCGCTCTTTTCTAAAACGCGTTCACATGCCACCTTGCCCTTATTGTAGTCACCAAACGCAGGCCAATCGCCTATCGGAGATTCCTCTGCAAGCGGAAATATCTCAGTTTTTTGATACGAAGCACTGGTGCCAAAATTTAAAAAATAATCAAATTTCAATTCTTCTATAGCCCGACTGGTTTGAGAGCCGATGAATGCACACATGTCTATCGCTACATCAAATTTTTCTTTAACATAAAATCCCTTATCTCTGTCGCCTTTTATGAAAGTAACTCCCTTTGGATACTTTGTGGAAATAACACCCCGATTGAAGACGGTAATTGTATGTTTCCGGGCAATAAGAAGTTTGACGAGGTGAGGCCCAACAAATCGCGATCCGCCAATGATAAGGATTTTCATATTATCTCCTTTTATATTCCAATATCTGCATGGCTACTGCGCTCAAGAGAATGATACCTCCTCCAATACATGCTCGGACAGACGGTATTTCCTGAAAAACAAAAAAAGCAAGCATAATGGAAAGAACTGTTTCCAACGATAAAATGGGACCGGAGACAATCGCTTCTACTCTCTTATATGCAAAATTAAGAAAAAAATTCATGCCTGCTATAATCATTCCTGAAAATACAATGATGCCGACCAAAAATGCATCTCCGTTCCATTTTGGAACGCCTTCCCTCATAAGGTTTGACATAATCACGGTGAAAATAAATGCAAAAAAGAGAGTATATGTTGACAGTTCTCTATCTGATAAATAATCCGTATGCCATTTTCGGGAGACGATGCTGAACCCAAACGCAAATATTGAAAACAACGACAAGAACTCACCTTTTCCCCCAATGGACTAATCCGCTTATATCGTTTACTGACACCATGAGAACTCCGACAAAGGAGAATATGATAAGCATGGTTTTTCTTATCGTTATTTTTTCATGAAAAAATAATGTTCCTAAAATAGCAGTAGCAGGAAGAGCCTGAATAAACATCACGTTGCTTACTTTTGTGATAAGGAGCGACATTGTCATTGCTCCGGCTGCCAATACCCAATAGCTTATGGCGCGAAGCACCAATAACAGAGTATCTCTAAAAGGTATATGAAAAATTTTATTTAATGCAATATCTTTATGAAAGAAAAGTATGGAAAAAAAGAAAGCCGCTCCGATTCTTAGGTACAATTGCTGATATAAAGCAAATGAAGTATTAAGAAATCTCGGAAAAATAGGAAGTATCCCCCACGATAAGGCAACGAGAACCAGCGCAATAATTCCTTTTTGCTTCCGGGTCATAGAAATTCCCATTACTAACACAGGTTGCGTGTTAACTCACGCGCTTCGGCGGACTACGCGATTACTTCTTATGCCACGGCGCGTTAATCATGCCGCATTTTTTTATATTTATACGGTTTTCCTGTTTGCGGGTTAATCGCTCCCTCCTTCGTCCATCGGCTTCGCTCGGGACTTCGGCGGGCAGGCCGCATTAACTCAAGTTTGGGTAGTGGCACTTCTTCCACTTCTTACCTGATCCACACCAACAAGGATCATTTCGGCCTAAGTGTTTCACTGATTTTACGGGTTGAGGAGCGGATTCCTGATTTGTCCGCATTTGTTTGGCTGCCTTGCTGATGGCCGTTTCAGTAGGTAATGGTATATTTCTGTCTGATGACTGCCTGTCCGCCGAAGTTTTAACGAAGGCGGAATGTCTGATAACTGACGGCTGTGTTGGAATGTTCACCTGTATTTTAAAGATCCTGTGGGCAATGTCAGATCCGATTGCAGCTACCAGCCGCTCAAACATGCTGAATGCCTCGTTTTTATATTCAACCAAAGGATCGCGCTGTCCGTACCCCCGGAGTCCTATGCCCTCCCTGAGGTCATCAATTGCCTCCAGATGCTCCATCCATAAGTTATCAATAATGGTGAGTGATACCCACCGCTCAACCTGACGCATGACTTCTGGAGAAATTTGTTTTTCCCGCGCCTCATACATATCACGGCTGAGTTTAATGAGAAAATCGGAAATCTCCTCTGATGTGTGCATCTGGAAAATCTGGGTAAAAAGCTGTTTTTGCGACAGTTCATCAAAGGGAATAATAGTAACAAACTCGGTAATAATCTGCTCCCGCTCAATGTTTCCTCCTTCACCTATGTGAAGATTGACGAGTGTGCTGATGTCACTGGCAATATACTCCAGTATTTTCTCTTTCTGGTCTTCGGCAAACAGAGCTTTTCTTCGCAGCCGGTAAATAATTTCCCTATGTTTATTGAGGACATCATCATATTCCACAAGGTGTTTCCTGGAGTCAAAATGAAACCCTTCTACTTTCACCTGCGCCTGCTGGATTGCCCGGGAAACCATCGGGTGCTCCAGGGGGACGTCTTCCGGCAGGTTAAACATCGTCATAAGCTTCGCAACCTGATCTCCGCCGAAAAGACGCATGATGTCGTCTTCCAGTGATACAAAAAACCTGCTCGTCCCCGGATCGCCCTGCCTTCCGGACCGGCCACGAAGCTGGTTATCGATGCGCCTGCTTTCATGCCGTTCTGATCCTATGACATGAAGGCCGCCTAAACGGACCACTTCATCATGCGCTTTCTGCCACGCACTCATTTTTCGTGAAAATTCTTTTTCATCTTTTCCGCCAGAGGCGGATCCGCCTTTGGCGGACACTTCTTCCAGCTCATACATTTCGGGTTTTGATCCTCCTAAAATGATGTCCACTCCGCGGCCTGCCATGTTGGTTGCCACTGTGACAGCGCCTTTTTTACCTGCCTGTGTAATGATGAGAGCCTCCTGCAGATGATTTTTGGCATTCAGGAGCTGATGCGGAATGCCTTTCCTTTTCAAAAGCTCACCGATGATTTCATTTTTTTCTATTGAAGTAGTGCCTACCAGCACCGGCTGGCCTCTCTTATGACATTCCGCAATCTCATTGGCAATTGCACCGTATTTGGCGCGGGGCGTCTTATACACACTATCGGAGTAATCCCGCCGAATCATGTCTTTGTTGGTGGGAATGATAACAACATCAAGATTGTAGATTTTTTTGAATTCCTCTGCTTCCGTTGCTGCAGTACCCGTCATACCTGCCAGTTTTTGGTACATACGGAAATAATTCTGGAGAGATACGGTTGCCAGAGTTTTACTTTCCTGCTGGATCGCGACTCCTTCTTTGGCCTCAATTGCCTGATGGATCCCTTCGGAAAACCTTCTTCCTGTCAGGAGCCGTCCGGTAAACTCATCAACGATCACAACCTGTCCGTCTTTGACGATATAATCCCGATCTTTCAAAAACAGTGTCCTGGCTTTGAGGGCTGCTTCCAGGTGATGGACGGTCTCAAAATCCTCCTCATAGATATTGCCCAGTCCCATCATCTTCTCTACTTTCATCACTCCGTGATCCGTGAGATGTGCTGTCCGCATCTTTTCATCTATCGCGTAATCAATTTTTGACGTGAGCTTATCGACCATCTTTGCATAATCGTAGTACTTGTGTGTGGCTTCCGCGTCAGGAGCTGAAATAATATGGGGAGTTCGGGCTTCATCAATAAGAACTGAATCCACCTCATCAACCACCGCATAGTGAAACTCCCGCTGGGTCAGCTGTGACGGGTCAGACACCATGTTGTCCCGAAGATAATCAAATCCGAATTCGCTGTTTATGCCATACGTGACATCAGCCTGATACGCTTCTTTTCGGGTAATGGGCCGCAGGTGCCGCAGGCGGAAATCTTTGGCTGTCGGGTCAGTATAGGAAGGATCATAGAGGAACGACTGATCGCTGATAATGGCTGATACCGATACTCCCAAAAGGTGGAAAATCGGCCCCATCCATCCTGCATCTCTGCGGGCCAGATAATCGTTAACCGTGACAAGATGCGCACCCTGTCCTGATAATGCATTAAGATATAACGCAGGAATTGCCGACAAGGTCTTCCCTTCTCCTGTTTTCTGTTCTGCAATTTTTCCAAAATGCAGTGCTGCAGCTGCTATAAGCTGTACGTCAAAATGCCGCTCTCCGTTAATCCTGCGGGAGGCATCTCTGACCAGAGCAAATGCCAAAGGAATACACTCGTCAAGGGGTGCGTCTTGGGATAATTTTGTTTTTAATTCTGCGGTTTTTTGGACAAACTGGTCATCCTTCAATTTTCGGATATCACCCTCTAATGAATTAATCTCCAGAACGAGATTGCGGAGCTTCCCTATCTCCTTTTCATTGCTATCCAGCAGTTTCCCTAAAAATCCAAACATGAAACTCATGATATCACAATTTCAGCCTCATTTGTGAACCTGGTACGAGTTTCACATTATCAATAGAATCTTGTAATCCCAACGTGTAAAAAGGCTTAGCTTTGTTTAACAAAGCTAAGCCTTGGACTCAAAGAACTATCGGCTATTAATCAACATTGTACGAAAAAGAAGCGATTGAGGGCAATTCCGTAGTCCTTCACCGTAGAAAACAAAGAGGTAAGCGTGACAAACAGGTGATCCGACTTCATCTTATATTCTTTTTCCCGTAAATAATTGATACATAAGAATCCTTTTGGCGAAAGAAGTTTTTTCAGTTGTACAATAAACTGTTTTTGCTCAATAAACGATGGTATGTGAGGTCCGACGGAAAGATCAACAATAATACAATCAAACGTTCGATTTTGTCCTAATAATTTCTTTACATAGAGTTTTGCATCAGCTTGAACAATATGAATGTAACGGTCTGAACGTATATTGAAATATTTTTGGGCAATATCAATGATGGCTTTGTCGATATCCACACAGGTCTGTTTGATTTTCGGAAAGTACCCGGATAAAAGGGATATAACCGTCCCTCCCCCTACCCCTAACACAAGTGCGTTTGTCGGTTGCTGAGTTTGAATGGAAAAATGCTTACATGCATGTTTCCAGAGATTTTCGATATACGCGCCTGATTGGGGTGACCTATTAACCAATAATTTCATTTTTCCCTGTTCCTCATTCACGCGGATATGATAATTATGGGGAGATGAAGTAATGAGTATTGTTTGAGGAAAGAGATAGGATTTCCAGGACATGAAGGTTCATTTTATGTCATCGCGAGAAACAAGAGAGACGAAGCGATCTTTATTATAGAGATTGCTTCAGCCTCGCTTCGCTCAGCTTCGCAATGACAACAGCAGAATAAGCATTATCTTTTGATCACTTCTTTTCCGACAAAAGGTTGTAATACGGTTGGCACACGAATAGAACCATCTTTTTCCTGATAATTTTCAAGAATTGCTATAAGGATCCTTGGCGAAGCAATAGCCGTATTATTGAGCGTATGGCAAAAGACTGTTTTCCCGTCTTTTGTTTTATAACGGATCTTTAACCGCCTGGCCTGAAAATCACCCATAAAGGAATCGGACATGGTTTCGCCATAGGAGACTCTGCCCGGCATCCATGTCTCAATATCGTATTTTTTGACCTGCGGTTCTCCCATATCAGCTGTAGACATAAGGATCACCCGATACGGAAGTTCCAAATCCTGAAGCACTTCTTCTGCATTAGCTAACAGCTCTTCTAATATCTCCAACGATTCCTTTTCATTGTTTTTTGCTATCACGACCTGCTCGACTTTATTAAACTGATGCAGTCTGTATAACCCCTTTGTATCTTTTCCGTAGCTTCCTGCTTCCCTCCTGAAACACGGGGAGAATGCTACAAATTTTTTCGGCAATTCTTCTTCTTTTAATATCTCATCAGCAAAATAGGAAGTAATGGGAACTTCCGCAGTACCTGCTAAGTAGAGATTGTCTTTTTCCAGACTATACACTTCATCCTTTCCCCATGGAAGCTGGCCGTTCCCAAAAAGCGTAAAGTCCCGAACGAGTGACGGTGCGATCATCGGGGTAAAACCGCGGCTAGCAAGCTTCTGAAATGAATACCAAAGGACAGCAAGTTCCAAGTGCGCTCCTTCGTTTTTCAAAAAATATCCCCGAAATCCGGAAATCTTCGTTCCTCGTTCAAAATCGATAAGATCCAGATCTTTCCCAAGCTGTATGTGGTTTTTAGGGGTAAAGTCAAATGCCTTTGGTGTTCCCCATTTCCTTACTTCTACATTTGCCGAGCTGTCTTTCCCCACTGGAACGCTTTCATGGGGAATATTCGGTATTGTCAAAAGATATGTTTTTAATTTCTCTTCAACAATACGCAGTTCTTCCTCTGAACTTTTTACTTCTTCTTTTAAAACACGTGCTTTTCTCCGGTCTTCTTCGTTATCAAGTTTTCCTGTTTTATTGCGTTTCGCACGTTGCTCCTCGATTTTTATGATAAGCTGCCTCCTTCTGCTATCGGCAGCCATTAACCCGTCCCAGTCCACCTGACGGTTTTTGTTTTCCGCAGCTCTTTTGCAGATATCTAAGTTTTGGCGGATAAAATTGATGTCGAGCATAGTGGTATAACCATCAACGAATTACGAATGATTTTACGAATATACGAATCTTATTTATTCGTAAATTCGTACCGATTCGTTATTCGTTGATTATTTTCAGGATAATCGGCTTTAATTTTTCCAACGCTTTCCTTCTATGATTATACGCTTTATTTTCCTCTTTGGATAATTCATCGTGGTTATAATACTTCTTCAATTCCGGTAAATACAGAAGCGAGCGGTACGGAAATCCTTTTCTTCTGTAAGAAGATGGCTTTGGGGCAATTATCCCTCGTATGACACCCTCACTCGTATGAACGTTTCCGTGTGACAATGCAAGCGCAATGACAACCCGAAGCTGCGCTCCACGCTTGTTTTTGGGTATTCTCTTCATTCTCTCAATGACGTGTTGAATTAATTCCTCATCTTCATCTTCCCGGTCTTTATGTATCCATCTGTGGGAATGTACTCCCGGTTCACCGTTAAGAGCATCAATCTCCAGCCCTCCGTCATCAGCCAGAGTCGGAAGGCCGGACAATTTTGCATACGTCTTTGCTTTCAATATCGCATTTTCTTCAAACGTACTTCCGGTTTCTTCGACTTTCTGAGCAATACCGATATCTTTAAGTCCTATGCACGTAAAAGGAAGATCCGAAAGACAGTCCTGAATTTCCTCCAGTTTTGCTAAATTTGTTGTTGCTATGAGCAATTTCTGCATACGTGCTACTTTATCATGTTAACATAATAAAGTAGTCATAAACCAAGTCCTTCGTGGATATCTTGAAGTGCTTTTAATCCCATGCCGAGGAATTGATCAATAGGAATGTTGATCTCTTCGCATTCTGCAATGATCTCTCTTTTGCAGTTGGCGGCAAATCCTTTGCTCTTATATTTTTTGATTAACGATTCAGGTTTTACGCTTGCTAATTTTTTATCCGGCTGAATAAGCGCTGTGGCAACAATGAGGCCGGTAAGGGTTTCAGCTGCAGCTAAGGCGTGCTGGACTCTGCCTTCCCTGGTTTTATCTTTAAACTCCGGCGGGCCGTAATACGCGTCTCCGAATCCCTGACCATATCCATGTGATTGAATTGTTTTGATAAGAAATTCTGTACCGCCATTCTTTCTTAAAATATCCGCGCATCGAATGCAGTGGAGTTTTGTGTTTGTTCTTGTTTCTTCCCAGTCGATGTCATGCAGAAGCCCGATAATCCCCCACTCCTCTTCAACTTCTGAGAAATGCCGGGCAAGTACCCGCATAATCGCCTCCGACTCAATGCAATGCATCTTCGTTATTGGATCTTTAATATATTCATCAAGAAGCTTCTTTGCCTGTGGATAGGAAATTCCTATATCCTTTGTGCTATGTCCATTATGATTGTTTTGTTTATTGGATACTTCTTCCTGTTTCTGTTCTTTTTTTTCATCTGTAATCGGTCGGAGAGTCGGAAATAAAATAACATCTTTGAGTGCGTGCTGATTGGTGAGAATTGCAACAAGGTTGTCAATACCCATACCCCAGCCGGCAGTTGGCGGCATACCATACTCAAGTGCCCGAATATAATCGTCATCAAACACTTCATGTTCACTGTGACCTATTTCACCGAGTTTTTCTGATTCCTTCCAACGATTCGCTTGGTCAATCGGATCATTTAATTCGTTATATGCATTGATGATTTCTCGTCCAGCAATAAGTAACTGAAATGACGCTGTCTTACGAGGATCTTCCGGAAGCCGTTTCGCAAGTGATACGAAATCCGTCGGCCGATCTGTCAAAAAAAGCGGACCGACCAAATGAGGTCTGGTAGTTTGCTTATAAAATGTATCTAAAACGGCTCCGTAACCGATCGCTCCTGTTAAATCCACTTTTATTCCTTTGCTTTTAATCATGGTGCGTAATTTTTCCTCTGTATCAGCTTGATTAATGTCAACTCCGGTATGTTCCAATATCGCTTCCCTATAGGTTATTCTTTTCCATGGAGCCTGAAAATTTAATTTTATACCCTGATAATCCAACTCAATGGTTTGACATACGTCCTGAACAAGCTCAATGAGCATGTTTTGGGTAAACTGCATTAATTTTTCATAATCTGTGTACGCCCAATAAAATTCGAGCATCGTAAATTCTGGATTGTGCCCCCTATCCATCCCTTCATTTCGAAAATCCTTCCCCAATTCATATACTTTTTCAAACCCGCCTATAATCAATCGTTTGAGATAAAGTTCAACAGCTATCCGTAAATAAAGATCCGTGTCTAACGTGTTATGATGGGTAATAAATGGCTTTGCCGCTGCTCCACCATAAATTGGCTGTAAAATCGGAGTTTCAACTTCAATAAAACTGTGAGAATCAAAATAATGACGGAGAAATTTAATAATTTTAGTACGTATCAAAAATACATTTTTAACTTCCGAATTCATCAGCAAATCCACGTATCTCTGACGATAGCGTTCCTCAATGTCCTTGAGCCCATTCCACTTGTCAGGAAGCGGCCGGATTGTTTTCGTAATGAGCTGAAAATTTGCTGCAAAGACAGAAACCTCTCCGGCTTCAGTTTTTCCGAGTGTCCCCTGAACACTGAGAAAATCGCCCAGATCTACAAGTTCCATAAGTGCAAATGTCTTCTCAGAAACCTTATCTGCTTTACAGACTATTTGTATCTGACCGGATTCATCGACAAGGTCAAAAAAACAAATTTTTCCGTGTCCCCGTCTTCCGGTTATTCGGCCAACAACGCTAACATCCTCTCCTTCTTTTGTTTTTGCTTCTGCGATTGTTTGATCCCGAATGACGCGCGAAGGATATGGGTCTATGCCCATTTTTTTCAATTCTTGAAGTTTCTCAATGCGGGTCTTACGTAAATCATCTAAAGTAGGCATATGTTTTCATTATACAAGAAACCCAGCCTTTTGTGGAAGGCTGGGTAATTTATTTGTAAGAATTATTTTTTATCCTATCTCTAAAACCTTGTATTTAATCTTACCTGCAGGAGCTTCCACTTCCACCATTTCCCCTACTTTTTTCCCAAGAAGCGCTTTCCCCAAAGGAGACTCATGGGAAATTTTCTTTTGCATCGGATCTGCTTCCCATTCTCCGACCAAGAGGTACTCTTCTTTTTTTCCGTTGACGTGGAGGATCACTTTCGAACCGATGTCTATCTGTCCCGTTGCCTTTGAACTGATGATTTTTGCAGCTCGGATAATCTCTTCAAGCTCCGCTATCCGTCCGTCAATGAACGCAAGATCCTGTTTTGCCGCCACGTATTCGCTGTTTTCGGAAAGATCTCCTGCCTCTCGGGCATCCGAAAGCCTGATAACCGTTGCCGGCCGTTTTACTTTGACCAGTTCTTCATGCTCTGCTTTCAGGGCATTCAGGCCTTCTTTTGTCAGCAATTGCTGATGACTATGATTGTCCATATGGTGAAAAAAAACCTCCCCACAGCATCTTCTCTTTTTTGACGCGGGGAGCGTTTTTATATACGAAAATAAGCTCAAAAATTCAAAACAGACAAGAATAAAGTGTACAGTAACCTCCTTGAGCTGTCAAGTAGAAGCTGATAGAATACAAAGGCCTTACAAGCTGATTCCAAAGCTAATTTCTTAATTTCGTTCTTTTATATTGTTTATTTGTAGATTAATAGATTTATATATTTGTAGATTTAATCTTCGCCGCGTTCGTCCCCCGTATGAGAGCAAAGCACCATACGGGGCCATGTACCGTGCTTGCACTGGTACATGGTAGCGGCCTAATTATATGTATTATGTATATATTTTGAGAAGTCAACGCGACGGAAAGCTGTATACAGGATTCTCAACTGATCTGAAAAGAAGGATGCAAGAACATAAACAGAAAAAAACACATACTACTGCAAGGATGGGTGACATAACACTTATTTACTATGAAGCATTCCTATCAGAAAAAGATGCTCGGGAAAGAGAGATATACTTAAAAACAACACAAGGAAAAAGAACATTAAAATTAATGCTGAAACATACGTTTGCCGCGTTCGTCCCGTAAACCAGAGCAGAGCACGGTTTACGGTTTTGGCGCGTTCGTCTAGAGGCCTAGGACGGTTGGTTCTCAACCAACAAATCACCGGTTCGAATCCGGTACGCGCTACAAAATACTACATACGCTTGGCGGCGGGCAGGTCAACGTGTAGATCGCCGGTTCGCCGTGCCCGTCCGTAGCTTCTGAGCGTAGGAGGGAATCCGACTGGGGGTACTGAGTCTAAGCTTATTTAATTTGCTGCAATATCGAATCGTAATAATTTATAAGTTTTTGAGCGTTTTGGAATACTACTTCATTCATTTCTGGACGAGAGTATTTTTCATATGTTTGAACCGATCTGCTCCATATTCCCATTCCAAACTCCTTACCCTGTTTGATTATGTCAGGATTAAGAAAGTCAGTAGGATTCCAGTCATGTTCGCTAAAAGAATATGCTGATTTCACTTGCGTTCTGTATTTTGCGTCACGATCCCGATCCGCCGGAAATCCTGGATACATATTAATTAAATCCCGATCAAAAGCTTCAACTACTTTTTTTGTTCCCTTTGGAAGCAATAATCCAGCATCAATAAATTTTTGAACGTTAAATGTAAATGCAAAGTAATACTTTCTTTCAAAATTGATAGAAAACGCTTTAATATAATCCAGTAATTCATCTTCCGACTTTAACTTTTCCGCCTCATGCATTAATAAAACGTGGAAAAAACCTTTAAGTGCGTAGTCAATATCATGAGGCTGATATTCAATGTCAATAAGAATATGTTGGGCGATATCTATAAGATCTTTGCTTGGTTTATTAAAAGGAATAATTTCGCCTTCTATCATACGGTGATAGTATAGTACAGACGTTCTGTTTATACAAAAAGATTAGATTTCGATTCTAATATCTTATGGTAGTCAGAGCATAATCGGGATTGAGGCTAGGTTGAAGAATCTTATTCCACTCACTCATTGAGTGTAGAAGTTGGTTCCAACGAAGAATCATCTGGGTACTTGTCCCCTGTACGAGAGCGAAGCACCGTACGGGGCCATGTACTGTGCTTGTGCACTAGTACATGGTAGTGGCCTAGGACGGTTGGTTCTCAACCAACAAATCATCGGTTCGAATCCGATACGCGCTACAAATTCAAATCGCGCTTGATTGGAAAAAATCATCCATAATACTAATAAAAGAAAGGGCATGGATAAGAAAAAAGATTGATGAGATTGGCGTTGATACGCTCTCTGAAGTTATTAAAAAAGCCGTAAAGGTGAGGAAATGTGCCTATTCACCATATTCCAAATACATGGTTGGCGCGGCAGTGCTTTGTACATCCGGTGCCATCTATGCATCATGCAATGCCGAGGTCGTATCCTATACTGAAACCGACCATGCGGAACGGAGCGCCATCACAAAAGCCATTAGCGCGGGAGAAATGAAACGGAACGGCCAATGTTTTATTAAGGCGGTAACCATCTCCCACCCCGGAGAATCAGGTCCCTGCGGAGGGTGCAGGCAACGCATTGCCGAACATTGTGAGAATGCACTTATCATCGATACGGACGGCAAAGGCAGGATACAGGCTGTAACGTCACTCAAAACCCTCTTTTTCTACGCTTTCACCCCGGAACATTTAAAAAAATAGAACTATCCAAGAGAGTACTTCAGTTTTTTTAAAAATGTTCTGTGATACAATTTCCAAATGATATACCATCCCCGCGACCGCTTCCGCTGTAAAAATTCCGGAATTATTCAGGGAAAACTATTATTTTTTTTATTAGCCATAGGCATCCTTAGTCTTCTTTTTTATTTTCTGTACAAACCATCAACCTCTGTTGTTTCGCCTATTCCTCAAAAAGACATGTTTTCTTTTCTACTTCCTATCTTTTCCCGGAAAAAAAATCCGGATGAGCTGAAAAAGAAAATTATTGAGGCAATCGGAACAACAATTCCTGAATATTCCGTCATGGTCAAAGATCTTAAAAATGATTTTTCCATTGATATGAATGCGAATACTATCTTTACCGGAGCGTCGGTTAATAAGCTCCCGATTCTCGGAACGCTTTACTATCTTGCCCAAAAAGGAGATATTGATCTGGATCGACAAATCACGATACAGCCTGAAGATATTCAGGACTACGGAACCGGCCAAATCCGATACGATCAACCCGGAACCATGTACAGCGTCAAAACGCTTAGCCGGCTCATGATGCAAAAAAGCGACAATACAGCTGCGTATATCTTAGGCCGGCAGGTCATCGGTATCCCAAAAATCCAGCAGCTTATCACCAGCTGGGGGATGACACAGACCGATATGGAAAATAACAAGACCTCAAATACCGATATTGCTCTCCTCATGGAAAAAATCTATAGGGAAAAAGTCGCAAATAAGGCTCTGACGTTGGAAATGCTATCGTTTCTCAAAGACGGAACTATCGAAGACCGGATCCCGGCACTCTTACCAAAAGAAACAGTTGTCTACCATAAAACCGGCAATGGCGTAGGATTTCTGCATGATGTCGGGATCGTTGTTGGCCCAAAAACAACGTATTACATCGGCATGTTCACAAGCGGAGTTCCTGATGAAGCGGAGGCAGTCCGGATATTAGCCACTATCTCGCGGATTGTCTATGATTTTATGAAGTGATAGGACGTATTTTTCTCTGTCATCGCGAGTTCCGCTTTGCGGGATGTGGCGATCTTTATTATAGGGATTGCTTCGTCTCCCGACGTGACGCCGGGATCCTCGCAATGACAATAAAAGCAACTACTTCCCTTTTTTCTTCGGAGATTTAGCAAGAGCTACTTGGAGCACCTCATCCATGTGCTCAACGAAGATAAATGAGAGGTCTTTGGTCACGCTTTTCGGGATATCCTCCAAATCTTTTTTGTTATTTTTCGGGAGCATTACGGTTTTGATGCCTGCTCTGTGGGCTGCAATGACTTTTTCCTTTACGCCTCCGATCTCCAAAACCCTGCCCCGAAGCGTAATTTCTCCGGTCATGGCAACAGCCCGCTTTACGGGAGTTTTGGTAAGAGCCGATACGAGCGCTGTAGCAATAGCAGCTCCTGCTGACGGGCCGTCTTTGGGAACTGCTCCTTCCGGCACATGAATATGCACGTCTAATTTCTGGAAAAAGTTTTCCGCAAGCCCGAATTTTTTGTACCTGCTCCTCACATAGGACAGAGCCGCCTGAGCTGATTCCTTCATCACGTCGCCCAACTGTCCGGTTAAGGTTATTCCTGCTTTTCCGGGCATGAGCGCAACCTCAATGAATAAAATTTCTCCTCCTGCTTCCGTCCAGGCCATGCCGGTAGACATACCGATTTCGTCTTTTTTCTCGGCGAGTATGGAACTGAATTTATACGGGCCTAAGTATTTGGGCAAATCACCTCTTCCGATTTCGAATGTTTTTTTGTTTTGTGCCTCGGTATCCGCAATTTTCCTAGCAATTTTCCTGAAAATCGACGCGGTTTCCCGCTCAAGATTCCGGACTCCTGCTTCCCTGGTATAGCGCCTGATAAGCTCATACAGCGCCCCGTCTGTCATGGAAACAGTGTTATCGGGAATCCCGTGAACGATCCGCTGCTTTTCAAAAAGAAAATCCTTCACGATATGGTATTTTTCTTCCTCCGTGTATCCGGGAAAATGGATAATCTCCAAACGGTCCCGTAAAGCAGGCGGAATGGTATCCAGGATATTGCAGGTCGTGATGAAAAACACGTCAGAAAGATCAAACGCGACTTCCAGGTAGTGATCGGAAAAAGCATAGTTCTGTTCCGGATCCAATGCCTCCAACAACGCTGCGGAAGGATCTCCCCGAAAGTCCGCTCCTACTTTGTCAATCTCATCCAGCATAAAAACCGGATTTTTTGTCCCTGCCTGTTTAATCCCCTGGATGATTCTGCCGGGCATGGCTCCGACATACGTTCTCCTGTGGCCTCTGATTTCCGCCTCGTCCCTGATGCCTCCGAGTGACATTTTGACGAATTTTCTTCCTATGGACCGGGCAATAGATTTCCCGATAGATGTTTTTCCGACTCCCGGAGGTCCGACAAAGCAGAGGATGGTAGGAGATTTTCCTTTTTGTTTTCCATCTTTTTCTTTTCCTTCTTCCTCCTGATTCTGATGCATACGCAGCTTCATCACTGCTAAATACTCTAAAATACGTTCCTTTATTTTTATCAGGCCGTAATGATCTTCGTTTAACACGCGTTCTGCATCTTTTATGCGGACATTGTTGGGGCTTGCCACAGCCCACGGAAGCTCCACGAGTGTCTCCAGATACGTGCGGACATAGGATGTTTCAGGATTATACTGAGACATTTTAGAGAGACGCGATAATTCCTTATCCGCTTTTGACCGCACTTCCTCAGGCATTCCGGCTTTTTTTATTTTGTCCCGAAGCTCTTTGGTGTCTTTATCATCATCGTCGTCTCCTAATTCTTTTTCAATTGTTTTTATCCGTTCCCGAAGCACCTGTTCTTTGACGTTTTTATCAAATTTTTCCTGTGTTTTGGTAGCGATATTTTGTTCAATCTCTAATATTTTTATCTCATGAGACAAAAATTGCGTTTCCTGAGTCAACCGCTCTTTGACAAAAGACAGTTCAAGAAGCGCCTGCCGCTCCCTGGGTTTGAGATCCAAAATTGACGCAAATTGGTAGGAAATAGTAAGAGGGGTGCTGCCGGACATGATATTCATGAATGTGAGAAAATCAATGGTTTTTCCCAGTTTGACGGCGCGTCTGAGTTCGGAAACAAGATGGTTGGAAAGCGCTTTCATTTCATCATCATCAATCGCGATATCTATGATCTCTCGGGCTTTGGCTATAAAGAACGGATCCACAGTTTCAAACGACTGCACTTCAACTTTTGTCAATCCCCTGACAAGCGCATTAATTTCACCTTCATTTTTCATCATCTGAACAATCTCCCCGACAGTTCCGATCTGATACAGATCCGAGGGTACGGGATCATTTATGCTGGTATTTTTCTGCATGATGAAAATAACCCGTTTCCCTGTGGTTTGCGCGGCATCAATGGCGGAAACCGATCGGACCCTGCCGAACGTCAGAATCATCTCCGTTCCGGGAAATACCACCCCATCCCGTATAGGAACGACCGGCAATACAATATCCTGTTGTGTATAAAGGTCTGCCATACTGATATTCGGGTGACACACCTTTGTCATTGCGATCCCGAGCGAAGTCGAGGGAGAAGCAATCTTTATTATAGAGATTGCCACGTCGCTTGCGTTCCTCGCAATGACAAAAAATACATTCTATATTTAGCAGTCAAGTATAACAACTGCTAATTTGAAAGTCAACACGCTTACTGAAACATGTTTAAAAAATCATCCCGTTTGGGAATCCCTAAGGGAAAATCGACAAGAGGCGTCCGGGCAACAGCTTCACGGTCTTCTGATGTTTCTTTCTGTTCCTGATACAAAACCCCCAAAGGAATTGTATCCCCCCATTCCATGGACTTCTCAAGCGCAGTGTGTTTTTCTTTTTGAGGTTCAACCGTATAGATGCGTTTCCGATACCATCCGTAGTCATGAATCTTATCAAACGTCACGCAGGGCTGAAGGATATCGACAACCGAAAAACCTTTATGGAGTATGGCTTTTGCCAGAATTTCAGTCAACTGCGGTATGTCTCCGGCAAATCCGCGGCTCACAAACGTTCCTCCGGCAACAAGAGCCAAAGACAACGGATTGAGAGGAAGTTCCATAACCCCTCCCGGAGTTGATTTTGTCTCCAGACCCTTTTGCGCTGTCGGCGATGCCTGTCCCGTGGTCAAACCATAGACCTGGTTGTCATGTACTAGTACGGTAATGTTGGGATTCCTTTTTGCTGCATGCAGAAAATGATTGCCGCCCTCTCCTATACAGTCTCCGTCTCCGGTTACTGCGATGACGGTCAGTTTGCTGTTTGCCAGCTTTATCCCCTGGGCAACAGGGAGAGCTCTTCCGTGGAGTCCTTCAACTCCGTACACGTGCATCCAATCCCGCATATTTCCATGACACCCGACCCCGTATACGATAACGACGTTGTGATTTGGGACAGCAAGCTTCGTCAAAGCGTTTTTCAGAGCCATCCATATCCCGAAGTTACCGCACCCAGGGCACCAGGTGGGAGTGATATCTGTTTTATAAATGTCCGATGTAATCATAGTATCTTTTAAGATTAATTAAGGTTTTTCCCAATTTAAAATTCAAAATTTAAAATTTAAAATTAATTTCAAATTTCAAATTTAAAATTTCAAATTTTCAATAATCTCCTCCGGGTACCACTGTCTTCCGTCATACTTTAACAGCTTTTCTTGTATGTCAACGCCCGACACCTGCATAATGAGTTTTGCCAATTGGCCCGTTCCGTTACCCTCAACATCAACCAGCCGTTTTTCGCTTTGTAAAAGTTTTTTCAGTTTTTCTCCGTCAAGCGGATATACCCATGAAAAATGGATGAGTTTGGTCCTCATGCCTTTCTCCTGCAATATTTTCATCGCTTCCAGAATCGGGCCTTTGGTGGAACCGAACGAAACAAATGTAAGTTCACTATCAGTATCTCCGTATATGACCGGCGTTGGTGAATGACTGATTATTGCAGTAAGCTTCCTTAACCGCTTATCTGTCATGCTTTTCCGAATGAGCGGATCTTCGGTTGTGAATCCTTTTTCATCATGCTCATAGGAATTGGCGATATATAATCCTTTTTCCGTTCCGGGAACGCTCCTCTCGGAAATGCCGTCGGACGGGCTCATATCATACCGTTTAAAATCCGGGCTAATAGATTTTTCTGTAACGCGTTTTCCGTCCTGCGGCATTTTAGGAGCATCAAAAACGCTTTTGTCCGCACACCAAATACTCTCATTTAAGTATTTATCCGTCAGAATAAATACCGGAACCTGATATGTTTGAGCCAAATCAAAAGCAATCTGGGATAATTGGTAACATTCCGTTATGTCGCCTGGAGACAAAATAATCCGTGCAAATTCTCCGTGCCCGGAATGTATCACAAACAACAACTCTCCCTGTTCCGTCCATGTCGGCATGCCTGTTGCCGGTCCAGGACGCATCCCCAGATCAATAACCAAAGGCACTTCCGTAATTCCTGAGAGAGACAATCCTTCCACCATGAGAGCAAATCCGCCTCCTGAGGTAGCCACCATGCTCCGAACTCCGGCAATGGAGGCGCCAATTGCCATATTGATCCCTGCGATTTCATCCTCCGGCTGGATGTACGTAATGCCAAGCTCCTTTTTGTGATCCGTAAAAAGGGTAATGAGGCTGTTAATGGGGGTCATGGGGTAAATTGCTGCAAATTTCATGCCTCCGTCCAAAGCCCCGACTCCAACCGCTTCGCTTCCGTTCATGACGAGTTTCCCAAAAGGCTGTTTGGGGGCATCAAGATACCATCCGTTTAATGATCCGTATGTTTTTTTTATACCATCATATCCGGCCTGTGCCACAGCGATATTTTCATCAATAATTGTCTTTCCCTTTTTTTTAAACTGCGTTTCAATAACGTCAGTAAGAATAGAAAAATCAGCTCCGAGAAGCGCAATAGTAGCGCCTAAGGCAACGGTGTTACGCATAAGAACAGTAGCATTGAGATTTTTCACAATATCCGACATGGGAAGTGCAATCAACCGGGTGTTTGGGGGGAAGTCCGAAGAGTTAGGGGTAACGTCTTTTGGATCAAACACCACATAACTTCCCTCGTGAAGTTCGTTTGTATGAATTTCTACCGTCTCCGAGTTGAGTGCAATAAGGATGTCCAGTGTTTTATGGAGGGAGTGAAATGGAAGAGTTCCCACCCCGACAGTAATAACATTATGCCCTCCCCGGATGAGAGACGGGTACTCATTGGAGGCAGTCGTATAAAATCCGCGGCGGCTAAATGCTTTGACCAGCATCGAACCGGCTGATATGATGCCAAATCCAGCCTCACCGCCGATTTTCCATGTGACGAAATTCTTCATAATTCAAATCATTGTCATCGCGAGTCCAGCCAAGCCGGACGTGGCGATCCCTATTATAAGGACTGCTTCGTCTCCCGACGTGACGTCGGGATCCTCGCAATGGCATTTTTACGGAAATACCTGCTTCCCTGTTTCGTTATCAATAATAGTAATAGCAGCCACCGGACATCCTTTTGCAGCAGAAAGAAGTGCTTCATCTGATTCCTGATCAGAGGAATCCAAAATAACTGCTTTTGCCTCTTTGTCCAAAACCCATGCTTTCGGAGCCAGCGCCACGCACGTCGCTGCACCAATGCAGAGCGACCGGTCAATCCGCATGATATATTTCCTGATTTTTCTTGTCACTTTCGGGTCATTGGCATCCATAGGCTTTCACTATACCACCGTTGCCTTTTCCCATTCAAGAATACATTTCTGTAACGCCTCCAAAGGTAAGAGGGCGCATTTTATCCGCGTCGGCGTCAACTCTGTCTTTAACATATCCAGGACTGTCTCTTTTTGTAATTTCATAACATCCGTTTTCTTCATCCCAAAAACATAATCGGTTAATAAGGACGCAGAAGCCTGACTGATTGCACAGCCTTCTCCGGAAAATCGGATGTCCGTAATGGTTTTCCCGTCTTTTCCGAGTTTTAACTCCATGGTAATTCTGTCTCCGCACGCGGAGTTAAAAAGAGTTTTTGAGATATCCGCTTTTGGCAAACGCCCGAAATGGTGCGGATGCTTGTAATGATCAAGAATATGCTGACGATAAAGATCCATATGATCAATTTCAAATTTTCAATTTACAATTTTCAATAGTCCGGCAAAGCCGGATTAAGTTTTTTATTCAAACATCTTCTTTACTTTTTTAAGTCCTTCAGCCAGCGCGTCAACATCTTTTGTATCGTTATAGACATAAAATGATGCACGGCATGTCGGCCCGATTGCTAAATACTCATGCAGAGGCATAGCGCAGTGATACCCCACCCGGATACAAATATTATCCTCATCCAATACCTGCGCTATGTCATGGGGATGAATGCCTTTCATCTGAAACGCCACAACGCCCCCCCTGATATCTGGATCAGCCGGACCATACATCGTCAGCCCTGGAATTTTTGTCAGTTGGTCAAGCGCATACGAAACAATCTTCTTCTCATGTTCCCGTACGTGCCGCATCCCTAATGCAGATAAATACTCTACAGCCGCGCCTAATCCGATTGCCCCTTCAATAAACGGCGTTCCTGCTTCAAACTTATGAGGAATATCGTTAAACACAGTTGTTTTTTCATGCACCTCTTTTATCATGTCTCCGCCGAAAAGAAACGGCGGCATCTCTTCCAGTAATTGTTCTTTTGCCCATAAAACCCCTATTCCGCTCGGAGCCATCATTTTGTGTCCGGAGAACGCCACGACATCAGCTCCCCAATTCTCAACATCAACAGGCAAATGGGGAACAGCTTGCGCCGCGTCGACAACAGTAAGACACAGAGGATTCATTTCCTTTACTTTTTCAATTATTTTTTTGACCGGCGGCAACGTTCCTAATACGTTTGATGCAGCGGTGAATGTGAATAGTTTTGTTCTTTTGGATACAAGCTTTTCTATCGCCTCAAGAGAAAGAATCCCATTGCGGTCAGCGTTCCAAATTCTAAAATCACATTTATTTTTCAAAGCATATTGCTGCCACGGAACAAAATTAGCATGGTGTTCCAGTATTGACGTTACAAGAACGTCTCCTTGACGTACGTGGTATGGGAGCCAACTATAAACAAGCAAACTCAGGGATTCATCCGTGTTTCTCGTAAATACTATCTCACTGGTATTTTTTGCATGAATAAAATCCGCAACATATTCTCTTGCCTGTTCGTATTTTGCTGTTGCCTCTTCTGATGTTTTATAAATACTCCGAAAAACATTGGCAGTATACCGTTTGTAATATCCATTCACCGCGTCAATAACTTTTTTGGGTTTCAGTGAAGATGCCGTTGAGTCCAAGTACACAATCCGCTTGCCGTTAATCTTCCTTTTGAATAATGGAAAATCCTGTTTGATTTTAGATACATCAATCATAGCGTCTTTGTTATGTTTCTGCATTGATTATATACCAAATCCCTGATATGAGAATCAGGAATCATGTCGGTGATTTTCCTGATAAAGCCGTCGACATATATCCGTTCAATCTGTTTCTGATGCAACAAGCGGGTTTTTGCGTACCACAGAACATCATCTGGGATTGGGTGCATGGAGACACCATGTTTGCATGACACTGCATGATGCAATATTTCTAATATTGGGCGGGTCTGGACCCTCGCGTGCCCTGACAACAGCATGCTGTCATGGTGTTGAAATGCATCCGATCCCTGCGATCTTTTACCAATGAAAATATTTCCCTGATATGAAACAAGGGAATCGTTCAAAACGAGCGACCGCAGGAGACATACACTCACGGAATCCGGACTTTTGTGTAATTGCGTTGTCGACAGATGCACCTCGATATTCCTTTGCGGAATAATAATCCCCAAAAGCTGCGCTTTCGCATTCCTCCCCTCAAGAGAAACTGATATCTCAGCGCGCAATGATTGTTTGGGCGCTACGAGAAAAACATAGGTTTTCTCTTCTCCCTCAGGGAGTGTATCGGAGTATCTCTGATCTTCATGAATATGAATAAATTCTATGTTTTGCAATCTCATAAGACCGCTTCTTTCGTATTACCCCACTGACCCTTCCATCTGAAGTTCGATCAAACGGTTAAGTTCAACCGCATATTCAAGCGGCAGCTCTTTCACTATGGGTTCAATAAAGCCGTTCACCACCATAGAAACTGCTTCTTCTTCTGGTATTCCCCGTGAAGTAAGGTAAAAAAGCTGTTCATCGGATATTTTTGAAACCGCTGCTTCGTGGGCAATGGATGCATCATCTGACTGAATGTCCATGTACGGGTACGTATCTGATCGTGACTTTCCGTCAAGAATCAACGCATCACATTGCACATGCGAGGATGCATGAGTAGCCGTTGGTATTATCCTGACCAACCCGCGATAGGAAGTTCTCCCACCGTCTTTACAGATAGATTTTGAGATGATTCTGGATGTCGTGTCCGGAGCCATATGGATCATTTTTGCACCCGCATCCTGAATCTGTCCGCGACCGGCATAGGCAATAGACAGTACCTCTCCCCGGGCTTTCCTTCCCGTGAGAATAACAGCCATCCACCCATTCCATAACTCCTTCTTCCTCAACTTTTGCGCGTTTAGTTACTAAATTAAAAACATTTGTGCTCCAATTCTGCACGGTCGTATACCGGACCCGGGCGCCTTTTTTGACCAATATCTCGACAACAGCCGCATGCAGACTGTCTGTCGAGTAAATGGGCGCCGTACATCCTTCTACATAATGCACAAAGCTCCCTTCATCGGCAACGATAAGAGTCCGCTCAAACTGTCCCATGTTTTGGGCATTTATCCTGAAATACGCCTGCAAAGGGAGGTCGACTTTCACATTTTTGGGGACATACAGAAATGATCCGCCTGACCAAACAGCACTATTGAGAGCTGAAAATTTATTGTCTCCCGGGGGTACGACAGTCCCAAAATACTCTTTGACAATATCCGGACGCTTCCGCAGTCCGTCATCCATGGAGAGAAATACCACGCCCTTTTTGCTCAGTGATTTTTGAATGCTTTTATATACAACTTCAGACTCATATTGGGCAGACACTCCGCTTAAAAATTTTTTTTCTGCCTCCGGTACACCGATCCGCTCATACGTATCCAGAATCGACTTCGGAAGATTTTTCCATTTCGAAACCGTACCACCGGTCGGTTTGAGATAGTAATATATATTGGCAAAATCAATGCCTGACAAATCCGGTCCCCAGGAGGGCATCTGTTTCTTTTGATATAGAGCAAAGCTCTTCAACCGGAACTGTTTCATCCAGAGAGGCTCTTTTTTTCGATTGCTTATTTCATCAATAATTGCAGCATTGAGCCCTTTTTGCGCCTTGTACACAGACTGCTCCTCTTTATGGAAACCGTATGCATACGCTTTGGGTGTAATTTTTTTGGGCTTCATAAAAAAAGGTTCAGTGCGTTTTTATTATTCCGGGAATCATAGTGTGTTGAGATCTCTGTATCCATTCCTGTTAATCCGGTCTATAAGTTCCCGGGACCCAACATGCGTCATTTTCCCTTTAACCATCACCATAACGGTGTCCACCTCTATGTACTGAAGAATCCGTTCACTGTGGGTAATGAGGACGATGCCCGATCCCTGTTTTTGGAGCTCTCGCACCCCCTTGGCAATAATTTTCAGAGCATCGACATCAACACCGGTGTCAATTTCATCAAAAATTGCAAACGCCGGCTGGAGAATCAGTGCCTGCAGAAGTTCTATTTTTTTGCGCTCTCCGCCTGAAAATTCTTCGTGAATAGCCCGGTTTAAAAGGTTTGGGTCTATGTGAAGCGTCTTTGCAAAAAACGATATGCGTGTATTCAGTGCTGATACAGATTTGTTATTACTTCCTTTCTTATTCTGAAATGAGGCCCTGAGGAGCTCCTTTACGCTCACTCCGGGTATGGCAATGGGAGACTGAAACGAAAGAAATAATCCCAGTCGTGCCTTTTCCTCTGTGGGAAGGTTAAGAATATTTTTCTTATTGAGGAATAACCCGGACACATGTGTTTTCGCGTTTTGAGCGGTTGTGTATTTCGGGTCACCCATAATGACGTGCGCAAGCGTTGATTTTCCGCTGCCGTTTGGGCCCATGAGAACCGTTACTTTTCCTTTTTCAAATCTGCAGGAGATGTCATAGAGAATCTGTTTTTCCTTCGCAAATGCCTGAAGGTGCTCAACTCGTAAGGAGGAATCAATCATAAACCCCTTCTCTCTCTGATAAACTGGTCAATCGTCACATCGGAGAGATAGCGCATAAACGCCTCTGAGATGAGTTGCCGAATCTTTTGCGGCATGCATGAAGGGTGAAGCGGGCAGGTAAAATTACTTTTGAGAATTCCGGATTCTGCTGATTTTCCGTTTACAGCCTGCAGTACATCAAAGGCACTTATGTCTTCAGGCGCTTTTTTCAGCACATACCCTCCGCCCTGTCCTTCTTTACTCGTGAGTAATCCTTCCTTCTTGAGCATTCTGGCAATCTTTTTTAAAAATAACAGAGAAGCACCGTGTTTATCTGCCACTTCGGACAATGAAACAAACATATCCTTCTGATTGGCCAGTTCAGACGTAAAAAGGAGTGCAATTTCTTCCTGACGGGAAAGTTTCATATACTGATACTAATTTGGTATCAGTATAGTATCATACGCAATACATGGTCATCAAGAGGCTAAAGGGCGTTTGCAAACCGGTCGGTTTTCCCCATATACACTTCAAAGATGCCCTGCATACGCAAAATAAAACATTCCTGTTTTACTTCCGGATTTTGTGCAAATGAAATGAATTGATCAACCTCTTCTGCCTGCGTCTCGTGGCATAACAACGCTTTCCCTTTGATCAATTGTGTACTGGTAATATCTATAACTGTTGTAATGTTTTTGTCCGGTACCCCCTTCCACGGTTTACCAAATGACTCTTCGGAGATCTGCTTTTCTTTTAACAAAAAATTCACTGATCTTTGCGGCAAACACACATCAGTTTTCCTCTTCCTTTCGTCAGTTGTTCTTTATCCTGAAGATTTGACAGATATGCTGCATATTTTTGGAAGGCATACGTTGCTGCATAGCATACTTTCGTGTGATCAGGATGATTTGTGATGCCTGTTGGATCATGCGTGATAACAATGTCAGGGAGAAACGTTTTCATAGAGGCATATATGGGATCTTCAAGCGTTCCGGGAGTAAGGTCTTTTAACCCTAAATCAGGAAATTCCAAAAAATCGACGTGTTCTATCCCTAATACCGCTGCGGCTCTTTTTACTTCCTCCTGTCTTTTTAAGCCCAATGCTTTTTCTGATATCCCGGGATAGAGAGAAGAGGCTCCTTTCTCTCCGTTGGTAGCCACGAGTAGACGTATATGCCAACCGTCTTTTGCATACCGGGCAACCGTTCCGCCAACGGAAAAACTCTCATCATCAGGATGACTAAAAATAAGAAGCATGTGTTTCATATACTGATTATTGTCATTCCGGCCACAGCGAAGTGCGAGCCGGAATCCTGCGATCGAACAAGATTCCTGCTTTCGCAGGAATGACATTCTAGAGTAATCCTTCTAATTGTTCAATTTCGCTTTTCAAACTTGCCACCATGGCTTTCAGGACCATCACCTCCTGATGGCGCATCTCGCTCATGGCGCTTTCATGGATGACACCCCTGTATCCTTTCATTTTGCGCCCAAGTTTCGTTTCATATAAATCAAGCTTCTCATAAAGCGATTTCAGTTTCTCTTCTTTGTCCATATCGTTGTCATTCCGGCCTGTTGAGCCGGAATCCAGAGAATAAAAATAGATTCCTGCCTTCGCAGGAATGACATATTAAAAGATGCTACAATCATATCATGAATACCATCCGAATCGAATATCCGGAGCATCTTCCTGATTATGAACTTGTAGACAGCGGCAACGGGGAGAAGCTGGAAAAATTCAGCGGGTACACCATCATACGGCCGGATCCCCGGGCACTATGGCAAAAGTCGCAAAAAAATGAGGTGTGGAGTCGGGCGAATGCGAAATTTGAAAGGACCGGTTCTGAAGGCGGTTTATGGAACATTGCTGCCCCTCCTCCTCAGCCGTGGTATTTCCGTTATAAAAAGTGTGCATTTCTTCTCAAACCTACGGATTTTAAGCATGTCGGCGTTTTTCCGGAACAGGCAGTCAACTGGGATTGGATGACAACGCAAATAAACCGTTGTCATCCCTCTCCGCCAGCTGGTGGAGAGGGATCCCAACCGACAATCAAAACCCCACGGGATTCCGGCTCAACAGGCCGGAATGACATTCACATTCTTAATCTTTTTGCCTACACAGGAACCGCAACGGTCATAGCAGCTAAACAGGGTGCATTCGTAACCCATGTGGACAGCGTCAAAAGCACAATTTCCTGGGCACATGAAAACTGCATACTCAGCAATATTCCATCCGATCGAGTCCGGTGGATTGAGGAGGACGCGTATACATTTGTTCTTCGGGAGGGTAAACGGGAAAAAACCTATGACGGGATTATCATGGATCCTCCGCGGTTCGGACGAGGAAGCAGGGGTGAAGTGTGGAAACTGGAAGAGGATCTTCCGAAACTCCTCACGGCGTGTAAGCAAATCCTCGTTCCTCACCCATTGTTCATATTGATCAATGCATACACCGCGGATATCTCATCTATTGTCCTTCAACATATGATGGAGGATCTCATGAAAGACAAAAAGGGAACAATGATGTTCGGGGAATTGGCAACAAAAGAATCTGCTTCCGGCCGTCTTCTTCCGCAGGGAATTTTCGCCCGGTGGCAGCAGTAATTACTTACATTCAGTTTGGGGCATTGGGGCAGACGGCTGACCATGTCTCACCCACCTTGCCTCGCCGGAGCCCCCGGCAGAGGCGGGTTGCTTCTCACAAATCCAATCATCCTCTCCGCTTATGAGCCGAATGCTTAAAAGGACAGCGATGAGTATCAGGAAAACTGCAAAAATGTATTTCATACTACAAATATATCACCATTCAACAATCTACTCTGACATGTAAAGTATGATAGCATACTATCATATATATTCGAATCATGGCTCGCCAAATGAATAAAACAAAACTTTGTATTGGCTGGATTTTTGTGTTTCTCTCGCTGGCTTTCGCAGCGCTTCTCATCATCCGAACTCTCAAACTGAATCCGGAGGCCATCATCACCCCCATCTCAGAGACATTTGCTACTCTCAACATTCCCTTCATCCATCCTCTGTTTCAGAAAAGCACGTCTCTTGAAGAAATAGTCCCGAAAACACTTTCCGGAAATGAAGGCACCTATGGCATAGTAATAAAAAATCTACAAACCGAGGAGACCTACCTATCCAATGAGCATCATAAGTTTCAATCAGGAAGTTTATATAAACTGTGGGTCATGGCAACGGCTTTTGATCAGATAAAAAACGGTTTACTCAAAGAAAACACACTATTGGAACAGGAAATTCCGATTCTCAACGAAAAATTCCGTATCGCAACGGCTGATGCAGAAAGGATCGAAGGAAAGATTACTCTTTCCGTTGCTGATGCACTCAATCAGATGATAACCCTATCTGACAATTACGCAGCGCTTCTTTTATCCGAAAAGGTCAGGTTATCCAATGTGGCAAAATTTCTCAATACACATGGCTTTTCCGAATCCAAAGTCGGTACGGACGGCAGTATACCCATAACTACTCCGTCTGATATTGCAGAATTTTTTACAAAACTTTATGAAGGGACCCTCATTGATAAGGAATATGATAAAAAAATACTTGACCTTCTGAAACAGCAAAAATTAAACAATAAAATCCCTAAAAATCTCCCTGAAAATATCGCGGTTGCCCACAAAACCGGAGAATTTAACTCCTTCACGCATGATGGGGGTATTGTCTATACTCCTTATGGCGACTATATCATAGTCATTCTTTCGGAAAGCCAGGATCCTCTCAACACAGAAGAAGCAATCGCTGATCTGTCAAAAGCTGTGTACGGCCATTTCACAGGAGTAAATCCTTCGCTTTGAAAAAAACGTGCGTTTGTGTAAAAAAACTGTGATAAAATTATGATATTGGAATAATAACTGTATGAAAAATGCACGAGTGTACCTTACTGCAAAAAAAATCCATAGACTTCTTGTGCTTCTCATCCTCATTGCTGGTATTATCATGATGGTTACCGGCATTATGATGTATCTGATGCAGTATTTCTTTTTCGATCCGTTCCTTATCCGCTATATCCATAATAAACTCAGCATCCTTTTCGCATCCATCCTGGGAATCATGATGCTCACGGGCCTGTACCTTTTCCTTTTCCCCTATCTTCCCGACAAACGAGGGGATAACACTATAAAACAGTAAAAGGAGCGAGGAGTTCTTTTTTCCCTTTTGGTAATTTTTTCAGTTCCAGCTCCCTCCTCATCGCATCTGTTCTTGATGTATATTTTTCTTTATATACCAGTTTAAAATCAGAAAACATACGGAGATATTTGGCGGATTTCCCGGTCTTCTTCTTGTGTTCTTTCAGCCGTTTCTCTAAATTATTCGTCTGACCGACATACAGAGTATTTTTGGAGGTACGGAGGATATAAACAAAATAGTGCATGAGACTAGAGACTGCATCCTTTGGACACAAGAAGTTGTTTTGTTTTCGGATCCGTATCCAGACTGATGAGAAATTTGGCAAAAACCGTATCGTCACCTATGGACGGCGTGGTTGCCCGCTGTTCCATGAAAAATCTTCTGAAATTTTCCCGATAATCCCCTTTTGCAAGATACGCATACCAAACAGTTAATATCGCCTGACGGCACCTACTATCCTGGGGATAATCATGCGACAGTGCAGCGGGTGCAAACGGGGAATTAAACTCAACAAGCGCTTTCACGACGTCTTTTTTGTCAGAATTTTTCTGGCTTGTCACCGTCCCCTCGCCGCAGACAAGATCTGCTCCGTAGATGCCGAAAAAACCTGCCACTTGTTCTGTAAACCATTTTTCCATCACCCGGGTTCCGGTTTCCGACTGTCCCGCAATATTAAGAAGGTGGGAGGTTTCGTGGCTAAATACGTCATTGGTAAAACAGTCCGAAGGATAGTGCGTCAGATAGGAAAATCGTTTATTGTCGGTCTTTCGGAGAATAGGTCGGGCGTTGGAAAGCTGTGGGCCGACAGCGCGAAGCGGAATAATGCTCGTATAGTAACTCCTGGCACATCCGCTTACTTGTTCGCTCACCCCCTCTTGGTCACAAACCTTATCCGATTCATCCAGATTACTGATCCGGTAGTAAAGATACGGATATGGCTTGGTCGCTTTAATATATGACACGTCCGACAATCCATATGCATTCAAAAATTTCGGAATGGCAATAAGATCCATGAATTTAACAGTCTCATACAGATTTTTAATGTAATTCTCTGTTCCACCGGACTTGATCGGTGCATCAAAGACTGACCGCTCTCCGTAAAAAACAATCCTGTCATAGGATCCGTTTGCCAGTGCTTGGGTAATATCTTCAGAGCTCGTTCGGAACATGTTCAGGCACAAGGGGTTAGTTCTTGGAAATTCCGGCATAGAATATAAAACACTGCAGTCTACCGTGCGATTGAGAGCTGTATCTGAAGGCTCCGGATACTGATACCCTTTCGGCGCAATCGGATTAATCAGTGTATCAATCTGTTCATCTGTGAGGGACGGACGAAGGTAATAGATAATGTCAAAATACGGGAATCCCCAAAAGCTCAGATAACGGCCGATTACAACAAGGAAAAAAAGCAGGATGATAATTTTCAGAGGAAAGCATCCGCTTTTCTTTTTCTGAACAACTGCTGGGCCGGTAACCCGATTCTTGGGCATACTTTTATACTACCGAACATTCTATAAAAAGTAAATTACGGATTAGCAATGCATTTAATAAATAAAAAGTATGTTATCATGTTTTAAAACATGATAACATAGATTATTAATAAAAAATCTCCTTTAAGAGAGCGTCTCTTCCCTCATTTGTCTTTCCACTATACGGAATCACAGGCACATTCCCAACATCCTGTTGGATTTGTTTCAGTTGTTTTTCTTTTTGTCCCATCTTCAGTTTATCCGCTTTGTTTGCTGCTATGACAAAATCAATGGAATGCTGGGTAATGAGTTCGATCATTTCTTTGTCAAACTCCGTGATCCCGATGTTTGCGTCAATAATAAGGACCACCCGCCGGTTTTTCACTTCCGAATACTCCAAATACCACAGCATCATTTTCCTGATATCCTCGTGTTTTTGGCCAGACATTTTGGCATATCCGTATCCGGGAAGATCGACAAAGTAGAACGAATTATTGATGAGGAAAAAATCCAAACGGATGGTCTTGCCCGGTTGCGTACTGGAACGGGCAAGGTTGTTTCTCCCAACCAGCGAATTTATAAGGCTGGATTTCCCGACATTGGACCGTCCGACAAATGCAATCTGTAACTTCCCGTCATAGAGAATTTTGTCCGTGCCCCGAATACCTTTGATAAATTCAGCAGAGGTAATGGTCATAACAGTAGTGTACCATTTCCCTAAGAAACCTTTGAAATTTCTCCTCTTGACAAGTATAAAGTAATGCTCTATACTTCACGATATGAATACTATCCTACAGCGCATTACGGAAAAGAAACAGGAGCTTGACGCGCATAAACCGCTTCCTCCGGCGTTAGTGAAAAACCTCGAGGATTGGCTCAAAGTGGAACTGACATACTCTTCCAACGCTATCGAGGGAAATACCCTGTCCCGGATAGAAACAGCGGAAATTATCGAGAAAAACATGACCGCAGTCATACGCGGAAAGCCGTTAAAAGACCAATTGGAAGCCCTCAATCACGCAAAGGCCGTCGAGTTTATCAAACGCCTTGCCGCCGTCCGGAAAAGCCATCAGTTTATCACTGAACACGACATACAGGACATCCATAGAATTATTTTAAGCGGCATTGATGATATGTGGGCAGGAAAATACCGGCAGACGGAAGTATTTATCCGCGGATCAAATACTGAATTTCCATTGCCACATATCGTACCCATAGAAATGAAAAAGTTTATCGAATGGCTTGAAGCGCAACAGGGAATACATCCGGTGACCGTTGCTGCGGATGCCCATTATAAATTTGTCGCAATCCATCCTTTCATTGACGGTAACGGAAGAACGACGCGGCTTCTTATGAACCTCATACTTCTTATACACGGCTATCCTATAGCTATCATACGAAATGAGGATAGAACTGCCTACCTTCATTCATTTGAAATTATCCGAACTCAACATTCACTGGAGCCTTTTAACACATTAATATACGAAGGGATTGAAAGGTCGCTGGATATCTATCTAAAGGCGCTCAAACATAAACAGCCGGTTTTCAAAAGATTTGAACCGTCACAAAAAACGGATCTTTTGAAAATCGGAGAGCTTGCGAAAAAAACTGGAGAAACAATCCATACGCTTCGATATTGGACAAAGGAGGGACTTTTGACTGCCGTCGACTATACCAAGGGCGGATATCAGCTCTATGACAAAACATCAATCGAACGGGTGCAAAAAATACGGACGCTTCAGAGGGAAAAACGCCTCACTATCAACGAGCTGAAAAAAGCACTTGCCTAATTTTCCAAACTCATCCATAAAATCCGTGAAGCATATGTTTTATACGGAGACCACCGGGAAATGATGTTTTCTATCTTTTTCTTCGTCGGATCTTTTTTCAATCCGTATATCTTTTTTATTCCTTTGCGCAAGCCCAGATCGCCATGGGAAAAAACGTCTTCTCTTCCTAAAACAAACATGAGAAACATCTCAGACGTCCAGGGACCAATTCCTTTAACTTTAGATAGCTTGGCAATGACGTCCTCGTCTGTCAAACAATCAAGATGAGCAACATCTAACTCTCCACTCACTATGGCTTCAGCAAGGTTCCTTACATACCGCGCTTTTGCATGGGACATACCCGTTTGCCGAAGCTGGTCATGGGATAAAGAGATGAGGTCCGATGGCCGCGCACGTCTGTTGGAAAATAATGCATTGAATCTAGATAAAATCGCACTGCTTGATTTGTCCGAAAGCTGCTGGCCGATGATTTCCCTGCATAAACGGGAGAAGTAATTTCGTGATTTATCTTTTTTAATCGGTTCCAATGTTCCAATTTTCAAAAAATAGGAATACAAAACCGGATCGCTCTTTTTGAAATGCTTCAGGATTTTATTCATGTGCGTTCAAAAGAAGAATGAGATGGTGTGTAAAGCGCGCCTCTGGTGGAACCAATTTTTTTTATATGTCCACATCTCATGAGTGTCAAAAGGTCGTAGTGGAGCGTCCGCACTGGAACCGCTAAAAACCGGCGCCGGATCGCATCAAAGGAAATCATCGGATGATCTCGAATAATGGCCATAAGCTCCATCCGCCGGGGAGATAGATTAGGAACAGCTTCCTCTTTAGGATTTTTGGCTTCTTCAAGCGACAGGTGTGCCTGGGATAAAAGTGCTTCAAGAAAAAATTCAACAAAAATGGTCACGTCGCTCGTATCTTTTGAAAGCCCGTAATAATATTGATCTTTATGTTCGTCTAAAAATTTTTCCAACGGGACGAACCCGCCAAAATCATAATCGCCTCGTTTTAATATCCAATACGAAACTAATCTCCCGACTCTCCCATTTCCGTCTAAAAACGGATGAATTTTTTCAAACCATATATGTGATACAGCCGCTTGTAACGGATACAAATCAGATATAGTGTTCGTATACCGGTACCAATCTTCCATGAGTTGAACTATCTTTGAAGGGACGGGTGTGAGATACACAGCAACACCTGAAGCATTAAAAATGGCTGATTCTTCCCTCCGAAACATCCCCTGCTCATTTGCGACTCCGTCTGCGATCATTTGATGGAGACGAAGAATCATCTCGCGGGAAAGAAACTTCGGATTATGATGGTCAACATATTCGTATGCGGCAACAAGATTTTGCACTTCACGTTTTTCCCGGACTCTACCCCTCATCGGATATACCATATCTTGTTCGGAAAGCGTATTTCCTTCGATCCGAGCGTTATATAAAGCACTTTTTAGAAGAGATCGCCGTCGAAGGAGCAGCGCGTCCTCTTTTTTGAAAGGAAGAAGTGAAAACGCGGTTTTAAGAACAGACAAATCATAAAGAAACCGGTCTATTGTTTCTGTTTTTTGCCATAGCGGAGGAAATTTCATATAACCATATTTATACACCCATGTTGCAAGATGTTGCAAGATGTTGCAAGATAATTCGGGTTTTGTATGAATTCCCCACACACCAGGTTCCCCACACACCAGGTGTGTGTAGAGATCTATGTATTCCACTGACTCTGAAGAAGATCTACGCTATCATTTCGAAACTGCACACCTTCAGCAAGCAGCATATCTTTCTTTGTCTTTACACCTTTACCTGCTGAGAACCCAATCAGTCGTCCGTCAGATCCCACGACCCTATGACAAGGCACGCGAGGCACAAACGGATTTATTTTCATGCACATGCCCACTGCCCTTGCAGTTTTCGGATTACCTGCCAAACGCGCAATCTGGCCGTATGTTGCGACTTTCCCTTTGGGGATTTTCGCAACGATTGTGTAGACGCAACCACAGAATGTCATCTTTTTTTGATGTGAAGACATGAGGTGATTATAGCATGGAGAATACATGTATCTTTTCATTGTCAATATACATGTGATATCATATTGATAGTTTTCGATATAAGGAGAATTCATGAAATGTCTATGTCCCAAAAAATGGCAGGGGTTTTTCAGAGCTATTCATGACCGCAAAAGACAAATGATTCTGGATATCATTCAAAGCCACAAAGAAATCAATGCGAGTGGAATTACAAAGAATGTCCCGCTTTCCCAGCCCACAATTTCCCATCATTTAAAAATCCTCAGCGAGGCATCAATCATACACACAAAAAAAATCGGAAAAGAAGTACTGTATTCCATAAATGAAAGCTCCATAGATGAATGCTGTGGCGGTTTTATACGCAAATTCACTCACAGAAAGTAAATACTCCTCTTTTTGATATATTGACATATTTAAATACTTCAATATATACTAACTTCACATATAAAGAAAACCCTCCGCAACTTCCTTTGCGGCTTTTCACCCCGACGTTACGTCGGGGACGCCGCAAAGAGCGTTTGCTGGCGGGTTCAAGAATCTCTAATCCAATCTAAAAAGATTGGAAAGAGGTTATAGAAAAGGAGGCCATATGATGCACGGACACATGAGAGATTTTTTGAAAGATCTTGATTTCAGTATGGAAAATCAAGGCGAAAAACTCGTTATCACCATCAAGGGTGATAAAGAAAAGATAAAAAGTGTTGAGAGAAAACTCAATGCGATGAAAGAACTGTGCGGCGGTGATTGTGAATGTTCCTGCTGCTAATATCTTACAAACATAGTTTACAAAAAAGGAAGTCGAAAGACTTCCTTTTTTGTTAGATAAAGATCAAAGCTAGTTTATTTGAGCAAACAGGACGACGTAGTTTTTACCGTATGCTTTGGCACACGCGGGGCATGTGGTGTATGAAAAATACAATTTTTTAAGCGTTTTGCCTTTCTGTTCCACATATTCCTTCATCTCTTCTGCCCATATACCGGCGTTTTGATATGGCCCTTCAAACACTTTGGTGAGAAATGTTCCGGAAAGTGTGGCCATCCAGGCGCCCGGAACTTTTTTGGAAACGTCAATATAGATATCTGCTCCCCACAGTGATTTTTCATCAGTCAGCATGAGTTGATGCGGCGCTTTGGCATGTGCTTTTTCAATCAATCCCATATTCTTGATTACTTTTTGACCCATGTTCAAAGGGATATGCAAAAAGCTGGTAACGTGGTCTTTGATAAATAATTTCTCTTTCCACGTAATCTCCTTATTTTCCCAGGGTTTGGGATCAAACGGCTCGCAGCATCCTGTTGATTGTATTTTTTGGTTTGCCATATTTTTGTTTCCTCCTTTATATATAATGTATCAAATTTTTTTCTGTTAAACAATATTGTTGATTTGTCCTTAGACTGTCCCAACGCTATTGTATGATCCTGTACCGGGTGCTGCGCCCCAGTCCGATACGCTCCACTTTTTTTAATCGCATCAGTTTATCCATCACTTGATTGACGGTCGGCCGGGCAATGCCGGCATTTTTTGCTATCTCAAGCGGTGTTGCTTCGATGACTTTTTGCACGTATAGCCATGCTGCTAATTGGTTTTTGGAAAATGTTTTTTCCATGTGTTCAGCGGATAACAAATCAACTGCCATTCTGGATTGTTTCAATACTATTCTAAGAAAAAATGACAACCATGCGGTCATATTTCTCGTTTTGGTTTTTAATGTTTTTTGGCTCGTTCGAAGAGCAAGGTAATATTCAGGTTTGTTGTCTTCAATCAGTTTTTCATGCGACACGTACGGCATATATGCATAGCCTTCCTGCAGTAAAAGCAAATTTGTGAGAATCCGGGATAAACGGCCGTTTCCATCCTGAAAAGGATGAATACTAAGAAACTCAATCAAAAAAATTCCGACAATCAAAAGAGGGTGATATCTGTTTTCCTGTAATGCCCTTTTTGTCCATGCTGCGAGCTCTTGCATAGCGGACGGCGTCAGATATGCCGGTGTCGTATCAAAAATAACTCCGATCGACTCTCCCTTCGCGTTGACCATGAGCACTTTATTCTCGCTTTTTTTGTATTCTCCTCTATGAGAAATATCTTTTTCCACATATTTCAACAGTTCCTTATGAAAATGTTTTATGACACTTTCATTAAATGAAAGGCTTTCCCATGAATTAAATACGTTTTGGAGCAGTTCAAAATATCCCCGTACTTCCTGTTTATCCCGATTGCTAAATTTTTCAATGGAAATACCCCGCATGAGTTTTTCCACTTCAACATCTGAAAGATGTGCTCCTTCTATGCGGGTTGAGGCACCGGTTGAGGTGACGAGGACTGACTGTTTGAGACGGCTGAGCACAACAGGATTTAATTGTGCTCCTGCGGTCCATCTCCCTTTCAATTCATCTATGTTGGCAATATCCGAAAGAATTGACGGAGTAATGTGTTCCAGTTGTTCGTCAAAGCGAATGTTCGTCATATTGTTATCTTATATATCGAGTATATAAGATTATATAAGATTAGTCAAGATCCAAACCATGTGTTCACTTCGCTCACTTCAAACTATAGCCCTGAGCAATGGTGAGCGTAGTCGAACCAAAGTCGAAGGACTGAGCAGGCCGGGCTGGAAACTTTCTACTGACTTTCGATTGCATCGCAATTGTTTTTATTCTTCACCGGTTGTAAAAATAAATGATTCGCTGCCAGAACAACCCGATTTGATATAGTTACACGTAACCGTAATTGTTGCATTGTTATCCCAACTTCCTGCACTTAAAAAGTTTTTAATTTCACTAACACTAGCTTTACTTAAATAATTCAATTCCGAAATAGAATTTCCACCATCCGGAACTAAAGGAATATTATTGCCAGGAAAACCTCCTAGCATTTTACTCGAGTTTGCATATCGGCCGTCAGTATATATCGTATCGCAGCTGCTACTTATTCTTACGCCGTTTTTCAGATTGACAACTACCGGACTGTGGATTGATACACCCGTCTGGCTGTTTGTCGGGAAAGTCCAGTTAAATATAGATTCTTTGGGGAGATTATTGCACTTCAGTTCTCTTAGAGATAGTTGAACAGAAAAGAATCCAGGAAATTTGTGCCTCCCAATTACCGTTGGTTTAATGACGGTGTATGAGCCTAACATTAGTATTCCTAACAGGGAAAGAGCAGCAGCCAAAAGGTGATGTTTCTTCTCGTATTTTTTCCTAAAAAGTACATATGATAGTGCGAATCCCAATAAAACAAATGGCAGTTCCGTTATAATAAAAATGAAAAAGGGCTGGAGAAAAGAAGGTGGATTTTTAATTAACTCCAAAGAAAACAAGTCTTTGAAAATATTGATTAGGAAAACCTTTATATTAACTGGAAGGTTGATAAAAATTGCAAAAACTAAAACTAACCAGAATCGAAAAAATAGGAGTAAAATAATACTTAAAGAAAAATAAATTAATGTGAGTATTAGTAGACCATACGGTTTGTTTTTCATGATGTTTATTATACCTTAAATGAACCTCTCTTTAATAACCTTTGTACATCACTCCATAGGTTAGAAAGGCTGGTTTGAGGTATAATAAGCAGGATTAAACTACATTGGGAGATCGTACAACGGTAGTACACATCCCTCTGGAGGATGGTATCTTGGTCCGAATCCAAGTCTCCCAGCCAAGTTGGACGCACAAAGCGACCGTGTTGCCTCAATAGCTTGAACTGGCCTTCTAAATCTCATTTATTTTTAAAATCTTTAGGACCAATTACTATATGCATGTTGTATCTCCGGTTCCGTTTGTCCAATGCTCCCGGCTAAATAGGATTCGAACAACTGATTTTACTCTTCAATTTCCTCTACTTTTTCCACAGTTTCCTGATTAATGGGAAACGCGTCTCTTCCACGAATTGGAAGGATACCACGATGTCCCAAATCTATCTTCTGGTAGACTGAATCGATATCTTCAGCTTCCCACTCTGTCCAATGTCCAGATTTTAAAGTTATTCGGAATTTCTTCATATGGCGATTCACCCCCTTAATACATAAAAAGCCCCGCTTTTTGCGGAGCTAAATTTGCCCTATATATTAATTATACCATATCATTTCTTCTTGATGTGCACAGTTTTCGGTTGTGGATATAGAATTGGGGTGCAAGAGATTTCAGAAGTTCTCGTTTTTCTTCAGTAGAGCCGTCTTGGAGGATATACATAGCATATTCACGAAATGTGATCGGATGAAGTTCCGGATCAATATCTCGTGCAAGTAATATTTCATTTCGCATTTTTTCAAAGTTTTTGAGTCCTGCTGCAAATTTTTCCGTCATATGTGTGGTTTCTGGTTTTAGAAGTTGAATATATGATCTGAGTTGGCGGATTATTTGGTCTTCACTGATATATTGCTCTGTGCAAGATTTATTATATGGTCGTGAACAATAGTAATAGACATGATAGAGTGGCTCACTCCACTTCCGATACCGGTGTTTATCAACACAAATCAATGGTCTACCACATGTTCCACATTTCAACATTTTTTGGAACGTGAATTTTTTTGAACCCCATTTCGCCATAACTCTTGGTATTGTTAATTTATTCTGAACGACATCAAAAATTTCTTTTGTTACAAGCGGTGGATATCCGCCTTTGTACCAAATACCGCTTTTTACTGGGTATTCAAATTTTCCATAATAGAATGGATTTCTAAGCATGAGATAAATCATGCTTAAGGTAACTTGTTTCCCAGCTCTTGATGTAAAATGAATCTCATCAAGCCATCGTTTTATTGCTCGTCCTCGAAAATTTTCTTCTGCCACCTTTTTAAACATTTCGGTTATGGTGCTACCTCTGTCAGGATCGACAACAATATCTTTCGTTCCATTGAATGAACGATTGTAATAGCCAATTGGAGCGGGGCCGGGTCTCCATCCCATTGCGCATTTCGCTCGGATACCTCTTTTAACATTTATACCCTTTTGATCGTTTTCGAGTTTTGCTTGTGAACAAAGAATCATAAGCAAGAATTTTTCATTGGGGTTGTTTGAAAAACTTTGAGAAAAGGTCTTGATTTGATGAAGTTTACCCTGATCCATAAGATCTACCAGCATCCCAAGATCTCCGGCATTTCTACTTAATCTGTCTGGCGCCCAAGTTAATATGCCAGTAAACATACCAGACGTGATGTCAGCTATAAGCTGGCTGAAAACTGGTCGTTGTCCTGATTGTTTGGCTGAGTGACTCTCTTTGCGAATTTCTTTTATAAAGAAGTTTTCTCGTACTGCCATCTCGTTCATCTCTTTAATCTGGGAATCTATAGACATTGCCTGACGCTCATCATCCTCACTCGATTTCCGAGCATATAGGCAGTACTCTGTAGGCTTTACTGCATCTTGGTTATTCATCAGGTACAAGGTACCGCAACGGTGGGTGAAGTCTAGGAGTAAAATGCTATAGTGATAGTCTATTTTTTGCTTTCTTCTGGGCGGGAAACTCTCCTGCCCAGCCTGAAAACAGAAATCACTTCACTAACTGACAATCTTGCATATCGATAATACCTATCGACATATCGCGCATCGTGCCAACAACCGTTACTGATTGACCATTAGACAATGTTGTAAGATCTCCTTTTTCATTAAAATAACAGGCTATCGTTGTCCCAAAATAATACTGGTCATTATTGGGATTGAGCGATAAATAATATTTTCCGGTAATATCATTGCTGATATTTTTTATATATCCTGTTGTTTGGACTGTTTTTCCCGTGTATTTATCCTGTGCCGAGAGTTTGTTTTTATCGTATTCGCCGACTGCTGTTAAAGAAATCTTCAGGAGGGTTTGCATTAGGATTCACTTTTCAGATAACAATTTGACATAATGAGGGCACACATGTAGCATTAAACTAGAAAGGCTCATTAACAAGGACGGAAATTAAAAAACGTTTTCAAAAAACGTATACAGCGAGTGGCCCACTATTTTTTACTAAATAAAATAGGGGGATACGAGGAATGGGTGCCTTCTTTATTAAGAGGACAATCGGACTGGTCTTTATACGACCAAGTATCTGCGGAAACCCATCGGTGGCGCTCCCCACCGTAATTTTTGTGCGAAAACTCCAGTCGTAAGGTTGGAAATAAAACACAAGAGATGGAGCCCGCCCTTTTATCTTCATAAATTATTTTACATAAACAACTTTCAAGAAAACTTTGCGTTTCTTAACTTTGTTTCAAAAGGAGTCACTATGTGTGGAATTTTTGGTTATGTTGGTATAAAACAAAATGCAACTCAAGCAGTCTTTGATGGATTGAAACGGCTTGATTATCGAGGTTACGATAGTTGGGGTATTGGGATAATACAGGGCAAGGAGATTCTTGTTGACAAGCACGTAGGCATCGTTGACACAGCGTCGCTAAAACTTCCTGCAAGTTCTATAGCCATTGGTCATACGCGATGGGCAACCAATGGAGCCGTTACCGATGCAAACGCACATCCGCATTATGCATCAGACAAATCATTTATTGTGGCCCACAATGGCATTGCGGAAAACTTTGCTGAACGAAAGACGCAATTACTAAAAAAAGGCTATAAATTTATCTCAGAAACGGACACGGAGGTTATTGTTCATCAGGTTGAAGAGGAAAGGAAGCACACGAAAACGCTTGCCGAAGCCGTTCGCATAGCTTTCAAAAAATTTACCGGTCGAAATACAATAATAGTATTATCCCGCGACGGCCAAATTATCGCCGCACGTAATGGTTCACCCTTAGTGCTTGGGGTTGCGGATAAATTAGCAGAAATTTATCTTTCATCGGATACGCTTTCATTTGCACCACACGTTAGTCATATTATAGTTCTTGATAACGGGCAAATGATATCGGTTTTGAATAAACAGATCAATGTTTCCGATATTCAAACCGGTGAAAAAGTAAGCTATTCGTTGGAGAAAAATACAATTACGGATAGTGGTGTTGATAAGTCAGGCTACGATCACTTCATGATAAAAGAGATTTATGAAGAACCGTTCGTTATCGATCGGATCATTGAACAGCCAGATAAAAGTTATCTTGCGCTTGCAAAAGCCATCCGTCAGGCAGCTCATGTGTACTGCATCGGATCAGGCACCGCAGGAGCGGCCGCCGCGCAAATCGCTTATTACCTTCGAATATTCGGAAAGGTTCCTGCAGTCGGACTCATTGGAGCCGAAGCACGAGACTATTTTGATCTTATCGGGAAGGATGATCTCCTTATCGCTCCTTCACAAAGTGGAGAAACCGCTGATGTTTTGGAAGTCATGGAGACGGTTAAGAAAAATGGTACAAAAATTGCCTCATTTGTCAACATGCCTGGAAGCATGATGACGAGACTTTCTGACTATAAGTTTATGGCACAAGCAGGCCCAGAGATCTGCGTTATGTCGACAAAAATATTTGTTTCTCAGCTTGCATGGGGATATCTTGTTGCTAAGGCGGTAGAAGGAAACCTTAATGATGGTAAGGAAAAGTTGAAAGGTTTATCGAAAAATACTGACGCCTTTTTACATAATAAGCAAAAAATAGCACATATAAAAAGTTTGGCAAAAACGTTGGCCCGAAAGCCACATATATTTTTACTCGGGAAGGGGCAAAATCTCCAAATCATCAAAGAGGGTATGGTGAAAATGATAGAGGGATCATATGTGCACGCTCATGCTATGCCAGCTGGAGATTTAAAGCATTTTGCAATTACCTTAATGGAGCCTGGTATGCCGGTAGTTTTTGTTCTCTCAAACGATTTTGTAAAGACTGATGTGCTCAACGCACTTCATGAAGTAAATGCCCGTGGATCGCAGATTGTAGTAGTGGCCCCTCAGCCCGATGAAAGCTTTGACGATTATATAGAAGTTCCTGACTTGGGAGAAGTAAGCGCTGTCATGAATATAGTGCCTTTGCAACTCTTAGCGTATTATATGGCAAAAAGCCTTGGGCATAATGTTGATAAGCCTCGAAACATAGCTAAGAGCGTGACAGTTAAATAGTTAGCCGGTGAAGCTAGTCAGCTCGCCTTGTCTTTTGTGTTTTTAGTACTATAATAAGCCCCAAAAGCTAATATTAGTCGGTAATATTTGCCTATGGGGAATAAGTATGTTGTAGGACATCGGTCAGAATCTTCAAAAACTTCTTTTGTTGCTCATGGTGATTTTATTTATAGACACGAACCAGTACCCATATTTATTAAGGCGAAGGGTAGTGCTCTTGAAGATATTGGCGGCTACCGATATCTTAGCGCGGATGCAGCAAATGGAACTGCTAATCTTGGCTTCGATGCCTCAATTCTGAAAGAATCTTGGAAGAAGGTAGAAAAAATACCGTCCATGCCGTCTTTTTGTGAAACTGAGCTTCGTTTGCGAGTTGCCAAACGACTTGCAAATCTTTTTTATAAAGCTACCGGAGAACAGGGAAAGGTGGCGTTTGAACTTGGTGGCGCTCAAGGTGTCGAACTAGCAATTAAAGTCGTCAAAAGCAACCATAGAAAGTCTCAGTTTGCAGTTTTTGAGGGTGGTTACCATGGGAGGTCAATATTTATTTCTCAGTTAAGCGCAAGTCATCGATATCGTGCATTTCTTGGCGACTGGCGTATTCCGGTTATTCGGCTTCCATATCCGGACGTTGAATATAGTACGTATTTAAAAACTGAGGAAGCATTCGTAAACGCCGCGCTTGATTCTGTTGATCGAATTACACGGGGAGAAATTGGCGGCGTAGTTACCAACAAAGGAGAAGGAGACATTGCCGCTCTTATCATAGAACCAGTTCTCAACGCTGGAGGTATCGTCAAGCCTCCAAAACGATACCTAGAAGCGGTTGTCAAACGCTTTAGAGAGCTCGGGGCATTGATAGTTGTTGATGAAATCTTTTGTGGTTTTCACAGAACTGGACCAATGTTTGGATTTGAACACTATGATTTCATTCCAGATATAGTGATTTTGTCAAAGGCCCTGACAAATGGACTTGCACCATTAAGCTGCGTTTGGGCAAAAAATCCTTATATGATGCCTGAGCGATTTCCTCCTGGCACACACTCTTCAACATTTACGAACAACACCCTTTCGCTTGCGATAGCAGATACCGTACTTGATCGTTACGCGCAATGGAAAACTATTCATGCAGACGTTAACCGCATAGAACGAAAGCTTTCTGAAATGATTAGTGCTGTAGTCAAAGAATTTCCAATAGCAAAAAGCGGATACGCCATTGGTGCGCTTGGGCGAATTGTTCTTCGCAAAAATATTGCTGGACAAATCGATGATTTTGCGATGACGATAGCTCGAAAAAATGCAGTTAATGGATTTCATGGCGCTATATTAGCTTCAACAGGGCTTTCTCCTCATGTTCTTGCGATTAATCCGCCACTTACAATTACTCAAAGAGAGCTGGAGGTTCTAAGAATTCTTCTTATACAAACGTTCGCGGCCGCGCAAAGCCTATTATGAGAAAAAAATATGAAAAAAATTATATTAGGAAATGAACATCGCAAATTATTATACAAGCCTCGTCAAAATAATCCAATGAGTGTTATTGTGTTTGTGAGCGGTGGTGGTGGAAATTTACAAGCCGCAGTCGATATCTCACAAAGGTACCCCACATTATTATCGATTGATCTTATTGTGACGGATCGTTTAGGTATTAAAGCGATTGCTATAGCTAAAAGCTATCACATTGCGGTGCTGGCGTACGATTTTGAAAAAGAATGCGGGATATGGGCAAAATGTAAAAATAATCCAACTAAAGCTAAAAAATACGAGAGCTGTGCAGTACGATTTCATAACCATATTCTTCAAGATATTCAAGAGCTGGAGAGAAAACGAGGCAAAAAATTTAACTTTGTGGTTTTATCGTATCACCGGTGGATTCAAGGTGATCTTCTTTCGTATTTTAATTTGCGGATGATTAACCAACACGCAGGCGATCTTACGGTTATGAATTCAACAACTCATGAACGAAAGTATCGAGGGATAAATCCGGTTCTTATGGCACTTTCTGCTGGCGAAAAAAAAACGAGGACCTGTACGTTTATTGTGACAGAGGGTCACGATACAGGAGAAATTTTATCAATAGGCCCGTGGGTAACTTATACCGGTCCTTTTCCCGTAACAACACAATCAGCTTGGGAACACGAACTTAAACAAAAACGTGAAAGTGATTGGCCATCTCTTTCGTTTGCACTTTTTGAAATAGCCAAAGGAAATTTTAGTCTTGATGTTGATAAATCTCATTCCGATGGATGCCGCATTGTTTATTATAAAGAAAAAGCTTTACCTTATGGTGGAGTTGATTTAGAAAAAATACTTCAAGGAGGCCAATATGACGCTTGAGTTTTTTGGAATATATACAACAAGATTTAATGATATTGCTAACAAGAGCCCGCCCGATCAAACACGTATTTCTTATATTATCAAAAAACTACTTGAAGATGAGGGTGGATATCCATATGGGCTAACGAGAGCTTTAATTGTCGCATATGGCGAGACTAAATTTTCAAACACAATTGCTAAAGAAGCGAAATGTCCATTTCTTGAAGCTAAACGAGTGCTTAGAGCCTACCTTAACTCAGTAAAAGAGAAAGAGATCTTACTGACTGGCGCTGAAGCCGTTTCTATTTTGCTTATTAAAAATAAAGTATCTCATGTTTTTGCGTACCCTGGGACTTCGGAACTTGTTTTTTGTGATGCTCTTTTGCGTACACCGAATATAACATTAATTAATGGACGGGGAGATAAAGAGTCGGCTTTTATGGCTGCGGGCGGTTCATCATTGTTATCTTCAAAATCGGTTGCTCTGCTTCATGGAGCACGTGGCGGAACGAACGCGGCCGGTGCAATAGCGGACGCCCGACGGAATGAAATAGGCACTGTATTTATTATTGGATTACCATCTACTTCATCAAGTAAATATCTTCCTCCTCATGGGGAATCAGATCTTATTTCAACACTTGGAAAATTTGTTAAATATGCTTGGGAAATAACAGATCTCCCTCCACCTGCACCATTAATAAACAAATCTCATAATAAGGCAAAAGCGTTTATTTCTGTAATTATCAAAGCAATTCGGGAATCGCGAAGTTTTCCAGTAGGTCCAACAATTGTTGGTATTCCACAGGACGCGTTCGAACGTCGTTTGATACCATTAGAGTATGTTCAAAACATTAATATATCAACTCCAGTAATATCAATGAACCATAATGAGTTAAAAAAAGTTAGCCGGATAATAAAAAACAAGAAACACCCAGTTATACTCGTCGATGATTTTTTGTATAAAAATATTTACGCAAAACCAGCTTTACAGCAATTTGCAGAAAAGTTACGAGCACCGATTTTACAAGTTGCCTATCGTCGTGGACCAATGCTATTTGAAAGTACCGCTCAAAAATACAATCCATATTTTGTGGGACAGTACGATGGAGATAATCCTTATCACAAAAAGCTTATGAGTGAGACAGATCTCCTGATTACAATTGAGGATAGAAATGCGTATGAGCGTGTTGTAGGCGCATTACCAAAATGTGTAAAAATTGCCATAACTTCAAATCCATTGATGACGATAAAAAATGGGTATTTGACAGATAGTGATATGCTACTTTCGGGTAACCCTGTTACTAAAATGAGGGAGCTTTTGAAAGTTATTCCACCTAAAAAGGATTCTATAAATATATTTAAAAAATATTGTAAGAGTGTTTCCGGTCAACGACAGTCAAAATCATCAGTGTTCAAATATACAAAAATGAGAAATATGATTTCTAGTGAACTCGCCAAAATATTCACACAACTGCGTCAGCCAATTTTAGTTGATGACAGTCAAATGTTTGGCGGATTACTTTCACAATATTATGACTTATTCCCTAAAAAATTGCGTGTGTTCGGCGACCACGGAGCATTTATCGGAGGCGGAATGGCCTACGCGGCTGGACTTGCATATTCTAACACTGAGGCAAATGTATTTTGTACGATTGGAGATCAGTCATTCACAAATGCTTTTCAAGCGCTTGCTTTTATTTCGCAGGAACAGGTACCTGTAGTTTATATAATATGTAACAATGGGAAAAGTGTTTCCTTAATGAAACAGATACATTATCAAGATAAAAGTGCCTTTGATTCCGGCAATCATCGATTTCTTAATAATGTGCCTAAAATGTCTTATACAGATATTGCAAAGTCATTTGGTATTCGCTCACATCAAATAGTAGTTGACCCGGATCGTGTATCGTTCAGCCTCGCTCAACAACATTTGCGAAGTGCGTTTCAATCTGCCGCAAAAGTTCAATGTCCGGTAGTTATCGAACTCATTCTGCCTTCGAATCAAACAGCATGGGAAGGTATATGGGCGATAAAAGGAAATGAAACGACTAAATCATAGCCATCACGTAAACGATTATGAAATGGATTGAACTAAGAAACATGCAGCCTATAAACGGCGCACTGAATGAACACATCCCTTTACTGGGAGAGCGTCATGAAAATGCTCTTTTGCGCGTCCCGCATGAAAATACAGATTTATTTCGATCAATCTATTTTGAGTACAAGTTCCTTGGGTTTATCGAAGTGGGAGGGAGATTCAGAAAAAGAAACCCATCTGAACAGTATGAATTTACCCGTAAGGCTGCAGAGACAGGTTTGCGTGTTCT